>Ga0182737_1001255_pt1 | contig 26061 bp, 26 predicted proteins | sample eDN5th30CBELigOP_FD_128878 | JGI IMG/M metagenome (GOLD analysis project Ga0182737, IMG submission 128878) | Enriched Organic Plus compost microbial communities from Emeryville, California, USA - eDNA 5th pass 30_C BE-Lig OP (version 2) (version 2) ... | reverse complement strand
GCTCGTCCACTTCGGGATCCGCGAGCACGCGATGGGCGCGATCCTCAACGGCATCGCCCTCGGCGGCCTCTCCCGCCCGTTCGGCGCGACGTTCTTCGTGTTCTCCGACTACATGCGGCCGTCAGTGCGCCTGGCCGCCCTGATGCAGCTGCCGACCATCTACGTGTGGAGCCACGATTCCGTCGCGGTCGGCGAGGACGGCCCGACCCATCAGCCCGTCGAGCACCTGTGGAGCCACCGAGCCATCCCCGGCCTGGCGGTCGCCCGCCCCGCCGACTGGACCGAGACCGTCGACGTCTGGACCCGCGTGCTCGAGCATGAGACCGGACCGACCGCCATCGTTCTCAGTCGGCAGACCGTGCCGGTCGTGACAGACGGTCACGACGGCGCTCGTCGCGGTGCCTATGTGCTCGCCGACACTGACGGCACGCCCGACGCGATCGTGATCGCCACCGGCTCCGAGGTCCAGCTGGCCCTCGCCGCACGCGAGACCCTCGCCGCCGACGGAGTCGCCGTCCGCGTGGTGTCCGCGCCGTGCCTGGAATGGTTCGCTGAACAGGACGCCGACTATCGCGCATCGGTCCTCCCCCACGACGTCCGCGCCCGCGTGGCCGTCGAGGCTGGTACCGCGACCGGCTGGCATTGCTACACCGGCCTGGACGGGGAGATAGTGGGAGTCGAGAGCTTCGGCTCCAGCGGCGCGGGCGACCTGGTCCTCGCCGAGAAGCAGATCACCCGCGAAGCGGTCGTCGAGGCGATCCGCCGCACGGTGAGCCGGAAGGGACCGCACACCGCATGACGACCACGTTGCGCCGCACCCTCGAGGGTTTGCCCGGCGTCGATCAGGTGGGGCTGGAGGCACGCGCCGCGAGCCTCGGCACCCGGTCGATCAAGACCGACTCCAAGCAGTGGGCCATCGACCTGGCGATCTCCATGGTCGACCTCACGACACTCGAGGGCGCCGACACCCCCGGCAAGGTCCGGGCGCTGGCGAGCAAGGCCAAGGTGCCCGATCCGTCCGATCCGACGTGTCCGTCCACGGCGGCAGTGTGCGTGTACCCGGACCTGGTGGCCGTGGCCCGCCAGACCCTGGGTGCCGCGCCCATCAACGTGGCTGCCGTAGCCACCGCATTCCCCTCGGGCCGTTCGTCGCTCGACGTCAAGCTCGCCGACACCCGCATGGCTGTCGAGGCCGGTGCCGACGAGGTCGACATGGTCATCGACCGCGGCGCGTTCCTGGCCGGCGACTACGGACTCGTGCACGACCAGATCGTCGCGGTCAAGGAAGCCTGTGGCCCGGCCCATCTCAAGGTCATCCTCGAGACCGGCGAACTGCAGACGTACGACAATGTGCGCCGGGCGTCGTGGCTCGCGATGGACGCCGGCGCCGACTTCATCAAGACCAGCACCGGCAAGGTGCAGCCCGCGGCGACGCTGCCGGTCACGCTCCTGATGCTCGAGGCCGTCCGCGACTACCGGCTCGCCACGGGACGCCAGATCGGCGTCAAGCCCGCCGGCGGTATCCGCACCAGCAAGGACGCGATCAAGTACCTGGTCGTCGTCAACGAGATCGCCGGCGAGGACTGGCTGCACCCCGACTGGTTCCGCTTCGGCGCATCCAGTCTGCTCAACGACCTGATTCTCCAGCGGCAGAAGATGACGACCGGTGCGTACTCCGGTCCCGACTACGTGACGCTGGACTGAGGAGACCCACGATGACCTTCGTTTACTCACCGGCTCCCGAGTCGCGATCGATCGTCGATCTGAAGAGCTCGTACGGGCTGTTCATCGGCGGCGAGTTCGTCGACGGCTCGGGCAGCTCGTTCAAGTCGATCAGCCCGGCCACCGAGGAGGTCCTCGCCGAGGTCGCCGAAGGCACGGCCGATGACATCGACCGGGCGGTCAAGGCGGCCCGCAAGGCGTTCGGTTCCTGGTCGCGCCTGCCCGGCCGCGAGCGCGCCAAGTACCTGTACCGCATCGCACGCCTGATGGCCGAGCGCAGTCGCGAGTTCGCGGTGCTCGAGACGCTCGACAACGGCAAGCCCATCAAGGAGACCCGCGACGTCGACATCCCGTTGGTGTCGCAGTGGTTCTTCTACTACGCCGGCTGGGCCGACAAGCTCGCGTACGCCGGCCTCGGCCCCGATCCCCGGCCGCTGGGCGTGGCGGGACAGATCATCCCCTGGAACTTCCCGCTGATGATGCTGGCTTGGAAGATCGCTCCCGCGCTGGCGGCCGGCAACACGGTCGTGCTGAAGCCGGCCGAGACCACGCCGCTCACGGCCCTGCTGTTCGCTGAGGTCTGCCAGCAGGCCGATCTGCCGGCAGGTGTCGTCAACATCGTCACCGGCGCCGGTGAGACCGGCCAGGCGCTCGTGGAACATTCCGGCATCGACAAGATCGCGTTCACCGGCTCGACCGCGGTCGGCAAGGCGATCGCCCGGGCGGTAGCCGGTACGAGTAAGCGCGCCACGCTCGAGCTCGGCGGCAAGGCCGCGAACATCGTGTTCGACGACGCTCCCCTGGACCAGGCGGTCGAAGGCATCGTCAACGGCATCTTCTTCAACCAGGGCCACGTGTGCTGCGCCGGATCGCGCCTGCTGGTGCAGGAGAGCGCGTACGACGAGGTGCTCGAGAAGCTCAAGCGACGGATGTCGACCCTGCGCCTGGGCGATCCGCTCGACAAGAACACCGACATCGGCGCCATCAACTCCGCCGAGCAGCTGGCCCGCATCAAGGCCCTGGCCGACATCGGCGACGCCGAGGGGGCCGAGCGATGGTCGGCACCTTGCGAGCTGCCCGTCAACGGTTTCTGGTTCGCGCCGACGATCTTCACCGGTGTGTCCCAGGCGCACCGCATCGCGCGCGAGGAGATCTTCGGCCCGGTGCTGTCGGTCCTGACGTTCCGCACCCCGGCCGAGGCCGTCGAGAAGGCCAATAACACCCCCTATGGGCTGTCGGCCGGCGTGTGGACCGAGAAGGGCTCACGCATCCTGGCGATGGCCGACCGGCTGCGCGCCGGCGTGGTGTGGGCCAATACGTTCAACCAGTTCGACCCGGCCTCGCCGTTCGGCGGCTACCAGGAGTCCGGCTACGGACGCGAGGGCGGCAAGCACGGCCTGGCCGCCTATCTCGAGGGAGCACCGGCATGAGGATCGACGTCCGCAAGACGCACAAGCTATACATCGGCGGAGCGTTCCCGCGCTCGGAGTCGGGTCGCACGTTCGAGGCCGTCGACGCGAAGGGGCGTTTCCTGGCCAATATGGCTCGGGCGTCGCGCAAGGACGCTCGCGACGCGGTCCGGGCCGCCCGCTCGGCGCAGTCCGGCTGGGCCGGCCGCACCTCCTACAACCGCGGCCAGGTCGTGTACCGCATCGCCGAGGTGATGGAGGACCGCCGCGATCAGCTCGTGGAGCAACTGCGGGCGGTCGGCGCCACCCCCAAGCAGGCCGCCGCGACGGTGGACCAGACGGTCGACCGCATCGTCTGGTACTCCGGCTGGGCCGACAAGTACGTGCAGGTGCTCGGCAACGCCAATCCCGTGTCGTCGCCGTACTTCAACCTGTCGACGCCCGAGCCGACCGGCGTGGTGGCGGTCCTGGCGCCGGCGGCACCCCTGCTCGGCCTGGTCTCGACCGTGCTGCCCGCGATGGTCACCGGTAACACCGTGGTCGCCGTCACCGGCACCACGGCGCCGATCCCGGCCGTCACGCTGGCCGAGATCATGGCCACGTCCGACGTGCCCGGCGGCGTCGTGAACCTGCTGACCGGCGACGCCGCCGAGCTCGGCCCCTGGCTCGCCTCTCACCTCGATGTCAACGGCATCGATCTGGCCGGCGCCGGGGATGCCGCGACCGATCTGGAGATCGCCTCGGCCGAGAATCTCAAGCGCGTCCGCCGACCGGCCGACGAGGACTGGACCGCCGAGCCGGACCTGTCCCGACTCGCGCAGTGGACCGAGACCAAGACCGTCTGGCACCCGATCGGGGTCTAGTGGGTGTCGTGATCCTGGCCGGGCCCTCCGGGTCCGGCAAATCGCACCTGGCCGAGCGGTTGCGCTGGCCCGTGCTGCGGCTCGACGACTTCTACCGCGATCACGACGCTCCGGACATGCCACTGTCATCGCTCGGGATCGTCGACTGGGACGATCCCCGGTCCTGGGACGGCGCCACCGCTGTCGCGGCGATCGTCCAACTCTGTTCGACCGGCCACGCCGAGGTCCCGGTCTACGACATCGCGGGCAGCCGGGTCGTGGGCACCCATACCGTCACGACCGGCGGCATGCCGTTGATCGCCGAGGGGCTCTTCGCCCCGGAGATCGTCGAGGCCTGCCGGGCGGCAGGCGTTCTGGACCACGCGATCTGCCTGCGGCGACCGCGCCTCGTCACGTTCGCGCTACGGCTGACCCGAGACCTGCGCGAAGGCCGGAAGTCCCCGTGGGTGCTCGTGCGCCGTGGCTGGCGCCTGATGCGCGACGAGCCCCGCGTGATCGCCCACGCGGTCGCGCACGGTTGTGTCGCGATGTCGCCGCGCGCGGCGTTCAATCTGCTAGAGCGGCGTACCCCGGCTTGATGACGTCGTTGATCAGTGCGAGCCGCTGGTCGAACGGCAGGAAGGCGCTCTTCATCGCGTTGACCGTGAACCAGCGCAGGTCGTCGAGGCCGTAGCCGAACGCCTCGGCGAGCAACGTGAACTCACGGCTCATCGATGTGCCGCTCATCAGTCGGTTGTCGCAGTTCACGGTGACCCGGAAGCCCAACTCCTTCAAGGGCCCGATCGGGTGGTCGGCGATCGATCGCATGCCGGGCACCGCGTTGGTCTGCAGATTCGACGACGGGCACATCTCCAACGGGATGCGCTTGTCACGGATGTAGGCCGCCAGCCGGCCCAGCTTCGGGCCGCCGGGTGCGTCGAAGTCGATGTCGTCGACGATGCGCACACCGTGGCCCAACCGATCGGCGCCGCAGCGCTGCACGGCCTGCCAGATCGACGGGAGACCGAAAGCCTCGCCCGCGTGGATCGTGAAGTGCGCGTTCTGCTCGTGCAGGTACTCGAACGCCTCGAGATGCAGGATCGGCGGGAAGCCGTCCTCCGCGCCCGCGATGTCGAAGCCCCCGACACCGCGATCGCGATACTTCACGACCAGTTCGGCGACTTCCAGACCCCGGCGCGCATGCCGCATCGCGGTGAGCAGCTGCCGCACGACGATCGGGGTCGCGGCCTGGGCGCGGCCCTCGTCGATGCCGGCCTGCACGGCCTCGACCGCCTCGCTGAGCGAGAGTCCCGCGCCCTGGTGCTGTTCGGGCGCCCACCGCAGTTCGGCGTACACGACGCCGTCGGCGGCCAGATCGAGCACCGCCTCGCGCGCGACACGCGCCAGGTCCTCGGGTCGCTGCATCACCGCGACCGTGTGCACGAACGTCTCGAGGTAACGCTCCAGCGAACCCGAACTCGACGCCTCCTCGAACCACGCGCCCACGTCGGCCGGGGCAGCGGGAAGCTGATGACCGATCTCGGCGGCGATCTCGGCCACCGTGTCGGGCCGGACGCCACCGTCGAGGTGCTCATGCAGGGCGACCTTGGGCGCCTTCAGGATCTGCTCGGTCATGACGCCATCAACAGGGTGAGCGTCTCGGCGATGCAGGCGGGCTTGTCCTCGCCCTTGATCTCGATGGTGTGCTGCACCGTGACGTGCTGGCCCTTGTCGGTGTCCTTGACGTCGAGCAGGTGCACCCGGTTGCGGATCTTGGACCCGACCCGCACCGGCGTCACGAAGCGGACCTTGTTGAGGCCGTAGTTGACCCGCGCGACGTCGCCGGCGAAGGCGAAGACCTGGGCGCCGAGGAACGGCAGCATCGACAACGTCAGATAGCCGTGGGCGACCGTCGAGCCGAACGGCCCGTCGGCGGCGCGCTCGGGGTCGATGTGGATCCACTGCCGGTCGCCCGTCGCGTCGGCGAACAGGTCGATCCGCTCCTGGGTGATGGTCACCCATTCGCTCACGCCCAGCTCCTCACCTGCTGCCGCCGCGATCTCCTGGCTGTCGTTCAGGACGCGCATGCCTCTCCTCTCAGGACCCGATGCGGTCGATGACGACCGACCGGTCACCAGGTGCATCCGCACCGATGTCGTACCCATCTGCGAGCGCCTCGATCGCGCGATCGAACCGCTCTGGCGTGTCGGTGTGCAGCGTCAGCAGCGGTTGACCTGCGGTGACTCGATCACCGGGCTTGGCATGCATCACGACTCCAGCGGCGGCCTGGACGGTCTCGCCCGGGCGCGAACGTCCCGCGCCCAGCCTCCACGCTGCCACACCCACCGCGAATGCATCGAGCCGGGTCAGCACGCCGTCGCTCGCGGCGACGACGTCGTGCGTATGCCGGGCCACCGGCAGTGCTGCGTCGGGATCGCCACCCTGGGCCCGGATCATCGCCTTCCAGGCGTCCATCGCGCGACCGTCGGCGAGCGCGTCGGCCGGGTCGATGTCGTGCTGGCCCGCAGCGGCCAGCATCTCGCGCGCGAGGGCGAGGGTCAGCTCCACGACGTCGGACGGTCCACCCCCGGCCAGGACCTCGACCGACTCGGCCACCTCGCAGGCGTTGCCCGCGGTCAGGCCCAGCGGCGTGTTCATGTCGCTCATCAGCGCCACCGTGCGCACCCCTGCGTCGGTGCCGAGCGCGACCATCGTCTCGGCCAGTTCTCGTGCGTCCGCCTCCGATTTCATGAAGGCGCCCGAGCCCACCTTCACGTCGAGTACCAGCGCACCCGTGCCCTCGGCAATCTTCTTGCTCATGATGGAACTGGCGATCAGGGGAATGGCCTCGACCGTGCCGGTGACGTCGCGCAGCGCGTAGAGCTTCTTGTCGGCCGGGGCGAGGCCGGCTCCTGCAGCACAGATGACCGCGCCGACGTCGTCGAGCTGCGCCATCATCTCGTCGTTGGTCAGCGCCGCTCGCCAGCCGGGAATCGCCTCGAGCTTGTCGAGCGTTCCGCCGGTGTGCCCCAGACCGCGGCCCGACAACTGCGGCACCGCGACGCCGCAGGCGGCGACCAGAGGCGCCAGCGGCAGCGTGATCTTGTCGCCCACGCCGCCCGTGGAATGCTTGTCGGCCGTCGGCCACGACAGCGTCGAGAAGTCCATGCGCTCGCCACTGGCGATCATCGCCGCCGTCCAGCGCGCGATCTCGCGGCGGTTCATGCCGTTGAGCAGGATCGCCATCGCCAGCGCCGACATCTGTTCATCCGCCACGGCACCGCGCGTGTACGCGTCGACGATCCAGTCGATCTGCGCGTCGCTCAGCTCGTGCCGGTCGCGCTTCGCCGCGATGACCTCGACCGCATCGAACTGCTCGGTCACGGAACACTCACCTCGATGGATTCGTAGCCTCGCAGGACCCAGGTGGGGCGGCGCGGGGCGCTGCCGGTCAGGTCGAGCTCCGGGAACCGGTCGAGCAGGGCCTGGATGCTGATCTGCAGCTCCAGTCGCGCCAACGGAGCGCCCAGGCAGAAGTGCAGACCCATGCCGAAGCCGACGTGCGGATTCGGATCGCGGCCGACGTCGAACGAGTCGGGTCGATCGAACGCCTCAGGATCACGATTGGCCGAACCCATCAGGCAAGCCACCTTGGTACCTGCCTCGACCTTCTGGCCGGCGATCTCGACGTCGGCCGTCGCGGTGCGCTCGAACAGCTGCAGCGGGGCGTCGAACCGGATCAGCTCCTCGAGCGCGGTCGCGACACCGACCTCACCCGACGTCACGCGGTCGCGCTGCTCCGGATGGCTCAGGAGAGCATGAATACCGTTGCCGAACACGTTGACCGATGCCTCGTGGCCTGCGTTGAGCAGGAGAACCACCGAGGCGACCAACTCGTCGTCGCTGAGCTTGGCCCCCGCATCGCGCTCGCGGAGCAGATCGGTGATCAGGTCCTCGCCAGGATGCTCGCGCCGGTGCGCGATGACGTCGCGTACGTAATCGGCGAAGGCCACGGACGCGTCGACCGCGGCCGCCTTGGTGGCGTCGTCGACATCGGGCTCGTACATGTGAACGATGGCCTGCGACCAGTCGCGCAGTGACGCGTGGTCGGAGCGCGGTACACCGAGCATGTCGGCGATGACGTAGACCGGCATCGGCTCGGCGTACTGGCCGAGCACGTCGAACGGAGGCTCCAGCTGCTGCACCATCTCGGCGGCCAGCGACTCGATGCGCGGCCGCATGCGTTCCACGTGGCCTCGCCCAAAGGCCCCTGCCACCAAGGTTCGCAATCTACGGTGCTGCTGATCTTCGCTTTCCATCATCTGGTTCTTGTGCAGGTCGTTGAACGGCGCCATCTGGTCCACCGGCTCGTGGTCGTGCCAGATGCGCCCGAGCGCGCGGCTGCGCAAGGTCTGCGACACCGCGGTATGCGTCGTGGCGAGCCAGCGACCGCTCGGCTCGTGCCATACGATCGGCCCGGCGGCACGCAGGTCGGCCAGCGCTGCATAGGGATCGGCGACGAACGCAGGGTCGGTCAGGTCCAGGGTCGAGACAGTCACGTCGTCAGCGTAGGTTCTCGGGTCCGAAGGCGTCGGGGAGGACCTCCGACATCGGCTTCACCCCTGACGGGGTGAGCAGTTCCATATCGGGTCCGCCGTTCTCGAACAGCAGCTGTCGGCAGCGACCGCACGGCATGACCGGCTCGCCCTGTGCCTCGACGCAGACGACCGCCCGGAGCGTACCGCCCCCGGTCGAGTGGAGGGCGGACACCATGCCGCATTCGGCGCACAGACCCACGCCGTACGACGCGTTCTCGACATTGCAGCCCAGCACCACACGACCGTCGTCGACCAGTCCGGCCGCGCCGACGCGGTACTGCGAGTACGGGGCATAGGCGCGCTGCATGACCTCAGTGGCGTAACGCCGGAGGGCGTCCCAGTCGACCGGGGCATCGGCGGGCGTGATTCCCAGGCTCATCCGGCACCTCCTCGTCGATACGGCTTGCCGTCGGCCGCAGGCATCCGGAGTCTCTGCGTGCCGAGTGCGAGCACGACCATCGTCGTGACGTAGGGGGTCATCGACGTGAACTCGCGCGGCACGCTGTCGGTGCTGACGTACCAGACCAGCAGCAGGACACCGGCGATGCCGATGCCGATGGCGCCGCGTCGCTGGCCGCGGAACGCGCGGTATGCGGCGAAGGCCAGGAAGCCCAGGGCCGCCAGCAACAGCAGCGCATGGACCGCCTCGGCGTTGCGCAGCCGCAACGAATCGGTGTAGCCGAACGTCAACGATCCGGCGAGCAGGCCGCCGGGTCGCCAGTTGCCGAAGATCATGGCCGCCAGGCCGATATAGCCGCGCCCGCCGGTCTGGCCGGTGTTGAAGCCACTCGACGCGACCAGGGCCAGGAACCCACCGCCGATGCCGGCCAGGGCTCCCGACACCAGGACCGCGATGTACTTGTAGAGGTAGACGTTGACGCCGAGCGTCTCGGCGGCCTGCGGGTTCTCGCCGCACGAACGCAGCCGGAGGCCGAACGAGGTGCGCCACAGGATCCACGCTGACACGATGACGAGCAGGAACACCACGATGCTCAGACTCGAGATGCGGGTCGTGAGCGCAGCCACGAACGCCGCGACATCGGACACGATGAACCAGTGCTTGCCGGCGATGTCGAGTGCCGCGTCGGAGATGCCCGGCACCGTGATCACGGTCGGTGTCTCGAGGCCGATCAGCTGACGGGGGCCGCCTCCCTCGAGGTCCGGGAACACCGCCTCGGCGAGGAACGTGGCGGCGCCAGCGCCGATCAGGTTGATCGCCACGCCCGACACGATGTGGTCGACGCCGAACGTGACGGTCGCGATAGCGTGCAGCAGGCCGCCGATCAGGCCGAACAGCGCCGCGCCCAGGATGCCGACCCACGGGCCGTAGTGATACGTGAAGAACGCCGCACCCCAGGTGCCCAGGATCATCTGACCCTCGAGGCCGATGTTGACCACGCCGGCCCGCTCGGCCCAGAGGCCGCCGAGGGCAGCCAGCAGGATCGGGCAGGTCGCGATGATGGCGGCTCGGATGGTGCCCGCGGACGTCAGGTCGTTGCTCGAGGACACGACACGCACCAGCGAGACGAGCGCGACGCTCGCGAGGGCGATCCAGAACCAGCGACTAGCCAGCTTCGTCATGCCGCCACCAGCTCTCGTGCGACCTGGCGCTGCTCGAGCCGCGTACGCCACCGACGGACCACCTCGTAGGCGATCACGACCGCCAGCACGGCGACACCCTGCGTGATCTGCACGATGCTCGGCGAGATGTCGGTCTTGAACGTCAGGGTGTTGGACTGGGCGGTCAGGAACGCGAACAGCGCGGCGCCGAACACCATGCCGAGAGGGGTGTTGCGACCCAGCAGCGCGACCGCGAGGCCGAGGAATCCCAGACCGGTCTGGAACGACGTGCCGTACGAACCGGCCCCGCCGAAGTACGCCGGCATCCACGTCAGGCCTGCTACCGCGCCCGACAGCAGCATCGCGATCACGATCATCCTCTTCGGGTCGATGCCACTGGCGCGAGCGGCGGTCTCTGACTGCCCGCTCGCCCGCAGGTCGAAGCCGAACCGGGTCTTGTTCAGCAGCACCCAGAAGCCGACACCCACGACCACGGCCAACAGCACCAGGCCCCAGATCTGGCCGTCGCGGGGCTCGAAGGGGGCCCAGCCACCGACCTGGTCGCCCTTGGGCAGCTTCTCGGTGTGCACGGTGTTGCCCTCGTGCACCCCGTGCTTGTCGAGCAGGTAGCCCACCAAGGTGACGGCGATCGCGTTCAACATGATGGTCGAGATGACCTCGCTGACGCCACGCGTCACTTTCAGCACGCCGGCGATGCCGGACCAGGCGGCGCCGACCACGATCGCCACGAGCAGCGCGACCGCGACGTTGGCGAAGCCGCTGAGGTAGGCGGCTCCGGCGAACGAGGCGGCCGCGAACGAGGCGATCGTGTACTGCCCCTCGAGTCCGATGTTGAACAGCCCCATCCGGAAGCCGATGGCGGCCGCGACCGCAGAGATGTAGATCAGGGCGGTCTGGTTGACGATGTTGACCCTGATGCGCGGCATCGGGTTGCTGAACATCGCCGACCAGAAGTCGCCGGGCGAACTGCCGGCGGCCGCGATGATCACGGTCGTGACCAGTACCGCCACGACGACCGCGATCGCCGGCGCGAGCAGAGCCAGGCCGATCGCCTGGAGTCGCTTGTTCATGAGACCGTCGCTCCCGTCATGGCCGCACCGAGGTCTTGGGGCGTGACGGTCGAGGGATCGTAGGTCCCGACCATGCGGCCACGCAGGATGACCTGGATGATGTCGGACAGTCCGATCAGCTCGTCGAGATCGGCCGAGATCAGCAGCACGGCCAGTCCGGCTCGGCGAGCTTGTTTGATGTGACCCCAGATGGCGGCCTGGGCACCGACGTCGACACCGCGGGTGGGGTGCGAGGCGACGAGCAGGCGCGGCTCGCCGCTCATCTCGCGCCCGACGATGAGTTTCTGCTGATTGCCGCCTGACAACGCGCGCGCCGCGGTGTCGATGCCGGGCGTACGTACGTCGTACTCGTCGATGATCCGCTGAGTGTCCTTGCGGGCACCGGCCCGGTTGATCCAGGGCCCCTTGGCGCTCGGCGGGCGGGTCTGGTGGCCCAGGATGCGGTTCTCCCACAGGGGCGAATCCAGCAACAGTCCGTGGCGATGCCGGTCCTCGGGCACGTAGCCGATGCCGGCTTCGCGCAGCTTGCGGGTGTGCCAGCGGGTGACCTCGTCGTCGCCGAGATGGATCGTGCCGGACGACGGGATGCGCATGCCCATCACGGTCTCGACCAGCTCGGACTGACCGTTGCCCTCGACGCCGGCGATGCCGAGCACCTCGCCACGCCGGATCTGCAGCGAGATGTCGGACAGCAGATCGCGGCCCAGCTCGTCGGTCAGGGTGACGCCGTCGAGCCGCAGTTCGACCACGTCGGTGACAGTGGACTCCTCGGTGGCCGGTGACGGCAGCTCGTCGCCCACCATCAGCTCGGCCAACTCCCGCTTGGTGGCCGTCGCCGGATCGGCGGTGCCGACCGTGGTGCCGCGCCGCATCACGGTGATGTCGTCGGCGATGGCCAACACCTCGTCGAGCTTGTGCGAGATGAACAGCACCGAGTTGCCGGCGTCCTTGAGTTCACGCAGATTCTCGAACAGGGCGTCGACCTCCTGCGGCACGAGCACGGCCGTCGGCTCGTCGAGGATGATGATGCGGGCGCCGCGGTAGAGCACCTTGGCGATCTCGAGCCGCTGCCGAGCCGCGACGCCCAGCTTCTCGACCAGAGTGTCGGGTTCGAGACCGAAACCGAAACGATCGGAGATCCGCCTGATCTCGGCGCGAGCATCGTCGCCGATGCCGTGCAGCTTCTCGGCGCCGAGCACCATGTTCTCGAGGACCGTCAGGTTGTCGGCCAGCATGAAGTGCTGGAACACCATGCCGACACCGGCCTTGATCGCATCGGTCGGCGACGCGAACACGACGTCCTGGCCGGCGATGCGGATCGTGCCCTCGTCAGGCTTCTGCACCCCGTAGAGGATCTTCATCAGCGTCGACTTGCCTGCCCCGTTCTCGCCGATGAGGGCATGGACCGTGCCGGGCCGGATCGTGACGTCGACATCGTGATTGGCGATGACGCCTGGGAATCGCTTGGTGATGTCCCTCAGCTCCACCGAGCTCGCCTGGTCTGCCAACTCCCACTCCCCTCGCTCCGAACATGCCACGTGGCGCCGGAGGCGTCACCACGTGAGTGGGTCCGGTCAGCACGCTACCGCGCCGACCGGACCCACGGGAGATCAATTACGGCTTGGTCGGAACCTTGATGTCGCCGCTGATGATCTTGGCCTTGTAGTCGTCCAGCTTCGACGTGATGTCGTCGATGAAGCCACCCTCGGTGGAGTAGCCGACGCCGTCCGCCTTCAGGTCGTAAACCGTGTAGCTGACCAGGGCCTTGCCCTCATCGACCGACTTGACGAAGTCGTACGTCGCGACGTCGACGCGCTTGAGCATCGAGGTCAGGATGTGCGGCTGCTGCGTCTTGGTGGCCGTCAGGTACTGATCGGAGTCGACGCCGATGGCCCACTTGCCCTCGCCGGCATCGACCGCTGCGTCGAAGACACCTGCGCCCGAGCCGCCCGCGGCGTGGTAGACCACGTCGGCGCCGGCATCGAACTCACCGGTGGCTGCGGCCTTGCCGCCAGCCGGATCGCCGAAGCCCTTGAGGTCGGACTCCTGGATGTAGGCGACCTTGACGTCGATATCGGGCTTGGCGGCCTTGGCGCCCGCCGTGTAGCCGGCCTCGAACTTCTTGATGAGGTCGTTGTGGACGCCACCGACGAAGCCGATCGTGCCCGACTCGCTCTTCAGAGCGGCGGCGGCGCCGACCAGGAACGAGCCCTGCTCCTCGGCGAAGCCTAGGTACGCGACGTTCTTGTTGGCCTCGGTGTCGGGATCGAAGCCGTCGATCACGGCGAAGTTCACGTCGGGGAAGTCCGGCGCGACCGCGTTGACGGCATCGCTGTAGGCGAAGCCGACGCCGATGATGGCGGTCGAGCCACCCTCGGCCATCTGACGCAGACGATCCTCACGAGCCGATTCCGGCTCGCCGTCGGTGGCCTCGCCCTCGACGCAGGTCGCGTCGAATTCGGCCACGGCCTTCTCCAGACCCGCGTACGCGGAGTCGTTGAACGACTGGTCACCCCGGCCGCCGACGTCGTAGGCGAGGCCGATCTTGGGGCCGTCGCCCTTGGCCGTCTTGCAGACGTCCTTGCTGGCGCTGTCCTTGGTGTCGTCGCCCTTGTCGGAGTCGCTGCTGCAGCCCGCAAGGGCGAGCGCGGCGACGCACACAACGGCGGAGAGCTGGGTCAATCGACGCAAAATTCCTCCTGAGTACGCATGGCCGAGAGATCGGCACGTGCTGACCCTAGGCGAGTTCGGGTGCAGCCGGGAGACTCCCTGAGCAAAGTCCCGGCACCGTAACCGAAACTTCACCATGATCGCCGTCAGTTCGTGACGGCCACCGTCGCCAGCACCTTGGCCCCGACCGCGATGGCTCGCTCGTCGACGCGCAGATTGCCCTGGTGCAAGTCGTACGTCGGACCGTCGGGCGTACGAGTGCCGAGCCGGCCCATGGAACCGGGAACCGCCTCGAGATACCAGGCGAAGTCCTCACCGCCCAGGCTCTGACTGGTGGTGGCGACGCCGCTCGGTCCGACCGCGTCGGTGACGGCCCTCCGCAGGAGCTCGGTGGCGCCGAAGTCGTTGACGACCGGGGGCACGCCACGCACGTACGTGACCTCGGCGCTGACGCCGTACGGCTCGATGATGTCGGCGATCAGACCGCGGACCAGATGCTCGGCCGAGTGCCAGGCGGCGGCGTCGAGCATGCGGAGCGTGCCACTGAGCTCGCCCGTGGCGGGGATGACGTTGGCGGCGTTGCCCGAACGGATCTGGCCCCACACCATGCTCGCGCCGGCGCGGGGGTCGAAGCGCCTGGACAGGACGGCCGGCAGTTGGGTGACCAGGCTGCCGAGCGCGTAGGTGAGGTCCTCGGTCAGGTGTGGCCGCGACGTGTGGCCGCCGCGGCCGCTCAGCACGACCTGGACCCGATCGGAGGCACCCGTGATGGGGCCCTCGCGCACGCCGACCTGTCCGACGTCGAGCGAAGGATCGCAGTGCAGCGCATAGATCCGCGAGACACCTCGCAAGACACCCTGCGACACCAGGCGCAGCGCCCCTCCGGGCATGACCTCCTCGGCGGGCTGGAACAACAGCCGCACCCGGTTCGGCAGCGCGGGACCGATCTCCTTGAGCGCCACCGCGGCCCCGATCAGGGCCGACACATGAACGTCGTGACCGCACGCGTGAGCCACGCCGGGCACGGTCGAACGCCAGGGATCGGAGGTCGTGTCGTCGATCGGCAGCGCGTCGAGATCGGCCCTCAGCGCAACGATCGGCCCCTCCTCGGGGCCAAGCTCGGCGACGAGACCCGTGCCCTCGAGTCGTTCGTGGTCGATGCCGAGCTTGTCCATCCAGGACGCCACGACGTCGGTGGTGCGTTCTTCGGCCCACGACAGCTCGGGGCTCGCGTGCAGATCGCGACGCAGCTCGATCAGGTCGGGCGTGACGACCTCGACCGAGCGGGCCACCGACTCTGCGAGCATCCCACCAGGATACGCCGCGTGATTAGGCTGTGCAGATGACCGTCGACGTCTTCGCCGGAGTGCGCGTGAGTGACCTGGACGCTGCCGTTCGCTGGTACTCGAGCCTGCTGGGGTCCGACGAGAGCTTCCGCCCCAATGACGAAGAGGCGGCGTGGACGCTCGAGGAGCACGCGCACGTGTACGTGCTCCTCGACCCGGATCGAGCCGGTAGCGGTCTGCTGACGCTGTTCGTCAGCGACCTCGACGCATCATTGCGAACGGCGGCGTCGAACGACATCACGCCGACGACACAGGAGACGTACGACAACGGCGTGCGCAAGGCGACGTTCCACGACCCCGACGGCAACGAGATCGGCCTCGGCGGCGGTCCGGCGTCATGACTCCTCGTCGGCGTCGCGACGCTTGGCGTCCTGATGGCGCCGGCGCTTGATCTCGGCCTGAGCGAGCACGAACGCCACGATGATCGGCACCACGTACTTGGCATTCTGCACGATCCAGCGAAGCCAGCCGGGCAGCGTCCAGTCGGGAAGATCCCAGTCCGGCCACGGGATCGACGGCCAGGGGATCGACGGCAGATCGGGGAACGGGACGGAGGGTAGATCCGGCCAAGGGATCCGGAACGCCACCTGCGCGAGCAGGGCGGCGACCACGAGCGGCACGACGACCTTGGCGACACCCCCAAGTGTCTGTATCGCGGCGTAGCGGCGCGGATGTTCCAGGACCCGGCGCTCGTACGACTCGGCCGGTGAACCGGGCGACGGCGCCAGATCGGTACCGCCCAGGCCCGTGAGCGAACCGGCGTCGGCGTCGACCGGGTGCCAGGTGGCTCGCCGGGGCTTGCCGAGCGCCGAATAGCGCACCACCAGGTGACCGTACGCCTCGTCCTTGAATCGAACCGTGTCGTCGAATGTCCGCCGGTCGATGACCACCTCACCGTCGACCGACCACACGATGCGGTGCCGCATCGCCGTATCGGCCACGACCCGGTGCTCACGTCCGTCGACGACCTGCTCGAACACCTGGTCCACCATGACCCCGACGTTAGGTGCGACGAGCCGCTCGTCGCATCGGTCGATCGGCTGGCCACGGCCTGACTTTCGTCGGTGTCTATTCCACCGGAGCCTCTGCCACCACCGCGGGACGCTCGCGGCGTCGGATACCGCGCAACCTGGTCAACGACGGGGTGTCCTGGCGGACGAACCACGCGATGCAGCCGAGGATGCCGGTGCCGGCCAGCACGCCACTGACGGCCAGCGCGAAACGGGCGCCCTGCTGCTCGGCGACCCAGCCGATGAACGGCGCGCCGAGCGGGGTGCTGCCGAGGAACACCATCAGGTACAGGGCGGCGACGCGGCCGCGCATCGACGGCGCCGAGGTGAGCTGGATCAGGGCGTTGGCGGTCGTGACCGCCGTCAGGACCGTGAGTCCGATCAGCGGCATGATCAGCGCATACGTCGTATAGGTCGGCATCAGGCCCGACGCGATCTGGACGCAGCAGAACACCAGCGCCGACCCGGTGACGAAGCGCAGACGGGGGCGGGGGCGCCTGGCCGCGAGCAGCGCACCGGCCAGCGAACCGATCGCGACGAACGAGCCGAGGACGCCGAACTCGCCGGCACCGCGACCGAACTCCTCGGTCGCCATCAAGGCCGTGGTGATCTGGAAGTTCATGCCGAACGCGCCGAGGAAGAACACGCAGCCGAGCAGCAGGAGCAGATCGGGGCGGCCGCGCACGTAGCGGACGCCCTCACGAATCGCGCCCCGTCCTCGGCGCCCACGCTCGGACAGGAACAGCCGCTGCGGATCGACCATCCGCAGTCCGATCAGCACGAATCCGTAGCTGATCGCATTGCCCAAGATGACCCAGCCCGTGGCATCGACGCCCGACCCGAGTGCGGCGATCATGAGACCCGCGACCGCGGGACCGATCAGGCGACCTGCGTTGAACGAGGCCGAGTTCAGCGCTACCGCGTTGCTCAGCAGGCTCGGGCCGACCATCTCGGCGACGAACGACTGCCGCACGGGTGCCTCGAAGGCACGGGCGGTCCCGAAGCAGAAGGCCAGAAGGTACACCTGCCAGTCCTCCGCGACGCCCGCGATGGCGAGTACGCCGAGGACCGCCGAGGGGACGGCCATGCCGACCTGCAGCCAGCTCATCCAGGTGCGCTTGTCGAACTTGTCCGCCAGGGCGCCCGCGACGGGTGAGAACAGCAGCGACGGCAGCATCTGGGCCGCGATCACGGCGCCGACGGCCGAGCCGCTGCCGGTCAGTTGCAGGATCAGCCAGGTCTGTGCCGTGTTCTGGAACCAGGTTCCGATGTTCGACACCAACGAGCCCGCGGCGTACACGCGGTAGTTGCGCTCGGACAGGGCGGCGAACGTGGTGCTCACTCGGCGTCGGCCAGCCTCTCCAGCAGTACGGCGGCATCGGCGAGCAGGCGGCGCTCGTCGGCGCCGAGCAGCTGCAGCTGCTCGTGCAGCCAGGCGTCGCGCCGCTCCCGCTCGGCGGCCAGCGCCGCCTCGCCCTCGGCGGAGACCGACACCAGGACCTGCCGGCCGTCGTCGGGGTCGGGCTGGCGCACGACGAAGCCCAGCTCGACCAGGCCCGCCAGGGTCCGTGTCATCGACGGCGGTTGGACCCGTTCGCCCGCGGCGACCTGGCCCGGCGTCGCCGGCCCCAACCGCTGCACTGTGCCGAGCACCGACAGCTGGGTCGGCGTGAGATCGGACCGGCGCTCCTGACGCAGCCGCCGGTTCAACCGGGCGACGGCGCGAGCGAGAAGGTGCGAATCAGAGGGCATCTAGTCGTTAGCATAGCAAACTAGCTGTGCTAACGAAAATCCAGAACGGACTCCGGGCCCCAAGATGTGCGCCCTAGTGGTTGGTTCCTCCCGGGAGAAACCAACCACTAGGGCGCAAAATTCGCGGCGTCAGGCCTTGCCGTCGGCGAGCGCGCCGAGCAGATCGCGGTTCAAGCGCGCGATATTGCTGAGCGGGATCTCCTTGGGGCACGCGGCGGTGCACTCACCGATGTTGGTGCAGGAGCCGAAGCCCTCGTGATCGTGCTGCTTGACCATGTCGACGACGCGCGAGTCGCGCTCGGGCTGACCCTGCGGCAGCAGGCCCAGGTGCGTGATCTTCGCGGCCGTGAACAGCATGCCCGACCCGTTCGGGCATGCCGCCACACAGGCACCGCAGCCGATGCAGGTGGCCGACTCGAACGCGTGATCCGCATCGTCCTTCGGCACCGGCAGGCTGTTGGCGTCCTGCGCCGAACCGGTCGGGGCCGAGATGTACCCGCCGGCCTGGATGATGCGATCGAACGCCGAGCGGTCGACCACCAGGTCCTTGATGACCGGGAACGCACCGGCACGCCACGGCTCGATGTCGATGACCGCGCCGTCCTCGAACGAGCGCATGTGCAACTGACAGGTCGTGGTGACCTCGGGGCCGTGCGCGATGCCGTTGATCACGACACCGCACATACCGCAGATGCCCTCACGGCAGTCGTGATCGAACGCGATGGGATCGTCGCCGGCCAGCGTCAGCTGCTCGTTGAGCACGTCGAGCATCTCGAGGAAGCTCATGTCCTGGGACACGTCCTCGACACCGTACGTGACCATCTTTCCCTTGCTCGTGGCGTTCTTCTGCCGCCACACCCGGACCGTGATGTTCACTTGTAAGACCTTGCCTTCATCTCGATGAACTCGTACTCGAGGTTCTCCTTGTGCAGCGTGGGCTGCTCGTCGCCGTACTCCCATGCGGCGACGTAGGCGAACTGGTCGTCGTGGCGCAGCGCCTCGCCTTCCTCGGTCTGGCTCTCCGCACGGAAGTGACCCCCGCACGACTCGGCCCGGTGCAGCGCGTCGATGCACATCAGCTCGCCGAGCTCGAGCAGGTCGGCGACCCGGCCCGCACGCTCGAGCGTCTGATTCAGCTCCTCGTTGACGCCGGTGACCTTCACATTGGTCCAGAACTCGTTCTTGAGTTCGCGGATCAGCGCGATGGCCTTGGTCAGGCCCTCCTCGGTGCGCTCCATCCCGCAGTACTCCCACATGATGTGGCCGAGTTCCTTGTGGATGGAGTCCACCGTGCGGCTGCCGTCGATCGACAGCAGCGTGTCGATGCGCTCTTGCACGGCCTCCCGGGCCTCGACGACGGCCGGGTGGTCGTCGCCGACCTCCTCGAACGGGCTGCCGGCCAGGTAGTTGGCGATCGTGTACGGCAGCACGAAGTAGCCGTCGGCCAGGCCCTGCATCAGCGCCGAAGCGCCGAGGCGGTTCGCCCCCTGGTCGGAGAAGTTCGCCTCGCCCGCCACGAACAGACCCTCGAGATTGCTCTGCAGGTCGTAGTCGACCCACAGGCCGCCCATCGTGTAGTGCACGGCCGGGTAGATGCGCATGGGCTGCTTGTACGGATTCTCGCCCGTGATGCGGGCGTACATGTCGAATAGGTTGCCGTACTTGGCGCGCACCGCGTCCTCGCCCATGCGCTCGATGGCCGAGGCGAAGTCCAGGTAGACGCCGAGGCCGCCGGGACCGACACCCTTGCCGTCGTCGCACTGGTACTTGGCGGCGCGCGACGCGATGTCACGCGGCACCAGGTTGCCGAACGCCGGGTAGATACGCTCCAGGTAGTAGTCGCGCTCGTCCTCGGGGATGTCGGCCGGGTGGCGGTCGTCGCCGGCCTTCTTGGGCACCCAGATGCGGCCGTCGTTGCGCAACGACTCGCTCATCAACGTCAGCTTGGACTGGTAGTCACCCGACACCGGGATACAGGTCGGGTGGATCTGCGTGTAGCACGGATTGCCGAAGTAGGCACCCTTCTTGTGCGCCCGCCAGGTGGCTGTGACGTTGCAGCCCATCGCATTGGTCGACAGGAAGTACACGTTGCCGTACCCGCCGGTCGCCAGCACGACGGCGTCGGCGGTGTGCGTCTCGATCTCGCCGCTGACCATGTCACGAACCACGACGCCGCGCGCTTTCCCGTCGACCATGATCAGTTCGAGCATCTCGTGGCGCGTGTGCACCTCGACGGTGCCGGCGGCCACCTGGCGCTCCAGGGCCTGGTAGGCGCCGATCAGCAGCTGCTGGCCGGTCTGGCCACGGGCGTAGAACGTACGAGACACCTGCACGCCGCCGAACGAGCGGTTGTCGAGCAGGCCGCCGTACTCACGGGCGAATGGGACGCCCTGCGCGACGCACTGGTCGATGATGTTGGCCGACACCTGCGCCAGGCGATACGAGTTGGACTCGCGCGAGCGGAAGTCGCCGCCCTTGACCGTGTCGTAGAACAGCCGGTAGATCGAGTCGCCGTCGTTGCGGTAGTTCTTCGCCGCGTTGATGCCACCCTGAGCCGCGATCGAGTGTGCGCGTCGCGGGCTGTCCTGGTAGCAGAAGCTCTTGACGTGATAACCGGCCTCGCCGAGGGTTGCTGCCGCCGACGCGCCGGCCAGGCCGGTGCCGACGATGATGACCTTGATCTTGCGGCGGTTCGCCGGGTTGACCAGCTTCATATCGAACTTGCGCTGGTCCCAGACCTTCTCGATCGGCAGGCCGGTCGGGGCCTTCGTGTCGGCGATGTCGTCGCCGAGTCCGTAGTACTGCAGTGCCACGTCGCTCACGGGTCAGCCTCCCAGGCCGAAGAAGTAGATGGAGAAGGGCGGTGCCAGGAAGCCGACCGTGATCAGGCCCGCCAGCCCGATCGCCGTCTTGTTGGCCCAGGACTCCACACGCTTGGCCGAACGGTTCTGGCCCAGGGTCGTCAGGGCGCTCCAGAAGCCGTGCCAGAGGTGGAAGCCCACCGCGATCATCGCGACCGTGTACGAGATCAGGACCCAGATGTACTGGAACGAGTTGTGCAGCTTGGTGAACGGCTCATCGGATGCGCCACCGGGGTGGATGTCGTTGGTCGTCAGGTTCAGGATGTGGAACACGATGAATAGCGCGATCGTCACACCGCCCCAGCGCATCGTGAAGGAGGCGTAGCTGCGCTGGTTGCCGCGGGGGTTCTGCTTGGTCTGGTAGCGCTTGGCGCCCTGAACACCCGAGGCGACACGGTTGCGCCTCCACAGCGTGATCGCGCAGTAGGCGTGGATCAGCACCGCCGCCAGCAGCACCACGCGCGCGACCCACAGCAGACCCTTGTGCGGAAGCATCGGCTCACCGAATGTCCGCAGGTGATGCGCGTACTCGTTGAACCGGTCTGCGCCGGCGAAGGCGTACAGGTTGCCGTACATGTGCAGCACCAGATAGCCCACCATGATGAGCCCGGACACCGCCATCGCGTACTTCTTGCCGACGGTCGAGGTGAGTGCACTCGACGGCCGCTTCATGCTTTGAGTTGTGGCCACGAAGGTCACCGTACGACTGATCGGCGATTCACGCTAAGTCATGATGAGGCCGACCTGCATAACCAATGGATATGAAACACTCATGACGTGCAGGTTCATCAACTCAGCTACTTCGTCGCGGTCGCTCGTGCGCGACATTTCACCCGGGCCGCCGACGAGACGGGCGTCTCGCAACCCAATCTCTCCAAGCAGATCCGCGCCCTGGAGAACTCGCTCGGCACCCGGCTGTTCGTCCGGGGGCGGGCCGGGGTCGAACTCACGAGCGCCGGGGCAGCCCTTCTTCCCCACGCGGAGCGGGTGCTGATCGAGGTCGAATCGGCGCAGCGCGCGGTCAACGAGGTCACCACGCTCAGCCGCGGGCGCGTGCGGCTGGGCGCCACGCCCGCGATCTGCGAGGGCCTGCTGCCCGACGGGCTCACATCGTTCTCCGCATCGCACCCGGGCATCGAACTCGAAGTGCACGAGGGCGGCTCCGGCCTGCTGACCCGCGACCTCAGCGAAGGACGACTCGATGTCGCGCTGCTGATCGCTCCTTTGCGCGTGGCCGCACCCGATCTGGTCACGACACCGGTCCTGCGCGAACGCCTGGTCCTGGCCAGCCCTCGCACCGCCGACGTCCCGGACCATCTACGGATCACCGATCTGCGAGACATGCCGCTCGTGATGTTCCGCGAGGGCTACGACCTGCGCGAGGTCACGCATCGAGCGTGCGGCGATGCCGGCTTCTCCCCCACCGTGGCACTCGAAGGCGGCGAGATGGGGGGTGTACTCCGCTTCGTGGAGGCGGGCCTCGGCCACGCCGTGGTGCCCGCGATGGTGATCCCGTCACGCCCTGCCCTGCGGGCGTCGACGCTCGGCGGCACCGACGGTGAACGCCCGCTCGAACGCGTCATCGCGATCGTGCACCGCTCCCGCGAGACCCTGCCTCTGGCCGTGCAGGCGTTCGTCGACGAGCTCACCGCCCATCTCAGTCAAATCTCCTCGCCGGACCTGCGGCACGTGTGAAACTGGGGCCACCGTCGCACCCTGGAGCTTTCCATGACTTTTCTTCCGGCGTTACGGCGCGGTGTCATAGCCGCCCTGGCAGCCACCGTCATCGCGCTGTCCGCCTGCAGCAACTCCGATCCGGCGCGGGAACCCGACCCAGCGAACCCGAACACCGACAGCGCCGAGGCGTCACTGGCGCACGCCATGACGACGTTCAGGTCTGCCCAGCTGATGACCGTCACCCTCGTCGACAACGATTCGGGCAAGACCACCATCACGCGCGACCTCGCCAACGATGCCATCGAGGTGTCCCGGAGGCTGCGCGGCGGAACGTTCTTGACGCTGCGGCGCATCGGTCCCGACTACTACCTGAGGACCAACGCCGACTCGTGGGATTCAGAAAAGTTCCCGGGCCTCAGTACGCAGTTCTCACCATCAATGGGTAAGGGCTGGTACGCGATGCGTCCCGATGCCGACGGCTTCGACGTCGTCCTAGAAGTGCACGACGCGGGCGCTGAGATCTCGGGCCTCCTTCCGAAAGGCGCGCTCGAGGCCACCGGTTCGACCAAGGTGATCGACGGCGTCAAGACATCGGAGTTCGCCTCACCGACCTGGAAGGTGTACATCTCGGACGAAGCACAGCAGCTCGTCGAAGCCATCAACCTGGAGGGAACTACCCGGTATCTCTACGATTTCGACCCTCAGCCATTGTCGAAACCCAAGAATGTCAGGCATGACCTGTCGTAGTCGCGTTCAAAGCGAACGTGCGCTGCGGAGCCCATCCGGTGGGGTCCTCGTGGAGGTACAGGGCGAACGATTCGACCGTAAAACGGCACTCGAAGTCGGCCAGTTCCTCGTAGGCACGATCGAGCGCGGGGTCGTCGAGATCCTGCGCGACCGTGACATGGGGGTGGAACGGGAATGCGGCCTCCGGGATCGTCGATCCCAAAGCCGATCGGACGGCGCCGGCCAGCATCTCGGTCGAGGAGATGCCGAGGCTCACGGCCACGAACACCACCGGGGAGACGGGCCGGAACGTGCCCGTGCCGCGCAGTTGCAGCGGATACGCCGCGATCCTGGATGCGGCCTCCTCGAGCCGGCCGGCGAAACAGTCGACTTCGTCATCGGGCACCGGGGTGGGCGGCACCAGCGTGATGTGGCTGGGCACCGTGGCCGCCATCGGATCGCCGAACGACGCGCGCGCCTCGCGCAGTTGCGTGCCGAACGGGTCCGGGATGGGGACCGCGACACCGACCGTCGCCACGATCAGGCGATCCCGCGCGGGACGACGAAGCCGGAGCGCTCGTAGACCAACTCGAGCGTGGGTGTCGCGACCTCGCGGGCCTTCTCCGCACCCGAGGCGAGGATGCGGTCGAGCTCTGCACGATCGCCCAGCAGTTCTCGGGTGCGATCGCCGAAGGCTCCGACGAACTCGGCCAGCAGATCGCCCAGCGCCACCTTGAGATGCCCGTACTGCTTCCCCTCGTACTCGGCGACGATGTCGTCGACGGTCCGGTCCGTCAGGGCCGAATAGATCGTCAGGAGATTCGAGATGCCCGGCTTGTCGACCGGATCGAACGCGATCTCGCTGCCGGAATCGGTCACGGCCGACCGCACCTTCTTCACGATGCGCTTGGGATCGTCGAGCAGGTCCAGCACCCCGTTGGGCGACGATGCCGACTTGCTCATCTTCGCCGTCGGATCCTGCAGGTCGTAGATCTTCGCGGTGGCCTTGACGATATGCGCCTCGGGCACGGTGAACGTCTCACCGAACCGGTGGTTGAAGCGCTGCGCGAGATTGCGCGTCAGCTCCACGTGCTGGCGCTGGTCCTCGCCGACCGGCACCTTGTCAGCCTGGTAGATCAGGATGTCGGCGGCCATCAGGATCGGGTACGTGAACAGCCCGACGCTCGCCGAGTCCTGGCCGCCCTTGGCGCTCTTGTCTTTGAACTGGGTCATCCGGCTCGCCTCACCGAAGCCCGTGACGCCGCCCAGCACCCAGGCCAGCTGGGCGTGCTCGGGCACCTGGCTCTGCACGAACAGGGCGCTGCGCTCCGGATCCACTCCGGCCGCCAGCAGCTGAGCCGCCGCGATGTAGGTGCGTTCGCGCAGCTGAGCCGGGTCGTACTCGACCGTGATGGCATGCAGATCGGGGATGAAATAGAACGCCTCGAACTCGTCCTGCAGGCCGACCCACTGCTTGAACGCCCCGAAGTAGTTGCCCAGGTGGTACGAGTCCGCCGTGGGCTGAGCTCCGGACAGTACACGTTGCTGTTCTCCGGACAGATGGGCGCGGGGACGACGATCAGCCATGCTGTGGATTCTGCCAGCCAGGGGTCGGTCCGTTCGCCGTAGGCTCGACTCGTGGACGACGTACGCACCTGGATCGTGCCGGGCCGGGTCAACCTGATCGGCGAGCACCTCGATTACAACGGTGGGCCGGTCCTGCCGATGGCGATCGACAAGCATCTGACGGTCAAGGCGCGACGTCGCGACGACGACCGCATCGCGGTGTGGTCGTCGCTGGGTGCGAAGGTCGAGTTCGGCACCACGGTCGCACCCGACGAGATCGACGGTTGGGCCGCCCTGGTCGCCGGGGTCGCCTGGGCGCTGGCCGACGAGGGCCACGACGTCCCCGGAGCCGATCTGGTGATCGAGTCCGAGCTGCCGACCGGCGCGGGCCTCTCGTCTTCCGCCGCCACCGCGTGCGGGGTCACCATGGCACTGGCCGACCTCGCGGGGCTCGAGCTCGACCGCCACCAGGTGGCACGTATCGCCCGTCGTGCCGAGACCGACTATCTCGGCGCGCCCGTCGGCGTGATGGACCAGCTCGCCGTGGTCCACGACGGTGCCAATCTGATCGACACCGTGACCCTCGACGTCACGCCCGTCCCGGTCGCCTGGGACGGGCTGTCACTCGTCGTGATCGACACCGGTGCCGCCCATTCGGTGGCCGCCGGAGAGTACGCGGGCCGCCACGCCGAATGCGTCGCCGCCGCTGAGCGACTCGGGCTCGACGATCTGGCGCAGGCCGGTCTCGACTCGATCTACCGGTTCGACGAGACCGACCCGCTCAGGAGACGCGTCCGCCACGTGGTCACCGAGACGACCCGCGTCCGCGGCGCCGTCCGGGCGATCGGCGCAGCCGACTGGAATCAGTTCGGCACGATCCTGACGTCGTCGCACGAGTCCCTACGCGACGACTTCGAGGTCAGCTGCGGCGAACTCGACGTGGCGGTGGAGGCGTCGCTCGACGGTGGCGCTCTCGGTGCCCGCATGACCGGCGCCGGGTTCGGCGGCAGCGCGATCGCTCTGGCCCCGACCGCCCAGCTGCTCGGCCTTCGCGAGAAGGTCGTCAGCGCGTTCGACCGGCACGGCTGGAATCCGCCCACGCTGTTCACGGTGCGACCGACCGCGGGTGCGCACCTCACCACCTGACCCCCACCAGGGAGGGCGTGCCCATCCAGCACGTGCGGGCCGCGCCTGGTGCGACACTGGACGGGTGACCAAGCAACGCATCGCG
>Ga0182737_1001248_pt1 | contig 26133 bp, 24 predicted proteins | sample eDN5th30CBELigOP_FD_128878 | JGI IMG/M metagenome (GOLD analysis project Ga0182737, IMG submission 128878) | Enriched Organic Plus compost microbial communities from Emeryville, California, USA - eDNA 5th pass 30_C BE-Lig OP (version 2) (version 2) ... | reverse complement strand
TCGAGCGACCGCCCGCACGGACTCCGGGTCCTGCTCAGCAGTCTGCTCGACGATCTCGGGCTGGGCTTTGGCTGGAGCGCCCTCTACTTCACGGCTACGCTCGCGTTGTTCCGCGGACAGACGCCTGGCAAGCGGTTGATGGGCGCTCGCGTGATCCGCCTGGATGGCAAGCCGCTCGGCTGGTGGTACGCGTTTGAACGATTCGGCGGGTATGCGGCCTCGCTGACGCTCGGGCTGCTCGGCTTCGCGCAAATCATCTGGGACCGCAACCGACAGGGCATCCACGACAAGATCGTGGAAACGGTCGTGATCCGCGGGTAGCCACTTTTGCGCCTCCACGTGCCGGGACGGGCATCCTGTGAATGTGCCCGCCCGACGGCATCATACAATTGTCCCCGCCCCGACGGGCAGCCGGTAAATGTGCCCGTGTCATCTGCTCACGCGACGATGTGTCGCAACAGGCGTTCGGCCGCGAGAATACCGCTCCGCACACCCCCTTCCACCGTCGGCGCGACCAGGTAATCCCCTGCAAGTGCAAGCGACCGGGGCAACGTGAGCTGCTCCAGTGTCTGTACGTGCTGGAGATAGCCGGGGTAGAACACGCTGTAGCCTTCGGGAAAAGCGGTGAGGCGCGCGCGTCGAATCGTGTTGCGAATCCCCGGGAACACACGTTCTGCGATGGGCAGCAACACATCCAGCGCGTGTTCCGGCTCCGCGTCCACGAGTTCCGCCGCAATCATGGGTGAAGGCAGCATGACGACCGAGCTTCCGCGATTCTCGTTGGGCAGTTTGCGATCCTGCACACACGCGGCAACCGCGGCGCGCACATCGTAATCGCGTCGCAGGAAGGACAGACCGAAGAAGTCGACCTCCAGCGGACGATCAAGTATCAATGCGAGCGTCGCAGTAGGAGCAGATCGTACACGCCCGAGCCATTGCCGCAACGGTTCATCATCGAGTATGCGCAGTGCGGCAGCGGGCGGCGTTGCGACCACAACGGCCCTGTGCATGATCGATTCACCGCCAACACGCAGTTCCGCACCGCCAGGCGTCAGGCGAATGCCTTCGACCGCGGCATCGTAGCGGAACTGCACACCACGGTGTTCGAGTTCACTCGCGATCGCGCGCGGCAACGCGCTCATTCCCCCGGCGACGCCCATCACCTGCACATCGAGCCCAACCTTCGCGAGTCCGTGGTATAACGCAGCAGTGCTGTCTTCCGGCAGCGTGCCGTAGTAGGCGCCGAGCATCGGATAGACCATCAGTTCGATGAAGTCCTCGCCGATCTCGCGAAGTCCCCACTGTGCAATGGACTCGTGATCGAAGCGCCCGCCTGTGTGCACGAGCCGGTTCACATCGATCGCGGCCGCGTCGCGGGCGAGGAACGGCAGGTAGCGCGCGGCGAGCTTGAGTTTCAACCCGATGGACAGCGCCGTCGAGGTGACCATACTTGCAACGGAACCGTAGACCAGCGGATGCGCTCGACCCTCGCGCCACACCGCATCGCGACCGGGCGAACGTCGCAGCAGATCCTGTGCGCCCACCGCTTCCGCAAGTGCCCGCAGCTTGGAATAACTCGAACTCAGCAATTGCACGCCGGAGTCGAATCGCACACCCTCCACTTCGTCGGTGCGCATGCGTCCGCCGGCTACCGCGCGACACTCGTACACCACCACAGCCCGCCCCGCGCGCATCAGCTCCCAGGCCGCCGAAAGTCCTGCCGGACCACCACCTACGACCGCAATCGTTTCCGTTTGCTCCATGAAATCCTCAACGGCACGCTTCGCACCAGATCCGGAACCGATCCCGCCCGTGCAGAAGCGCAGTGTATCGAAACCGGCCGCCGTCCGCGTTCCGGACACGTCACTGTCGGCCAAGTGATTGACGAATATAGGTTGCGTCACTGGCATCGGTATTGCCACCATAGGGCAGGTTTTCGAGCGAACACCCCTCAGAGAGATACGCCGTGCTGACCAATCTGAAGATCCGTACCCGCCTTTTCGGACTGCTCGGGTTCCTGCTGCTGATTACGATTGCGGTCGGCGCGCTGGGCCTGGATGGGACCCGAAGAAGCAACGCAGCGCTCGAATCGGTCTACAGCGACCGGTTGCTGCCGTTGCTGCCGCTCAAGACGATCTCGGACGCATATGCGAAGGTGATCGAGACGGCACACAAGGTGGAACTGAGCGATGTCACGCCGGACCATGCGCTCGTAAGTGTGGACTCACTGCTCGGAGTGATCGAACATGCGTGGGCGGTCGAGCTGGGGTCGAAGCAGTCGGACGAGGAGCAGGCGCTGGTAACGAAAGCGGAGCAGCAGATGGCAGATGCACGAGCGTCGATCGACCGGCTGCGTGGCAATCTGCGCTCGCGCGATGTGCAGGGTGTTTCGCGATGGCTTGTGGAGGACTCGTACCGCGCGCTCAACCCGGTGACCGAGTCAATTGACCTGATTCGGGCGACACAGGTGGAAGAGACGCGGCAGGAGCATGAGCGGTCAGTAGCGCGTTATCGCACGACACGCAACCTAATCCTTGGCGCGACGTTACTCGGTGCACTTGCAGCGCTGGGGTCCGGGACCCTGATCATCCGCGATATCGTGAGTGCGTTGAAGCAGGTGGAGCGAACCGCCGAGCGCATTGCAGCGGGCGATCTGGTGAACCTGGACACGGTAAACGGTCGACACGATGAACTCGGCAATGTGCAGCGTGCGATGCATCGAATGGTCGGCAATCTGTCGGGGCTGATTGGCGAGGTGCGGCGGAGCGGGATCCAGGTGAACACGTCGACGACGGAGATCTCGGCGACATCGCGCCAGCAGCAGACCACCGCATCCGAGGTCGCATCGACGACGCTGGAGATCGGCGCGACCGCGCGCGAGATCTCGGCGACCTCGAAGGAACTGGTGCGCACGATGGATGATCTGATGGCGTCTGCGGAAGCGATGACGGCGCTGGCCGGCAACGGCAGGCAGGGGCTCGCACGCATGGAGACAACCATGCAGCAGATCACCGAAGCGACGTCCGGCATCAATGCGCGGTTTGCGGTACTCAATGATCGCGCGGCCAACATCAACACGGTCGTCACCACAATCGCCAAGGTCGCGGACCGCACCAACCTGCTTTCGCTGAATGCTGCCATCGAAGCGGAGAAAGCCGGAGAGTACGGGCGCGGGTTCGCAGTTGTTGCAACCGAAATCCGAAGGCTCGCCGACCAGACCGCCGACGCAACCACCGATATCGAGCAGATGGTGCGCGAAATCCAGGGTGCGATTTCGGCGGGAGTGATGGGGACCGACAAGTTCTCCGAGGAAGTTCGACGCGCGGTCCAGTCGGTCGGCGAGGTCAGCACGCAACTGGCCGAGATCATCCAGCAGGTGCAGTTGGTCACGCCGCGCTTCGAGGCAATTGTCGAAGGGATGCAATCGCAGTCGGATGGCGCACAGCAGATCAGCGAAGCACTCGAACAGCTCGGCGAAGCATCGCAGCAGACCGTCGAATCTCTAGTGCAATCGACGCAGGCGTTGGAACAGTTGAACGACGCGGCGCGCGGACTTCAGAGCGGCGTATCGCGCTTCAAGCTCGCGAACTGATGCTGCACCTGGTTTTTCGGCTCGGCCGCGAACGTTATGTCCTGAAAAGCGCGCACATCGTCGAGGTACTACCACTCGTCGAGTGGCGCGCGATGCCCGGCGTACCGCCTGCCGTACTCGGGGTGTTCAGCTATCACGGCACACTTGTACCGGTGCTCGACCTCGCCCAACTCGTACACGGCGAAACCAGCGACGCAGAGAACCCGCGCATCGTGCTCGTGGAGTATCCTGCCGGTGCAGGTGTGCCGAAGCCGCTCGGCCTGCTGGTCGAAAGTGCAACCGCTCTGATCCGCCGCGCCGAAAACGACTTCATCGCACCGCCGGTAAACTCGAATGCATCGTATGCCGGCCCGGTCACAAGCGATGAGCATGGCATCATTCAACGCATCGAACTCGCGCAGCTCGTCCCCGATGACCTCTGGGAGCGGCTCGGCTTTGTACCGGAGCCGGTATCATGACTCTGGCTTCCATCGCGCACTACCTCCGCACCACGAGCGGGCTCAACGAGGCGTCGCTCGGGTCCGGCGTGCTCGAACGGGCGGTGCGTCGACGGCAGCTCGAAACGCAGACGCCAACCATCGACGCCTACCACAGTCTCCTGCTAGCTTCTCCTGAAGAACTGCAGGCGCTCCTCGACGATGTTACGGTTCCCGAAACGTCGTTTTTCCGCGATCCTGGCGTGTTTTCGGCACTCACGGAAGCGATCGTCGCCGACTGGCTGGCCAGACCGGCGCTTCGCACGCTGCGCATCCTGAGCGCGCCCTGTTCGACCGGAGAGGAGCCGTATTCCATCGCGATGGCGCTGCTCGATGCAGGCCTGCCCGCGGATCGGTTCAGCATCGATGCAATCGACATCAACAGTCGCGTCCTTGCAACCGCCCGCCGTGCGGTTTACGGGAACGGCGCGTTCCGGGGTCGCGACCTCGCGTTTCGTGAGCGGTACTTCCACCGCGCCGCGCATGGCTGGGAGCTCAATACGCAGGTGCGCGAATGTGTACGTTTCAGACACGGCAATCTGCTCGATCCGCAACTCGCGTCGCACACCTACGATGTCGTGTTCTGCCGCAACCTGCTGATCTACTTCGATCCACCGACGCAGGCGCAGGCGATGGTTCGACTCGATGCCCTGGTCGCGAACGGCGGCCTGCTGTTCCTCGGGCCGGCCGAAACCTTCCTCACCCGGCACACGGCTTTTGAGTCGCTGGGGCGACCGATGTCGTTCGGCTTCCGGAAAACGGAGGCACGCACCGCGGTGCGCACACCGAATCCTCCCGCAACTCCGCGCGCTCCACGCAGGGATCGCTCTGTTGTGCACGCACCCGCAGCGAATCCACAGCCGCGCACGAGCGCGCACGTCGCGCCTGCCGCACCGATCGCGCGGGATGAGGCACCATCCGTTGATGCCCTGTTTGATCGTGCCGAGACACTGGCGAACGATGGTCGGCTGCGGGAAGCGGCAGAACTGTGTCGCGCCTGCATCGAGCGGGAAGGACCGAGTGTGCGCGGCTACTTCCTGCTCGGTGTTGTTGCGGACGCGCTGGGCGACGGAGAGCAGGCGCTGTCGTACTTCCGGAAGGTGATTTACCTGCAGCCCGGTCACGAACAGGCGCTGTTGCACCTCGCCCTGCTGAAACGTCAGCGGGGTGAAGTCGAGCGCGCTAACCACTTCGAACGACGCGCCCGCTCCGTCGGGCGAAGGGACGGTGAGGCATGAGTCCCGACGCCGATCTGCGCGAAACAACCGAGCGTATTGCAACACCACTGCAGGACACCCGGACAGAGACCGAGTCGGCGTTTGTTTTTCGCGTCCGCGACGAGTGGTTTGCCCTGCCGACTGCCGTGTGTGAACGGGCACTCGAGAGATGCATCGTGCACTCGGTGCCCCATCGGCGCGGTGGAGTTCTGCTCGGCATCGGCAGTGTTGAAGGCGATCTGATTCCCGTCGTTGCCCTCGCGGCTGTGCTCCACCCGCGTGGCGAATCCGGCGCTGCAGCAGAAACTCGCGTTCTGCTGCTCAACCGGCAGCGCCGCCGGTTTGCCGCGCCGGTCGATGAAGTGTACGGTGTGGTGCGCTACGATCCCGCAGACCTGCTCCCACTACCCGCAACAACTGCGGCCTCCACGTTTGTTTCAGGACTGCTCTCCCGAGGCGATCGCAGCGTTGCCCTGCTCGATCCCGCGCGTCTGATCGACGCGCTCGCCCGGGGCGTCGCATGAGTGCAGCGTTCGGCGGCCGCGATCTCGGGCAGTTCTCGATCTGGGAACTGTTTCGTATCGAGGCGGAGGACAAGACCGCTGTCTTGACCGAAGGCCTGCTTTCGCTCGAGCAGGGCGATCGCGATCCTGCGACGTACGAGTCGCTGATGCGTGCTGCGCATTCGCTGAAAGGCGCGGCGTCGATGGTGGACGCGCGGGTTGCGGTCGATGTTGCGCATGCGATGGAGGACTGCTTCGTCGCGCTGCAGCGTGGCATGACCGAACCGGAACCACATCGCATCGACATCCTGCTGGAAGGTGTGGACCTGCTGCGCAGGATCGCGTCATCGCCATCCGCGAACGATGCCGCGGCATGCAGCGACGATGCGCAGGCGTTTCTGGATCGGCTTGCCGGATCCGGTTCCGAAAGCTCCATCGGTGAGCAGCGAATCAACGTCGCCGAAACGCCGCCGGTACAGCCTGCATCGCGCGGCCCCGAATCGCTGATTCAGGAAGCGCAGGAAGCAGCACCCGTTGACGAACAAGCGGTACGCGTAACCGCGGAACGTCTGAACCGACTGCTCGGACTCGCCGGTGAATCTGTGGTCACGAATCGCTGGCTCGAGGAATTCCTGCGGGCGGCGCAACGCACACGGCAGTTGCAGCGCGAGCTGGCGGAGTCGATCGACCGTTTCAGGGATGAACTTCTGGGTGAGCATGCGAGTGCGAGTGCGCTCTCGCGCGCTGCGGAGATCCAGCGGCGGTTTGGCGAACTGCGCCAGCACACGACGCGTGATGCAGCCGACCTTGAAGAGATCCAGCGGAGTGCGGGTGGACTCGCTACGCTGTTGTATCGCGAGGTTGTCGACCTGCGCATGCGTCCGTTCGTGCACGGTGTCGGGCAGCTCAACCGGATGGTCAGAACACTTTCGCGGCAGCTCGAAAAGGATGTTGTGCTCGAGATCCATGGTGAGTCGACGCCGGTCGATCGCGAGATCATGGAGCTGCTCGAAGTGCCGATCGTGAACCTGCTGCGAAACGCCGTGGATCACGGCATCGAATCCCCGTCCGACCGCCTGCGCGCGGGCAAACCGGCGCGGGGCACCATTCGGCTCGAAGCGAGTCACCGTGCCGGCATGCTGTTCATCACCCTCGAGGATGATGGCCGGGGCATCGACCCGGAAAGGCTGCGCGACGCGATTGTTGCCAGAAAACACGCGAGCGCGGAACAGGCTGCACGCCTGACTCGCGAAGAACTGCTCGATTTTCTGTTCCTGCCCGGGTTCTCACTCAGAGACACGGTCACCGAAATTTCCGGTCGTGGGGTCGGCCTCGACGTCGTGCAGACCGCAACGCGACAGGCCGGCGGGAAACTCACGGTCTCCACGGAGCCCGGCCACGGCTTGAAGTTCACCTTCCAGCTTCCGCTCACACTCTCGGTCATTCGCGCGCTGCTCATCGAGATCGGTGGTGAACCGTACGCACTCCCGATCGCACGGGTCGGTCGGGTTCTCAAGATGCGTCCGGAGCGGATTCATTCGGTCGAAGGGCGGGAGCACATCGAGCTGGATGGCGAGCGGATCGGACTGGTCGGCGCGCACCAGGTGCTCGAACTCGAACCGCCCGAGCCGCAGGAGGAAGTGCCGGTCCTCGTGCTCGGCCAGGGCACAACCGTTTACGGCCTCACGGTCGAACGATTGCTCGGGGAACGCGAGCTGGTCGTGCGGCCGCTCGATCCGATGCTCGGGAAGGTGAAGGACATCAGCAGTGCCGCAATGCTGCCGGATCGAACTCCCGTACTCATCCTCGATGTCGAGGACCTGCTGCATTCAATCGAAGACCTTGTCGCGACGGGCGGTGTCGCGCGCCCCGCGACCACCGGAACGTCTGCGAACCAGCGGACCAGGCGGATCCTCGTGGTCGAGGACTCGTTCACGGTGCGCGAACTTGAGCGCAAAGTGCTTCGCACACACGGCTACGAAGTAGATGTCGCCGTCGATGGGGTCGACGGTTGGAACGCGGTGCGCTCAAACAACTACGACCTGATCGTTACCGACATCGACATGCCTCGCATGGACGGCATCGAGCTGGTTACGCGGATACGACAGGACGCCAGGTTCAGCTTGCTGCCCATCATCATCGTCTCGTACAAGGAGCGCGAAGAAGATCGGCTGCGCGGGCTCAATGCAGGCGCCGACCGGTACCTCGCCAAGAGCAGCTACGATGACGATTCGCTGATCCATGCCATCGCCGAATTGATCGGCCCGCCGGAGCAACCGTGAATATCGCGATCGTCACGGCCGAAGCCGAGGTGCTCGAGACGTTGCGCCGAATCCTGCGCTCCGCCGCCGAGTACCAGGTCGTGTGGGTAGCACGCGATACCGCGGAAGCAGTGGCGAATTGTGCACAGCAACCGCCTGACCTGATGCTGCTCGGCATGAACGGCCAGCCTGCAACCGCGGTGGAAACGGTCAGGCGTATCATGCAGCAGGTGCCCTGCCCTATCCTTCTCGTGGTCCAGTCCATCGAGGAGAACAGCGGGCCGATCTTCGAGGCGATCGGTGCAGGCGCACTCGATGTGATCAGCACACCACTCGACGCCGATCTCACCTTGCCGGCTGGCACGGCACTGCTGAACAAACTGGGTATGCTGCTAAAGCTCAAGTGGGGGGAAGCCGAGAATGTTGCCGTGCCGGTGAAGAAACCGCCGCGCCCGGACCAACTGGTGCTGCTTGGCGCATCAGCGGGCGGACCGACCGCGCTGGCTTCGGTATTGTCGGCGTTTCCGGAAGACTTCGCCGCACCGGTAATCATCGTGCAGCACATCGACGCGCAGTTCGTGGGCCCAATGGCAACCTGGCTGATGCAGCAGGGCAGCCTGCCGGTGCGGATCGCGCGCGCTCGCGATGAGCTGACGCCGGGCACCGTCTATATGGCCGGGCGAAGCGATCACCTGGTCCTGCTCGATCGCTACACGCTCGGGTACCGCGCCGAACCAAGGCAGCTCGCCTATCGCCCCTCGATCGATGAACTGTTTTTCAGTGTCGACCGGTTCTGGAAAACCGGCGTGATCGCGGCGCTGCTGACCGGAATGGGGCAGGACGGTGCCGCCGGCCTGCGCCTGCTGCGCGATGCGGGCGCACTCACGCTCACGCAGAATCGCGAGACTTCTGTCGTCTACGGCATCCCCAAAGCCGCCGCGCGGCTCAACGCGGCCGTCGAGGTATTGCCACTCAATCGCATCGGCCCGCGCATTCGGGAGGCTGTTCGTTCATTCAACTATCAACGCCATGACTGACATCACGACTTCGGCCGATACAACGCATCAGCGCCCCCCGATCATGGTGCTTCTGATCGACGACCAGCCCATGGTCGGCGAGTTGATACGCCGGATGCTCGAACCCGAGCACGACATTGCGCTGCACTACTGCTCAGACCCGCTGATGGCCCTCGAACACGCCGCGGAGATTCGCCCGACCGTCATCCTCCAGGATCTGGTCATGCCCGGCTTCGATGGCATCGAGATGCTCAAACGCTTCCGCGCCCGCAACGACACCGTGCACACGCCAATCGTCGTGCTTTCGAGCAAGGAAGAGGCTATGGTCAAAAGTGAGGCGTTCGCCGCTGGTGCCAACGACTACCTGGTCAAGCTGCCCGATCGCATCGAACTCCTCGCCCGCATCCGCTACCACTCGAATGCATACCTGACGCACCTCCAGCGCGATGCGGCCATGCGCGCGCTCCGGGAAAGCCAGCAACTGCTGCTCCAGACGAATACCGCGCTGCTGGAAACGAACAAACAGCTCAACCAGTTCGTCGGCATCGCCGCCCACGATCTGCGCAACCCACTGACCGCAGTGATTGGCTTTGCCAGGCTGCTGCTTCGCCCCGGTCAGGACGTACCGCCCACACCCCAGCAGGAACGGTTCATTTCCAACATCCAGGGGTCCGCCGAGTTCATGCTGCGCCTGGTGAACGATCTGCTCGATGTCTCCAGAATCGAAGCCGGCGAACTTCACCTCGAGCGCCAACCGACCAACTTCGCCGCGCTGGTCGAGGCCAACCTGACGCTGCACCGTCTGCACGCCGAGGAAAAACAGATCGAGATTTCTTTCAGTGTCGAACCGGAGACCCCGCTCCTGAACATCGACACGGACAAGATGGAACAGGTCCTCAACAACCTGCTCTCCAACGCACTCAAGTTCTCACAGCCCCAAACCGAAATCCGGGTCGAATTGAAGCGCATCGACAATTGTGTTCACCTGTCAGTTGCGGATGAGGGACCCGGCATCCCCGCCGCCGAACTGGACAACCTGTTCAGACCCTTCGGCCGCACCAGCGTCAAAACGACACACGGCGAAAAGAGCACCGGCCTCGGATTGGTCATCGTCAAGAAGATCGTCGACGGCCACGGCGGACAGATCACCGTCGAAAGCACCCCCGGCCAGGGCTCCACCTTCACCGTCGTCCTGCCGATCTGATTGACTCCCATCCATCAGCAAAAAAGGCCCGCGTCGAAACGCGAGCCTTTCATGCTGATGAAGCAACCGTCACTTCACGCCGCGGTTCTCCCATACGGGAGCCGCGGCACGGGGCGCACCTTGCCACCCCAGATAAAAGCCAGAATTGCCGGCCTCGGCAACGGCTCAAATCGATCATGTATTACGATACCCGGTGCGTCCCCACCCTCGAACTCCGACGCGACCTCGAGTCTGCTCTCCATCTCGTTCCTCCGGACCCGCGCACATTCAACGTGCGCACGCGTCCGCCAAAGGCATGCGGCGTTCCACTCCGGAAGAAATATGTAAATCTGGAAATCGCAAGGACTTACGGGATCAGCTCGCCTTGCGGACTCGCGCGTGCGTACTCTTTCGAGGACGGCGGGCCGTGTCTTTTTGACACTGCCTCACCCATTGTTTGTAGTCGGGGAGGTTCAGTCGCTGGAAGAGCAGCGCGTCGACCGCATCGCAGAGGAGCATCTCCGTCAGCGGGTACTGCCCATCGGGGTGAGCAAAAAGCTGATTGACCGCCTCGTCCGCGATGGCGAGAAGCTCATCGCGAGTGAGGCTGGTTTTGAATTCTTCGATTTGCTCTTCGACCCAGGCCAGGTAAGCCTGGCGCGGGATCGCTGCGGGCGCGCTCATTGAGCGAAGGTTAACGCCTCTGCTTGTTTTAACACAAGCTTCACGTTGCAGAGATTCGCGTTCGTATCGAGCCATGCGGTGCGGGAATGCAAATCCGGCACCGTTCGGCATCGTCAACGCTATTTTTCGCGCGCGACATCATCCACGATCAGCGCGTTGAACCCGGCATCCTTCATCCGCTGCACCATCGCGGCGGCCTCGGCGCGCGTTGCAAAGAAGCCGACGCGTACGTGATTGAGCGATGTCCCATCGAGTTGCGTGACACGCGCATCGAACCCCGCCTTCTTCAATCCACTCGCGACGGCATTCGCGCCACTGACTGCCTTGAACGCACCCGCCTGCACCGCGAACCGTGCTGCGGCACGCGACTGCGTGCGCGTTTCGGGGTTCGGCTCGGGTCGCGTTTCCGGCTTCGGCTCGGGTCGCGCTTCCGGCTTCGGCTCGGGTCGCGCTTCCGGCTTCGGCTCGGGTCGCGCTTCCGGCTTCGGCGGGTTGCTCGCTTCCGGAGTGGGTGCCGGGGTAGCGTTGGCGGCCCCGCAGGCGCGCCGTTCTTCGGTGCGGACCTGATCGTTGAGAGCGGGATCGCGCACTTCGCCGCGCAGCGCGGTTCCGGCGATGCTGCACGCTTCGGCATTGCGACCGCCGGTCATGTAGGCACGCACAAGCCAGAGGTATCCGGACTCGCGTTCGCGTGCATTGGGATAATCCGAGCGCAGTCGCTCGAGATAACCGATAGCGCGCTGCCAATCACCCGTGGAATGCGAGAGCTGCCCCAGGCGCAGCAGTGCGGGAGGCGCGTACCTGCTGGTGGGATGACTCAGCGCAATGCTGACGTAGAGTTCGCGCGCGAGTTCGGCGGTTGGCTCGAGCTGAGCGGCGAGGAAGAGAGCGTGCGGATTGTTGTCGTTGGCGTGCGCCTGCTGCCACTGCTTCAGCAGTGCGGCCGCGCGCGTGGTCTCGCCGGCGGCGAGGAGCGAGTCGACGCGCTCGAGTTCGGTCTTCTGTGCGGCGAGGTCGGCGGCGCAGAATGTCAGTGCGCAAAGCGCGAGGAGTGCGGCTCTCATGCGGCCGCTCCGGTTGCGCGTGCCTGGATGCGCAGCAGCAACTCTTCCATAACCTGTTCATCGGAAAGGGAAGCGGATTTCAGCAGCCGATCGGCGCGCAGCAGGTCATCGAGTGCGCCGGCGGCAGCGACCGTACTCCACTGCCTCGCCTGCTTTGCGATGCGACCGGCCAGCCATTTCTGGTGAGGCGGAAGCACCGTTTCGAGAGCACGTTGCCCACCGGATGCACCCAGCGCAAGTCGAAGGAAGTGTGTGCCGAGCCCGATCACGAGGCCGACCCCGGATTCGCCGCTGTCGAGCAGCGTGCGCAGGTTGCGGCGCGCGTCGGCAAAACGCCGGTCGCCGACCTGGTCAAACCAGTCCCAGCGATTCTGCCGCGGGACCGTGCCGACGAGGGTGTTGATGTCCTCGACCGTGATGGTCTTCCGGTCGCCGGCGTAGTCGCGCAGCTTCTGGATCTCCTGCACCATGCGACCGAGTTCCGAACCGATCGCGCTGGCGAGCGCACGCGCGGCGTTCACCTGCAGTTCGAGTCCCTGCTCCGCGGCGCGCGCGATCAGCCAGTCGGGCGCATCGGCTTCCGAAAGCGCTGCGAACTCCACCGCGATCGTTTGCTTCTTCAGCTTTTCGTAGAACTGTGCACGGCCGGAGGGGATCACTGCGCTGAGGATGAGCAGCACATCCGGCGCAGGATTCTTAACGATCGATTCGAGCGTCGAGCGCAGGCGCGCATTGGTCGCCATTGCCTGCACCTCGCGCACAACCACGACGCGCCACTCCGCCATCATCGGCGGCGTGTTCACCAGCGACGCGAGTGTTTCCGGCGTGACATCGCTGCCACGCACCTGGTCATAGTTGAAGTCGCGGGTCGCCGGATCGAGATGTGCATCGACCAGCGCGTGCAGGGCCTCTTCCTTGAGGAATTCCTCGTCGCCGTACAGGAAGTAGACCCCGCCGCGCTTGCCACTCTGAAGGTGGCGTGCGAGCGCTGCCGGGGTCGTAACCTTCATCGATTGCCGATCATCAAAACGGGCCAGGGTGTGATCTGCGGTGCAGTCGGCCGCTCCGAAACCACTGGCGCCTGCACAACCAGTGGCGTGAACGGTCCGGACGCGGTCAATGTAGCCGCATTCGATGCGGACGTCAGCAGGAGACCGGCTTCGGGGGAGAAATTCCAGGGCACGGGTTCAAACGTCGGAGCCGCCGCCGCTGCCGGTGCACTCACTTCGCTGACCTGATTCGATTCGCGCATCAGCAGCGGAACCAGCGGCGTGAGCCCGACAAATGCGAGCACCGCGGCAATCATCAGCGCAGTCCGGTTGTCGGCGACCAGCGGCTCGCGCATCTCCAACTCGACCCGGCGCAGGCGCGCTTCGAGTCGATCATGGAACTCCGGAGAGGGTTGGACTTCGACCGTATTCCGGGCCAGCAAAAGCCCGCGCCGGACTACCCGGTCGTAGCGTTCACACGCACCACAGTGCGCCACGTGGTCGTCGAAATCGATCCACTCTTCCTGCGATAGCTGACCGTCCAGATACTCCGAATGTCGCTCGACAAACTCACGACAGTCGAGCGGCGGCAGTTCGGCCGCGTACGGGTTTACTTCTCTCAACCTGGACCCACCTGGTAGCCTGCTGGTTCGAACGGGATGCCTTCAGACTCCCGTGATACTGCCCGCCTCCGTCGACGGTTCCGCATCACGCCTCATTCGTCCGCCCTCCGGCATCAGGACGCCCCCGGCAGGGCCCGATACACTGGCTTCGGCGCAGGGCTGGGAAGTTCATTGGACCCGTCCGGATGAGGGAAAGGGCAGTCACCGTTCACGAATGAAGCGGTGCTGCCCTTGACGCTCAGGCCAATATAACGTGGCTTGAGGACCACATAGGAAGGTAAGCCCGATAACGTCTGCCTTCCTCTAACGCATGTGCCGTGCCAAAATGCTAGTCGGCGCGGGTCTCTACATAGTCGATGCCACGCGCCGTGATCCGGATGATCCCCAGCCGATGATCATCGATCGCAACCAGCCGCTTCTCTTCGAGATACTCGACCGCCTTCGTGATTTCGGCGGCTTCTATACCCAGCGGCTCGCCGATCTCGAACGCGTTCACGAAAGTGCTCACACTACCGTCCACTTCTTCGTACAGCCGCTTCATGAACAGCGACCGATTCTGCCTTCGACGCGAGTAGTGCTCACCCAAAATCGGGTCAGTCGAGCATCGGCGCGATGATCTGCGCAAAGTTGTTGCGGGCGCGGTTGAGCCGGCTCTTCACCGTCCCGAGGTTCACGCCGGTAACATCCGAGATCTCCTCGTACGTCTTGCCTTCCATCTCACGCAGCACAAACACAATCCTGTGATGCTCCGGCAACTGGCCGACCGCCGCGTCGATCATCTCGCGCAGGTGACGCTTGCGATAGAGATCATCCGGACGATACGTGTTGTCTTCCCACTCGAGCGGCCGGTGATCCGAATCCCAGTTCTTCTTGATCGTCTGGAACAGGACAAGCGGATTGCGCGACCGGTTCCGCAACTCGTTCTTCGCCAGGTTCCCCGCAATCGTGTAGGCCCAGGTCGAAAACTTCTTCGTCTGGTCAAACCGATGCAGGTGCCGATATACACGCACGAAGGTCTCCTGAACCAGATCCTCGGCACGATCCCGATCGCCGATCGTGCGGTAGATGAAGTTCAGCAAACGCACGTGGTAGCGACGAACAAGCTCATTGAACGCCCGCTTCTCACCTGCCAGAAACTCCGCGACCAGGGCGCTGTCGTCGAGTTCCTGCGTGTCGAAACTGCGGGCACGGGCCAGGTTGTTCAGTTGTCGGGTCATGATCTTCTCGTCCGGCAAGAGACTGCCCGGGGAGCGACGACGCTCAGCATGCTCGGGGTTGCGCGACCCGAGCTCGGGCGTGTCCTTTGAAGGCACGATCCAGACCCTGCGGCACCTACCCGCCGGCAACCACTTTATGTCCTTGCACAGCAACGAGTTAGACGTTACACCCGGCGCCTTGGCGACCACTCTGGCCCGTTTTACATGTCCAATTTTAGGGACGATCCGGCACAAATCGCTGACACCTCACAGTGACAGCCGATCAAACACGGGCCTTCAGGAGAGCAGATAACCGGCGGCATACAATAATGTCACGATTGTCTTACCATCGTTGATCTCACCGCTACGGACCTTTTCCAGCGCTTCAGAAAGTGGGAGCACAACCGGCTCGACGAACTCATCGACATCGAACTTTGTGCTGCCGGTGGTGAGTTCGGTAGCCATGTAGAGGTGGATCTTCTCGTCCGTGAATCCGGGGGTGGTGAAGATGGTGGTGAGCGGGGTGAGTTTGCCGGCGATCAGGCCGGTTTCCTCCTCGAGTTCGCGCCGGGCGCAGACCTCCCAGTCTTCGCCTTCGTGATCGGGGCGGCCGGCCGGGACCTCGAGCATGTAGCCACCCGCGGCATACCGATACTGACGAATCAGCAGGATCTGCGGATTCTCGCCCTCGGGATCACCGAGGACCGGAAGCACGGCGGAGGCGCCGGAGTGGCGGATGAATTCCAGTTCGCCGATGCTACCATCGGGGAAGCGGACCTTATCGATCGAGAGGTCGACGACGCGGCCCTTATGGACGGGTTTGCGTTCGATCAGGCCGGGCTCAACCGCGGCATCGGCGTGTTTATTCATCGGAATTGATCACCTCAACGGGTCCGAACCCCAGGTCACGGAGCGGGGCTTCGATCTGTTCGGCATCGCCGACAATCACAATCGCCATCTCGTCGAGGCGGACGTGTTCCCGCGCGACGCGCTGCACCGCTTCCATCGTGACGTTGTTGATGCTGCTGCGATACGTCTCGTAGTAGTCGTCCGGCAGGTCGTAGAGCGAAAGTTCGCTGAGTCTGGTCGCGACCTGGTCGGTGGTCTGCCATTCGAGAGGCATGATCCCGCTGACGTAATCGATGGCGGCGCGCAGTTCGTCCCCGGTCGGGCCCTGCTCGCGCATCGCGGTGATTTCCTTCAGCGTTTCTTCGACCGCGCGGACCGTGACATCGGTCGCGACGGCGGTCTGAATCGTGAACGGCCCGGGCGCCCGCCGAAAGTTGAACGCGCTGCGTACGCCGTAGGTGAATCCATGTTTTTCCCGCAGGCTCAGGTTGAGTCTGCTGGTGAACGCTCCCCCCAGGATCGAGTTCATCACGATCGCGGGGAAGTACTCGGGCGTTTTGCGCGGGAGTGCGACGTGGCCGAAGCGGAGTTCGCTCTGGACCGAGCCGGCGCGGTTCACAATGTGGATGCGCGGTGTTGTTGCAAACGGTCGCGTATCCACCGGGACGTGTGCCGGCTGGGCTGCGCTCCAGTCGCCGAACGTTTCCTCCGCGAGTGTGATGAGCGCATCGTCCAGCGCTCCTGTGAGGATCAGCGCAGAACCTGCGGGGGCGTAACGTGCCTGCCAGAAAGCGCGAGTATTTTCCGCGTTGAGCGGTTGCACGCTGTGGCTGGTACCGATCAGCGGCCGAGCAAAGGCGGAACCCGGCGCGTAGATGAAGCGGCCGGCCATGTCGCTGGCGAGGGAGCGCGGCTCACTCCGCCGCTGCATGATTTCGCCGAGTTGCTCATTGCGCATCCGCTGTACTTCCGCGGCGGGGAACGCGGGTTCGCGCACGATCTCCGCAAGCGTACGGAGCGCGACGTCCGCGTGCTGTCGTGCAAAGGTCAGCGAGAGTGCCGCAGCATCCCAGCCGACCGAGACGTGCAGTTCGGAGCCTGCACTCTCGAGCGCCCAGCTCAACTCCTCCGCGCTGTGTCGTGCGGTTCCGGTTTCGAGCGCATTTGCGGTGAGTGTTGCGAGGCCGCCGGCGTCGTGCGGCTCCGTTGCGGCCCCCGCATCGAGCAGCAGCCGCACTGTCACGAGCGGCAGATGCGGCTGCGCTGCCGTCAGCAGTGCGAGTCCGTTCTGTAGCGTACGGCGCTGCACCTCGGGCAGGCTGAACGGGCGAACCGGCGCGGGAGTCGGCGCGATCGTGCGATCGAGTGTGTTATTCATGCGACCCCTTCGGCACGTAAGTCAGCAGAATGCGGTTGTCGGCGCCGAGATGTTTGCGTGCGATTTCACGTACAGCGTCCTTTGTCACGCCGCGAATCCGATCGATTTCAGTATTGATCATTGCGGGGTCATCGAAGAGCGTCGCGTACATGGAAAGCCGATCGGCGCGATCCTCGACGCGCTGGAGCGCGCGCAGGTTCTCCGCTTCGAGCAATGCGACCGCGCGTTCGACTTCACGGTCATCGACGCTGGCCAGCGAGTCGTATGCGGATAGCAGTTCCGTCTCCAGCGTTTCGCGACTGACCCCCGGCGCGGCGGTCGCCCAGACCACCAGCATCGCCGCGCCCACAACGATCGGGAAAGCAAAGGCGGCGACGTCCTGCGCTATGCCGGTGCGTACGAGTCTGCGGTAGAGCAGCGCGGAACGGCCATCGCCGAGGATGCTGCTCGCAACCGACGCGGCGTAGAACCCATCCTCGCCGAACGGAGGGATCCGCGCGGCCACGAAGATGCGCGTGAGCGAGATGTCCTGCTCGACCGTTTCACTGCGGGCTTCGGGCAGCACAGTCGGGATATTGGTGACGCCGGGCAGCGGCGGTACCGGCGGGCCGGCCGGAATCTCGCCGAAGTAGCGCTCCACCAGCGGGCGGGCGCGTTCGGCCGTCACATCGCCGGCCAGTGTGAGCACCGCATTGTTCGGCGCATAATAGGTGCGAAAGAACGCCTCGACATCGTCCAGGGATGCCGCATCGAGGTCGGCCATCGAACCGATCACGCTGTGGTGATACGGATGGTCTTCCGGGTACACCAGCGCCTGCAGCCGTTCATCCCAGTCGCCGTACGGCTGGTTGTCGACGCGCCAGCGGCGTTCGTTCTTCACGACATCGCGCTGGTTGTCGAGCTTCTCCTGCGTCATCGCGGGCAGCAGCCAGCCCATGCGATCCGCTTCCAGCCACAGCCCGAGTTCGAGATAATGCGCAGGCAGCGTCTCGAAGTAGTTGGTGCGATCCAGCCAGGTCGAACCGTTCAGCGATCCGCCTGCCTGTTCGATCAGCGAGAAGTGTGCGTTCACACCGACGTTCTGCGACCCCTGGAACATCATGTGTTCGAAGAGGTGTGCGAAGCCGGTGCGACCGGGCCGCTCATTACGCGATCCGACGTTGTACCAGAGGTTCACCGCGACCAGCGGCACCGTGTGATCGGGCGCAACAATCACGCGCAATCCGTTCGCGAGTCTGAACTGTTCGAATTCGATCTTGATGGTTCCGCTCATCTTGCGTCCCGGTATTGTATCGGCGCGAGGTCGAGGTCCTGCAGACCCGGAGTGATTCGCTCCCGGTCCCCAACCACAACAATGGCCAGGTGTTCAGGATCGAGGTGGTTCTGTGCTGCTGCATTTACCTGTTCGAGGGTGACCGCTTCGATCTCGTCAGGGTAGCGCGCGAGATAGTCGTCGGGCAGGTCGTGAAGCGCAACATCGGCGAGGTACGCCGCGATGTCGGCAGCCGCCTCGAAGTTGCGGGCAAAGCCGAGCGCGATGTAGTTGCGCGCACGTTCCAGCTCGTCGGCCGTCACACCCTCATCACGAATCGTGGCGATCTCCTCGAACGTGAGGCGCACCGCATCGGCGGTGACATCGGTGAACACGGCGGCACCACCGCTGAACATGCCGCCATGCCTCCTGAATGCGAAGCCGGTACCCGCGCCGTACGTGTACCCCTTCTCCTCGCGCAGCGTCATGTTGAGGCGCGACTTGAACGATCCGCCAAGAATCGTGTTGAGCACGAGCAGCGCGAAGTAGTCCGGTGTTGAACGAGGCGGCGCCTGATGTCCGACGCGGATCTCCGACTGTGCTGCCCCGGGTTTGTCGACCAGGTAGATCGTCCGTTCTTTCGCGTGCGGACCTGAAAACTCGACGGTGGCGTTCGCATCGCTGCGCCAGTCGCCGAACAGTCGCTCCGCCTGTGCAACGGCTTCCTCGAACTCGATCGCGCCTGCAACCACAAGGTGTGCGCCTTGCGGTCCCGCGATCCGGCGGTAGCGGGCGAGCAGGTCGCCCCTGCTCAATGCGGCGATGCTCGCTTCGGTTCCCCCGATCGGCTGACCGTACGGATGGGTTTCGCCGAACAGCGCGAGCGCGAGTGTCTTGTGTGCAACCAGGCGCGGCTCATCACGTTCCTGCGCAAGCGAGTTCAGCCGTTCGGTACGTTTGCGCTCGAGTTCGTCGTCCGGGAAATCCGGCTGAAGTGCAACCGCCGCAAAGAGATCCAGCGCGGCCGGCATGCGCGTCGTGAGCGAGTGCAGATGAAGCAGCGTGGCATCCCAGTTCGTACGCAGGTCGAGTTCCGCGCCGAGCTGCTCGATCGCGGAGGAGATCTCGAGTGCGCTGCGCCCGGCCGCACCTTCATCGAGCATCTCGGCGACCATGCTTGCGGTTCCGGCGAGTGCCCCCTGATCGAGCACGGCGCCGCCACGGATAACCAGTTCCCAGTCGACGACCGGCATGTGCCTGCGCGTTGCGACCAGCAGTTCGAGTCCGTTCGAAAGCTGGTGTCTCAGAACCTGCGGCGGCGTGATGCGTGGTGCGGAACCGATCGCGGGCGCGGTGCGTGTCATGGCAACGCCTCCAGGATCAGTTCGGATTTCCCGCGCGGCACGACACTCAGTGCAACACACGGTGCCTCGAGCAGGAAGGTCCCGGCTGCACGCATGATGTCATTGTCGACCAGGCGGCGATAGCGGCCGAGGTCTTCCATGAGGTAGCCAGGATCGTTGGCGTAGTAGGCGTAGTGATTCAGTCGGTCGGCACGCCCGCCGAACCCGCCGACGCTCTGCAGCGCATCGACGTAGCCGGTCTCGAGACGGTTGACCGCACGTTCGACTTCCTCCGGTCGAACCAGCTTGCTGACATCGTGCAACTCGTTCCAGACCGCAACCGCGATCCGGTCGAGCGTGATGCCGGGCCGCGCCGTCACCACAATGCAGAAGGTCGAGCCGAGCAGCGCGCTGCTCTGGAAGGCCTCGACATCCTGCGCAATCGCGAGTTCGTAGACGAGACGGCGGTAGAGCCGCGACGCTTTCCCCTGCGAGAGCACCGACCCGAGCACATCCAGCTCGGCATCTCCCGGATGCAGAATCGGCGGCGTATGCCAGCCGATGTAGAGCCGGGGCAGATGCACGTCATCTACGATGCCCACACAGCGCGATTCCGAAAGCGTGGGCAGTTCAGACGCAACACGTTCGAGCGCCGGGCCCGCGGGGATCTCGCCGAACCAGTGTTCAACGCGCTCGCGCACATGTGCCGTATCCACAGCCCCCGCAATGCACAGGCTCGCGTTGCCAGGCGCGTAGTAGCTGCGAAAAAATGCGATGACATCGTCGAGCGTGGCCGCGTCCAGGTCAGGCATCCACCCAATGATCGGCCAGTGGTACGGATGCTCGACCGGGTACATGCGGGTGAAGAGCGTTTCCCACGCGAGTCCGTACGGCCGGTTCTCGTAGCTCTGGCGCCGTTCGTTTTTCACGACATCGCGCTGCGCATCGAGTTTGTCCTGCGTCATCGTATCCGCGAGCCAGCCCATGCGGTCGGATTCGAGGAACAGCGCAAGATCGAGCGCGTTCGACGGCACGGTCTCCCAGTAGTTGGTGCGATCCGTCGAGGTCGAGCCGTTGTTGATGCCGCCGACGGACTCGAGCAACTCATCGAACACACCACCAGGCACGTTCAGCGAACCCTCGAACATCAGGTGTTCGAAAAGATGCGCGAAGCCGGTGCGGCCAGGGCGTTCGTCCTTGGAGCCGACCCGGTACCAGAGGTTCACTGCCGCGATCGGCACGGAATGATCCTCGTGCACGATGACGTTGAGTCCGTTGGACAGCGTGAACGAAGTAAAAGGCAGATCAATGCTAAGTGACATCAGCGTCGCGGAAGAAAAGCTGTCGCAGGAAGCAGGAAACTTTCACGCAGGATATACCTCATTCGGGTCTGCGGCACCCGGTCGATGGGACTGTTCGGTGCGGGTGCCCGATACGGCTTGATGCCCATGCGTCGCGCCAGGACTTCAACGCGAAGCATGTGGTACGAATCACTGACGATCAATGCGCTCTCCAGGCCATTCTGTTGCATGAGTTCCGCAGCGGCACGCATCGAAGCCGCAGAGGTGATTCCCTCGCGCTCGACCAGAATTGCGGCATCATCCACGCCGTGCCGCAATGCGTAACGCCGTCCGACTTCCCCTTCACTGATCGTATCCCCGCGGCCTACACCGCCGGTGAACACGAGCCTGTGGGCCAGGCCGCGATTGTAGAGATCGATCGCATGATCGAGTCGCGCCCTGAACACGGGGGACGGCCGCCCATTGTACTGGGCAGCCCCGAGCACCACGATCGCGTCGGCGGGATGCAGGTTCGGGCGTGCTGCGGCGGCAAGGACGAGGCCAAGGCAGAGCAGCCAGCCCGCAAAAGCGAGCAGCACCACTCCGGTGCACCAGCGCAGGATTTTGCGGACCGTACCCGCCACAACTCAGATCGGCTGGATCAGACGGTCGTGAAGCACCCCGGGTGCGAAGGTTTCTCGCAGAAATTCGCGCGAGGCTTCCTCGCCTTCGTCGACGCGCTCGGTCACTTCCGCCAGCAGTTCCGCATCGATCGGCTCGGGCAGGTAATCCGCCCGGGCCAGTGCATCCTGCGCGGCGTCCTCCCAGCCAACCGCGGCGGCCGCCAGCGCCGCGAGCAACTGCGCTTCTCCGTCTTCCGTCACTTCTGCCGCTGCTCGCAGCAATTCTTCCGCCGCGGACTCGAGCTGCTCCGTTTCGACGTAGACCAGGCCGAGCAGTATTCGGGTCCACTGATCGTCGGGAGCGAGGTCGAGCGAACGCTCCAGTGCCGAAGCGGCCTGGGCCGCATCGCCCTTCAGCGCGTAGGCGCTGCCGAGTTCGGCGTGCACGACCGGATCGTCGGGGTCGAGTTCACGTGCGGCATTGAGCTGCTCCAGCGCGCCTTCGAACAGGCCTTCACGGGCGAGGTAGCTCCCGTACTGCAGGCGGGCGGCGAGCACGTCCGGGCCGGTCAGCACCGCGGCTCGCAGCGCAGCCTCCGCATCCGGGTCATCGAACAGGGCGAGCCCGCTGCCGCACATCGCGAGGATGTTGGGGTCGAGCGGCTCCTGCTCCCAGGCGCGGCGGAAATACTCGTAGGCGACGCCATCGTTGCCGAGTTCGTGATGCGCCACACCGAGCCAGGCGAGGAAGTACTCGTCGTCGGGGTCATCGCGCAGCGCGGTTTCCAGCAATTCGGCCATCTCGGGCCAGCGCCCCTCGTCCCCGAGGCTGAGCGCTTCGTCCAGCGTCTGTTCCGGGTCCCTGCTCATGCGCCGAACTTCGCGAGTCTGCCCGCATGTGCAAGGGCGAGCGTCATAATCTCTGCAGCCGGGAAGATCCCGAGCTCACCGCGCATACACGCGCGTTCGCCGAACCCGGGCACATCGATCGGCCGCACCCACGGCGAGGAGATCAGGATCGGCACGGGGTGCCAGGAGTGCGCCTTCATTGCCGAAGGAGTCGAATGGTCACCTGTCACGATCAGCACATTCGGATGGAGCGCTTCGATGCGCGGGATCAGCGCATCGACCGACTCGATCGCCTTCACCTTTGCCGCGAAGTCGCCATCCTCACCGCGCGAGTCAACCGCCTTGAAATGCACGAAGTGGAAGCTGTAGTCGTCGAAATTCTGCTCGAGCATGTCGACCGAAGCTTCGTCGGTTTTTGCGATCGGCAGCGATTCCATCCCGACCAGTCGGGCGACGCCGAGGTACATCGGATAGCGTGCGATGGCACGACCCTTCAGACCGAAACGCTGCTCGAACGTTGGGTACGGCTCGTACGTGGCAAACCCGCGCGCCAGGACCGTGTTCGCCTGCGGCTCGTCCTTGAGGATTTCGCTGGCCTGGTCGAGGATGCGCTGGACCAGTTCGGCGGTCGCGCGTGCTCCCTCGGATTGCGCCTGCACCGGCAGCGCCGGCACTCCGGTTTCCTGTGGATCCGTGTCGCCGAGTTCGGCGTTCAGGCCCTTTCCGCGCACGACCAGTACCAGCCGATGCTCCTTCTCCGGCTCAAAGAACACCTCGACACCTTCGGGTGCGCGGAAGTTTTCGCGCAGCTTTGCGACCAGCCGACGGTTCTCCTCGTCGCTCGGCCGACCGGCCCGGCGATCGATGATCCGGCCTTCGGCATCGCGGGTCGCAAAATTCAGCCGGGTTGCCAGATCGCCGTGCTGCAGGCCGAACCCGACGCCGAGCGCGCTGAGCACGCCACGGCCGATGTTCCAGCGGATCGGGTCGTAGCCGAAGAGCGCGAGGTGGCCGGGCCCGCTGCCCGGGGTCACGCCCGTACCCGCAGGTTTGTGCATGCCGAGCGCCGAGCGCAGGGCGAGGCGGTCGAGGTTCGGCGTGTTGGCGGTTTCCAGCTCGGTAAGCCCGGTTTCCGGATTCGGCAGGCCCCCGAGGCCATCCATCACGATCAGTACGATGCGGCCGCCGGTCGGCTCGACCAGGTCGTCAGGAATCGTCACAGTCATTTCAAATCGTCGGTGCAGGATCTCATGCGCCCGAATAGCGGCGCTTTCGCGTGCTGATACTACCGCGACACAACGCTGCGGCAAGGCTGGCGCCAGCGCGGCGGAGCATGTAGCAGGCGGCGCGCGGCTTCGGTACTTTGGCGCGCACACCCGCACAGGAGCAGGATATGGCGCAGATCAGCGACTTTGTCATGGAGCGATGGCAGTCGACGTATGAGAACCAGGTCGACTGTAACCTCTCGGAGAGCGGCGTGCACCCGGTCACGCTCGGCGAACTCATCCAGCTTTCCGGCCGCACCTTCGACAGCACGCCGATCAGCTACGGCCAGTCGAACGGGACCGACGAACTGAGGCAACACATCGCGGCGCTGTATGACAACGCGTCACCCGACCTGGTCACGGTGACGAACGGCAGTGCCGAGGCGAACCTCATCGCGCTCTGGACGCTGATCGAACCCGGCGACGAGGTGGTCATCCTCCTGCCGACCTACATGCAGACGGTGGGCTTGTGCGAAGCGCTCGGCGCGACCGTACGCGAGGTCTGGCTGCGTGAAGACCTCGGCTGGCAGCCGGACCCCGACGAGATCACGGCGGCCGTGACCGGCCGGACCCGCGCCATCGTCGTCACCAACCCGAACAACCCAACCGGCTCGATCCTCAACGAGGCCGCCCGTCAGGCCATCGTCGCGGCCGCGGAGCGCACCGGTGCCTGGATCCTCGCCGATGAGGTGTACCGCGGCGCCGAACTCAGCGGCAGCGAAACCGCGTCCTTCCACAACACCGCGGAACGCGTGATCGCGACCGGATCGCTGTCCAAGGCGTACGGGCTGCCCGGCCTGAGAATCGGCTGGACGATTTCGCCCGTCGAAATGACGGGTCCGCTCTGGGCGCGCAAGGACTACACGACCATCGGCCCCGGCCAGCTTACCGACAGCCTCGCGGCTGTGGCGCTCGCCCCGGAAATCCGCCCGAAGCTGCTCCAGCGCACCCGTCGCTACATCCGCGACGGCCTCGCCGTGCTCGAGCCGTGGCTCGCGAAGATGCAGGTGTTTCATTACCGGCGCCCGGAGGCCGGCGCCATTCTCTGGGCGCGCTACGACCTGCCGATCAACTCGAGTACGCTGATCGAACGGCTGCGGGCGGAGCAGAGTGTATTGCTGGTTGCCGGCGACCATTTCCGCATGGACCACCACCTCCGTTTTGGTCCGGGGATCGAGCCGACCCTGTTGAGGGACGCGCTGCGGCGGGTGTCGGAAGGAATGCGGCTGGAGACGGCGAAACACCCATGAATCGAGCCACCGATCTGGGGCACAGGGATTGCTCTAACTCCCGATTGGGAAAGAGTTTAACCAGCGTAGTGCCAGGTCGGAATGAAGCCTCGAATTTCTATAATTTTGGCGATTGTCGTGCTGCTCGCCGTAGCCGGCGCGGGGATCAACTTCGCCAGCCGGATGCTGGGTGGCGAGCCGACGCTGCGGCTCGTCCTCAACATTCCGGCGAGTCGCCTCGATGTGTACGAGCAGGGTCAGCGCATCCGCAGCTACGACGTCTCGGTAGGCGCCCGCGGGTTCGAAACACCTCCCGGCAATTACAAGGTGTTCCGGGTAGTGTGGAACCCGTGGTGGCATCCGCCGAAGTCCGAATGGGCGCAGGGACGCAAGGTCGCACCGCCGGGGCCGCTCAATCCGATGGGCCGGGTCAAGCTGCAGTTTGCGCCGCTGCTGTACCTGCACGGTACGACGGACGAAGGGCGGCTCGGCGCGCCGGCCTCACATGGGTGTGTGCGCATGAGCAATGCGGATGTGATCGAACTGGCCCGGCTGATCCACGACCGCACCACGCGGGTGCCCGAGAGTGTGCTCGACGCGCTCGCCTCGAGCCCGCGCCAGACGCGCACGTTCGGGCTGTCCCGACCGGTGCCGCTGTCCGTCAGCTACGACATTGTCGAGGTGTATGACGGCAATGTGATCGTCTATCCGGACGTCTACCGCCGCAAGAAGTCGAACATCCGCGAACAGGTCGTGAAGGTGCTCGAGAAGGAGGGCATCGATGTTGCGCGCGTCGATCCGGGCCTGATGAACCGGCTGTCGAAGCAGCGCATTGCGACTCGGCTGACGGTGCCGCTTGACACGCTGCTGGCGGATGTCGCGTCTGAAGGAAGCCGCTGATGCGCAAAGTGCTGATCGTCGAAGACAACGCGGATCTGCTCGGGATCCTGAAGGAATTGCTGTCGCGCGATTATGAAGTGACCACAGCGCGCACAGGAGAGGACGGGATATCACTGGCTGAGCAGATCAAGCCGGACCTGGTGATCCTCGACCTTCAGCTTCCGCGCATGGACGGGATGGAGGCGGGGCGCTGGATCAAGCAGCGGCTCGCCCCGCGCCAGGTCCCGATCCTGGCGCTCACGGCGCTTGCCGCCGCCGGAGATGCAGCGGCCATCCTGAGCTGTGGCTGCTGCGATGCGTACCTCTCGAAGCCGGCGCCGCTCGATACGATCCGCAGCAAGGTCGAGGATCTGCTTTCGGC
>Ga0182737_1001247_pt1 | contig 26144 bp, 31 predicted proteins | sample eDN5th30CBELigOP_FD_128878 | JGI IMG/M metagenome (GOLD analysis project Ga0182737, IMG submission 128878) | Enriched Organic Plus compost microbial communities from Emeryville, California, USA - eDNA 5th pass 30_C BE-Lig OP (version 2) (version 2) ... | reverse complement strand
TCAGGAAACGCTGATTGCTTATCTGGTTCCCTGAACCGGCATAAATTTCGACGCTGAATTCTGCACTTCTTCAAATAAACGCTTCCTCACTATGAACCCGTATCTTGCTGAATTTATCGGCACGACCATTCTGCTCATCTTTGGCAATGGCGTGGTGGCCAATGTTGTATTGTCAAAAACCAAAGGCAATGGCGGCGGCTGGATCGTCATCACCGCAGGTTGGGGGCTCGCTGTTTATGTGGGTGTGTTCTGCGTGGCACCATTCACCGGAGCGCACATCAACCCCGCCGTTACCATTGCCATGGTCGCGGCAGGCAAACTGGATGCCGCTGTGGCTCCGGGATACATCATTGCGCAGATTCTCGGGGGAATCACCGGGGGCGCTCTGGTTTACTTTTTCTATCGGGAGCATTTCAAGGCCTCTGATGATGCCGATGGTAAACTGGCCTGTTTCTGTACTGCGCCAAATATTCGCAATATCCCCCAGGCGCTGTTCTGTGAAATTATGGGTACATTTTTGCTGATCTTTCCCATCTTCCTGATGACAGATGCCAGTTTCACCCTGCCAGGCAGCACTGGAGGCAATCTGGTCGAGCCCGCCAAGCTGGGACTCGGCAGTCTGGGATACCTGCCAGTTGCCCTTTTGGTGTTTGCAATCGGCCTGTCACTTGGCGGCACCACGGGATATGCCATTAACCCAGCCCGTGATCTTGGACCACGAATCGCCCATTTCCTGCTGCCTGTGCCTGGAAAACGCAACAGCGACTGGTCCTACGCCTGGGTGCCGGTCATCGGGCCGGTATGCGGCGGCCTTCTGGCCGCTCTAGCCGCCAGGGCGCTGCTTCCATAATCATGCAGGTCTGCTCAATCGAACAATCCTGGGACAAAAATGTCTGCAATTCCGCAGCGATTGTCAGTTGACCTTTGCCCAATATTTGGAATGATTCTAAAAGTATGATTACAGAGAACGTGCGCCAGCAGCTTGATCAGTTTTTGTCGGAGAAAGGTCTCCGCCGCACCAAGCAGCGTGACGTCATTGTGGAGGCCGCCTTTGGCACCACCGATCATTTCAATGCCGAGGAATTGCATGAGATGGTGCGCAAGATTGACCGCACGGTCTCACGTGCCACGGTGTATCGCACCCTAAGTCTGCTGGTGGAATGTAAACTCCTGCATGAAGTGGATCTTGGCCGTGATCAGACCTATTACGACCCGAATTTCCTCGACAAACCTGAGCACAACCACCTGATCTGCCAGGACTGTGACCGTGTGGTGGAGTTTGAGGATGATCACATTACCCTGCTGGAAGACTGCATTACCAAGCGTCTTGGCTTTACACCATCTGGCAAAAGCATTCGCATCACGGCCAACTGTGATGAGCTGGCCCGTACCGGTCATTGCACCCGTAGCGGCGGCTGTGGTCACGAGCATGAGCATGAACAAACGGTTCCGGCTGCGGCCCCTGCTCTTTGAGGCACGGCTGCTTCTGCTTGCAGTCATCCATAAGCAAGCTGGTTGATTCCCTGAATCATCGCTGCTACTTTTAGCTTATGGCACTGCTTTCTGTACGCTGCAATCACTGCGGAGCGCCTATTGAGGTAGGCGAATCAACACGTTTTGCGACCTGCCAGTTTTGCAACAGCCAGCTACAGGTAACGCAGACAGCATCTTCCGCCTACACGGAGGTGGTTCAGCAAATTGCAGAGCAAAATACCCGGATGATGGGCAATCTGCGGGTGATTGAAGTGCAAAATGAACTGGAGAGGCTGGATCGTGAGTGGGGGGAAGAACGCTGTCATTATTATATTAAAGGCAAAGATGGGCACAAACATCGGCCATCCACACTCGGAGGGATTATTGGCTTTGTGATAGCAGCTGTTGCCGCTGTTATTGCCATCAGTCATGCCATTGATGGTGAGAAATCGGCTACTTATGCCATTATAAGCGGCTCTGTGGCTGTCTTATTAGGTTTGTTTTCGACTTACCTGCTTTACAGTGCTCATGCGTTTAACAAAGCAGAAATCATCTACCTGGACAGGCGAGATTTTCTCCTTCAGGAACTAGGAAATGCACGGGACGAGAGCTCACAAGTGTGCTCTTCCGCTGAATGAAAGGTTTTTTACCTTTCTACAACCAAGAACCCGTTGCCCACGTGCAATTCTCGGCTAAACGTCTGACCCCTCATGTGGAAAGGACGCTTTCAACAACCGACCAGTGCGCTCGTGCAGCGCTATGGTGAATCTGTATCATTCGACTGGCGACTGTATGCCCACGATATCCGTGGTTCAATCGCCCATGCAAAGGGGCTTGAGAAAGCAGGCATCCTGAGCACCGAAGAACGGCAGGCCATCGAAGACGGGTTGTTGCAGATAAAATCTGAAATTGATGCCGGACAGTTCATCTGGAGTCAGGAACTGGAAGACGTACACATGAACATCGAATCCGTGCTGACCCGCCGCATTGGGCCAGCCGGAGCCAAGCTGCACACCGCCCGCAGTCGCAACGACCAGGTGGCTACCGATGTCCGCCTGTACTGCCGTGATGCCATAGATAAGCTCGTCAATCTCATCCGTGATCTGCAACGCGCTATAATCGAGTGTGCCGTCCGTGGTGAAAACGCGGTCATGCCTGGCTACACTCACCTTCAAAGAGGGCAGCCCGTGCTGTTTGCCCATCATCTACTGGCGTATGTGGAGATGTTTAACCGCGATGCCAGCCGCATGATAGATGCGCGTAAACGGCTTAATGTTCTGCCGCTGGGCTCCGGCGCCCTGGCAGGCAGCACCATCATCATTGACCGTGAGTTTGTCGCCAGTCAGCTTGATTTTGACGGTCTCACCCAGAATTCCATGGATGCGGTCAGTGACCGTGATTTTGCCGCAGAACTGATGTTTTCCATCTCCCTTCTGGGCGTGCATCTCAGTCGCTTAAGCGAGGACGTTATCCTCTGGGCGAGTGCGGAGTTTGCGTTTGTGACCCTGGCAGATGCCCACACCACCGGCAGCAGCCTCATGCCGCAGAAGAAGAACCCGGACGTAGCTGAGCTAACCCGCGGCAAATCGGCCCGCTTGATTGGCAATCTGACCGCCATCCTGACGCTCATGAAAGGACTGCCCATGACCTACAATCGGGACATGCAGGAGGATAAAGAACCTCTGTTTGATTCCCTGGACACCATCGAACTCGCGCTGCAAGTCTTCGCTGAAATGGTGAGCGGCATGGATGTTAACCGCGAGAAAACCGCGGAGGCCGCCAGTGATCCCCTGCTGCTTGCCACCGACCTGGCTGACTATCTGGTAAACCACGGCGTACCATTCAGGCAGGCTCACGAAGTCATTGGCAAACTCGTGGCCCACTGCCTGGAAAACCATGTGACTTTCCATGAAATGAACGTCGCCGACTACCAGAAATTCAGCACAGCTTTTGAAGACGATGTCACCAGCGTACTGAAAATGGATGTCGCGCTGGCAGCGCGCAAGGGCATCGGTGCTCCATCCCCCCAGAATGTCGCATCACGCATCGCCCACTGGCGGCAGCAACTTAGTCAGAACTAAGCGCAATGAGTGCTGTCCCAGATAAACATCATCATCTATTGATTTCGCCGGACTTTCCCCTTTGCGAAATCAAAGATCATGGCGACTGGAAAAAGCTGCCAGGGAAAGGGGTTTATCAGGGAAAATACCTTCAGGTGGAAGAATGCAGCTACCTGACTCCAGCCCGCCCCACAACTCCCGTGCACTGGACGGTGCTGGATCGTAAACCCGCGATGGCGGTGGCGCCCATCACAGAAGATGGACGCTTTGTGATGGTCCACCAGGAGCGTCTCCCGGTGATGCGCACCCTGTGGGAGTTCCCAGCGGGCCAGATAGATGACAAGGAAACACGGGAAAACATTCTGGATACCGTTTACCGTGAATTAGATGAGGAAGCAGGTTACGCCCCGCTTCCCGGTGCAGAGCTTACTCCTCTAGGCTGGTTCTTCGGCTCTCAGGGCTTCATGACCGAGCACGTTTATTTATTTACCGTGGGTCCCGTCCATCAAATGCGTGAACCGCAACCAGTAGGCGGTGAGCACATAGGTGAAGTTCGCGCCTTTTCACGGGAAGAACTCACTGAAATGGTAGCATCTGGGGAAATTCAGGACGCCCTGTCGCTCGCACTATTTGCAAGAATGTCCGCACGAGGCATGGTTTGAATTCCGTATCTCTCTCTGTTAGTTTCGTCAACTTCCCTAAACATGTTTAACTGGCTATTTAAGAAAGTCGTCAAAATCCGCGAAAAGGTTGCTGTGGATCTTGGCGATAAGGACGAGGAAAAACCATTTCTCGATCACCTGGAGGATCTCCGCACCATGATTGTGCGAGTTGTGATTACACTTCTGGTGACTGTGCTGGTTTCTGTTATTTTTTATAAACCTCTAATTGGCGTTCTGATGAAGCCAATCGAGATTGCTGGCCTTACAGAACACATACAGATGGTCGGCATCAAACCCATGGATTATTTCATGGCAGCGATCAGAGTTACGGTGGTGGCAGGCATTATCGCCAGCTTTCCCCTGTTAATGTACTTCGTGCTCCAATTTATTTTGCCCGGCATGAAGGCCAATGAAAAAAAGGTATTGTTTCCCGCCATAGGAGTCGGTGCGGGGCTGTTTTTGTTGGGTGCGGTTTTCTCCTATTTTTTTGTGGTTCCGCGTGCTTTGCGGTTTTTCTATGATTTCAGCGTTGAAGTATCAACCTATATCAGTGGAGTGCCTGTAACGGAGTCTCCGATGATGCCTTGGAACATTACCGAGACCATCAAGTTCATTTCGCAATTCATACTGATCTTCGGAGCCTGCTTTGAACTCCCTGTTGTTGTTCTTGCACTAGTGAAGCTGGACATCCTTAACTACAAGTTGATGAAAGGTACGCGTAGCTGGGCCGCTATTATTATAGCCGTCGTTGCCGCGTTAATCACCCCCACTCCAGACGCTTTCACACTCGCTCTTCTGGCTGTTCCCATGTATCTGCTGTATGAAATCTGCATCTGGCTGGCCTGGGGCATGGAACGGCGTGATCGCAAACTGTACCCTGAGTACTACAAAGAGCGCGACGAAGATGACAAAGATCTCGAAGTTGCCGAAGATTGGGACAACGAAAACTATAATCCATGGGGTGGTGATGACCAGCCGGATGAAGACGATGATGACCTGGATGGCGGCGGTTCCAAACCGAAGCCCAAGCCATCCCCATCATCTCCTGATCCATCATCGGCTGCGGTAGCCCCATCTCCTGAACCGACACCAAGCCCAAACTCACCGGCGAACACCGTGCCGATGAATGATGATTTTTACAATCAACCATCCCCAGAAACCCTTCCTGAGACCAACACACCTCCTGCGGATCCATCGAATGAAGATGATGATCCACAGAGCGATGTGGAAAAGCGTAATCTGGACTAAATTCACCTCATCTGACTTAATCACCTTCCAACCCTAGCTTACTCACATGGTTAAAATCGAAGCCACCTACGAAGGCGATCTGCGCTGCAAAGCCATTCACGGCCCCAGTGGCACGGAATTGGTGACTGATGCACCCACGGATAACATGGGCCGTGGGGAGTCCTTCTCTCCCACTGATCTGGTGGCCACGGCTCTGGCCACCTGTATCGCCACCACCATGGGGATCATTGCCCGGCGCAAAGACATCGAACTGCCCAACATGCGCATTCATGTGGAAAAACACATGACCACTGAAGCGCCACGCCGTATCGCCAGCCTGCCTATAAAAATCTGGATACCCCTGCCAGCCGACTATTCCGAGCGCGCCCTGCTGGAAAGCGCAGCCAATGGCTGCCCCGTCCATCGCAGCCTGCACCCGGATGTGGCGAAGCCAATCGAGTTCATCTGGGGCGAGTAATAAACAGCACAGGCAATCCGTCTGGCAGTTGACGGGCGTATCTGATAGCGGATGGTTTTTCCATCCGCTCTTTTTATGTCCACCTCGCTTGAACTGGCCAGCAACCCCTTTGCGCTTCTATCCCTTATCGGCGCTCCAGCCATTTTAACCAATGCAGCATCCCTGCTGGCCCTGAGCACCAGCAATCGGTTTTTACGTGCCGGCGAACGACTGCGTGCGATGGTCGAAAAAGTGGAAAAGGCCACCACTGTTGAGGACAAAAAAATGTGGATCGTCCACATGGATCGTATTGAGCGGCAGGCGATGCTGTTGCTCGTGGGCTTAAGGTACATCTACGCGGCGCTGGGTTCTTTTGTCCTTACAAGCCTTGTCTCGATCTTTGGCGCTGCACTGGCGTCTCATCAGGCTCATCCCTGGGATAATCTCATGATGGTAATGGCCCTGATCATTGGCATGATCGGCGCCGGTGCTATCGTCATGGGCTGCATCAGTTTATTCCGGGCCACCCGTCTTTCATTGATCAATATACGTGAGGAGGCTGCACACGTGCGCAAGCGCGAACGCGCTGCTTTCTCTGACATGATTGATTGATTGAGCAGCCGTGCATTAAACCTCTGAGTTACTGACAAAATTGTCGGTGAAAAAGCACATGCCAAAAGCCGCGGATGGGCGTACTGATCTGATTACCCGAATTCCATGTCTGCGCTTCATCCTCCCGCCTTTGATCCTGCCCTTGTCACCACTCCAGCCTATGTAGTGGATCTTGGACTGTTGAAGAAAAACCTGGAATTGCTCAAGCATGTACAGGAAGAGGCCGGATGCAAAATCCTGCTGGCTCTCAAAGGTTTTGCCATGTTTTCCACATTCCCGCTGATTCGTCAGTATTTGCAGGGATGCTGCGCCAGTGGTTTGAATGAAGCCCTGCTGGCTCATGAGGAATTTCAGAAGGAAGTGCACGTTTACTGCCCTGCCTACAAAGAGCATGAAATGGAGCAAATGCTGCCATTTGCAGGTCACTTATCCTTTAACTCCCTCGCTCAGTGGCAGCGCTTCAAGCCCATGGTACAAGCTGCGCAGGGCAACCGCCCGAGTCCCGGCATACGGGTAAACCCGGAGGTTTCCACCGTGGAGGTGGCGCTTTATGATCCATGCTCCCCGGGATGCCGACTGGGCACCCGAGCTGTGGAACTGGATGACGCCGATCTTGACGGCCTGGAAGGACTGCATTTTCACGCGCTCTGCGAGCAGGACTCAAGCATTCTTGAACGTGTCATTCACGCCGTTGAAGAACGTTTTCCTAATCTATTGAAACAGGTGAAGTGGGTTAATATGGGCGGCGGCCACCATATCACCAAACCAGGTTACGATATTGAGCGCCTGATCCGTATCGTGAAAAATTTCCGTGAAAAACATCAGGTGGAAGTTTATCTGGAACCCGGTGAAGCCATTGCGCTGAATACAGGTTTCCTGGTTGTGAGCGTGTTGGATATTGTGGGACAAAAAGACCTGCAGACAGCCATTCTGGATACCTCTGCCACCTGCCACATGCCAGACGTGCTGGAAATGCCCTACCGCCCTGTGGTGATTGGGGCTGGCGTGGCGGGCGAGTTTGCCCATACCTACAAACTGGGCGGCACTTCCTGCCTGGCTGGTGATGTTATTGGCGAGTACTCCTTCCCGGAACCTCTGAAACCAGGGCAAAAACTAGTATTTACCGATATGGGGCACTACACGATGGTAAAGACCACCACGTTTAACGGCGTGCCTCACCCGGATATAGATACTTACGATCCTGCAACTGGTGAAATCCGCGTGGTGCGCCGCTTTGACTATCGGGATTTCCGCGACCGCCTCTCTTGAGATGCTCCACGTGGCGTATATCCGCCAGAACTGCTGTCACTGCGACGATTTCGAGGTCTGCTTTCGCTTTCGATATCACGGTCAAATTCGCGATCCCGCGCTGGACGGCGCTTTTTGGCAGCGGATGAAGGCTTGTCCTTATCCCGACCACCTTCTGAACGTCCGCCTGATTTTGATTTGGAAGATGAACTGGCTTCACGTGCCGTACGCTTGGCGGCATGACGCTTGACTGAAGCTGTGCGCGGCTTGCTCAATTTTGGGCGGTCCTTAGCCGTGGGATTAAGCAACAGCGTATCAACATCCTTCTCACTAAGCTCTTTCCAGGCGCCTTCAGGCAGTCCTTTGATCGAAAGATTGCCAATACGAACGCGAATGAGGCGGCGAACTTCGTACCCCATCACATAGAGCATCTCGCGAATCTGGCGTTTGAGGCCCTGCTTCAGGACAATGCCAATTTTGTAATCGCCGATCATCCAGGCGCGTTCAGCCTTGGCATGACCTGCCGTAAAATGGAACCCTTTGATCAGCTTGGCCAGATCATCTGGATTGAAGCGGGATTCAATCACCACCTCGTATTCCTTTTCCACGCCTTTACTGGGGTGCATCAACTGGTTGGAAAGCTCACCTTTATTGGTCAGCAGAATGAGACCTTCGCTTTCCTTGTCCAGCCTGCCTACATGATGCAGGGTGGCAAATTTTTCTGGCAGAAGCGCATACAATGTTTCGCGGTCACGCTCATCACGTCGTGAGCAGACAAAACCTTTAGGTTTGTGCAGGACGATAACCACTCCCTTATGGGGTTTAACCTTTTTGCCATGCACTACGACCTCGTCGCTCTCGGATACAGCGGTGGCCAGGTTAACGCAAATCTCGCCATTGACCGAAACAAACCCCTGTTCGATAAGGGTCTCGCATCCCCGGCGTGAGCCAAGTCCACAAGCGCTAAGATAGCGGTTCAGTCGCATGGCAATGAAATGAGGGCACGCAAAAAGGACGCCAGTAGAAAACTGACCTCCTGTGGCGTCATAAGACGCCACAAATTAGCGTAATCCTGTGAGGATTAGGCTTCAGGCTGGGTTTTAGGCAGGTTATGCAGACTACGGCCTTCTTTCCACTGGCCGCGAGCCTTGAGCAACTTTACGCGTTCACCGCGCTTAAGGACGCTGCGCTTGGCGCCTACGGAACCGCCAGAGCTTTTCAGACTACGATGTTGAGACATGATGATTATCAGGTTTGAGGTGGAAAGTGAAAAAGGGTCGGGAGTGTACCCCCCTCTATCATGAAAGCAAGGAGAAATCCAATCTCGCGCGCAATTGCTACGCAAAAGCTAAGGAAGCAATAAACTATGCCTTCAGATCGAGACACTTCACGGTTCCCTGTGCATCACGGACAAACAACAGCCCGTTTGAAAGAACAGGAACGGCCCAGCATTTTCCCTCAAGCACTTTCACACGCGTGGTAGGCTTAAATCCTTCTGGAGTTGCCGGGGCGATAAAAAGCTCTCCTTTGGCGCTGAGGCCAAGGAGTTTGCCATCTGCCACAATCACCGCACCAAATCCAATGGAAGGCTCCTCCCACACGGGTTTGCCTGTTTTGAAATCGAGACACTTCAGGCTGGCAGTATGGTTTTCATTGCCATCAATGCCGTAAAGATAGTCTCCCACCAGCATGGCAGCGTTCATTTGTGAGCGCATCTCTCGGGTCGTCCAGATTTCGCTCGGTTCAGCACCGTCCAGCTTGAGCATGGCGGAACCTTTGTTGTAACCACTGGAGATGAACGCATAGCCATTGTGAAGAATGGGATCTGCTGCATTCACGCCATAGCTGGTGTTCCACCGGTGTTCCCACAGTTCTTTTCCTGTGCGGGCCTCCACAGCCAAATACGAACGTCCTGTGCCCAGGATGATGGCGGTTTTACCATCTACGTCATACGGAAACGGTGTGGAGTATCCGGCTTTGCCATCTTCCGATTTCCAGACAAGAGAGCCATCCTCCTTTTTCAAGGCCATGCCGGCTTTCCCGACATTCAGTATAAGGAGACCTTCCCACACAAGGGGCGAACCTGAGTAGCCCCACTCTGGAGGGGTAAGGCCATGTTCCTTGTCAACATTGCGCTGCCAGAGTATTTTTCCAGTCGCTGCATCAAATTTGATCATGTCACCCCACCGGCTAAGATGATAAAGCGCCCCATCAGCCAAAGTAGGCGTCCCCGTAGTGCCACCCTCAAAATACTTATCCCCCAACTCAGCAGGATAGGAAAATTTCCAAATCTGCTTGCCAGTGTCAGCTTCGAAGCAAAAGACCGTATCCTGTCCGCCGGCATGTCCTGTGGCATAAACCCGCCCTTCCCCGGCGACGAATGTAGAGAATCCCAGCCCTACCTGCGCCTCCCATAAAACCTTGGGGCTGGCTGAGGAAAAATCGCTTTTCCATCCTGTTTCGCCTGAGATTCCGGTGCGGTCAGGACCTCGCCATTGTGGCCAGTCGGCAGCATACGTCCAGGCGGCGGAAACCAATAAAAGAGCAGCGGCTGTGGTGGTGGCTTTCATCTCTTATGAACATACGTTCATGAAAAATTGGACAAAAGCTTTTTATTAAGATGAGTCGCCAAATCTCAAGATTGCGAGGAAACTGCATTTTTGACGAAACGCTGGAAAAGGAGGCCCACGCCGACGCCGACGACCGCCATGATGCTCATGGTCGTCAGCAGGGGTATCACAAATGGCACGTACAGTTCCGAATCCCAGCTTTCCCAGGCGCCGACGGCCTGAACAGCGTCCACCACATAGCCTGGAAAAGGAAAGTAAGCATGCATTTTGGGCTCTTGGAAAAGATAGCTGAGCGGTATGCCTGCCGCTGCGCCAGCCAGCAAGCCCCATTGCGTCGCGCGCCCTGGGAGTTTGCTTATCAGCCAGGCCAGCCCGAATGGCAACCCTACCAGATAAATCACATCCAGCATTTCGTAATATGGGAAGTCCAACCCCATTAGGGCACTAATGCTGCGGTGCATAAGCACCAGGGAAACACCAATCACGAAGCCCAGCAGCCGATGTCCTATCGCCAGAATGCTGACCGCCTCCAGCAAGACACCACTGCTGAAAAGCAGGCGGGAAAGATTGGGTCTTTCTAAATACCATTCCGCCTGTTTTTGACGCTCCAGATGGGAGGGGTCAAGATGATTCAAATATCCCTGACGGCTGGTTTTCACCATATCCACCGCGATGTAGTTGGAATTCTGAAACCATTCCCCGTCGGACTTTTCCATCTTGGTCATGACGGAAATAAAATAACATCCCACGATCACCACCTGGGACTGAACCAAAATCCACGCTCTTAACCTCGCGTCTGGAAATCCCCAAGCTGATCTGCTTTTGAAAGCAGCCACCACCGCGCAGCACGCCTGAAACATCAACGTCAGACTGACTATCTGATTGCCATGATGTGAGAAGCCCTGTGAATTATAAAAGGTAAAGTACAGGATGTGCATGAGAGCCAGCACCGGCAGTACAATGGGCAAGCCGAGGCCAATGACATACAGCGCCACTACGCCCACCAGAACCATGCGAAAGACTTCAAAAGCAGCCGGTTCAGTCAGCCACATCAGGCTCCAGCCCATGGGCTGCACCATTTCCAAAAGCCCCACAGGGTGGTCTTCCCCTACAAAATTCAACAGCCGACGAAGCGAGTACAGGATCACAGCGCCAAACAAAACGCGGGCCAGGAGCCCTTCCATCGAACTTACATCGGGTCGCTTGAACCAACCGGAGAACAAAAATTTAACTATACGAGCAGGCATAAAAAAATAAGTCTATTCCCTGGCAAGCACTTCGTGTGTTTCGGAGATTTTCCCTGTGTGAGGATCAAATTGAATGTTGTTGCGCAACAGTTGTAGTTTGTCCGGTAGCTGGGCAGGTCGGTTGCCGTTTTTTTCACGCAGATAGGAAAAAATTTCTTCGGCCAGTTTCTGGATTTCTGCCTGAGGAATCTCCTTGTCATCCACATTCAGTTCTTTTGCATGCTCCTTCAGCTTCTGCCGGTACATTTTGCCGATTTTAGAGGTGCTGATGCCCGTCATGGGAGAAACAGGGATGGGATTGCCCTCTCCATCAGTAATACTGTAATAAGGCTGCCCAGGGCTTGGGTCAGCGTACATGGGAAAATTAGAGAAGGGATATTCCTCCTTGAGTTCAAGAGAGACTACGGTGAAGGCCACTAGAGCCGTCAGTGGCGTGCGGAATATCCAGTAGCGCAGCTTGCCCAGGAAGCATTTTCCGTAAGTTGAAAGGGTTGTAGCAGTCATTAAACAATGTCGCCGGGGGATTGGACAGCCCGATCAGCCAATATAGAGTGAGCCGTCAGGAAACAAGAGACTTTTTGGCAGTCGATGAGGTCAGCCCTGGCACTGTCTCACTTTTATCCCAACACGCTATCTAAAGACTCGGTAAGTTTTTGCACATCCTGTTTCAAAATTGATCCGTTCCCTTTTAGGTAGGAAGACCAGCCTGCGCTTCTCTCTTATCAGACTTCCCCATCCTCCCTGTGCATGAGAAGAAATCACCCTTGGCTGTCATGGCCCCAGATCAGTTCCGAACCGATGCAGGTGGCCTGTCAGTTTTGCGACACCTTGCAAGAGGCTACGCGTCTGCGGGATGGTGATGGCGCGTACTGCTGCCACTGTGGTGAACTTTTGTACCGCAACAGACCGCGCTCCCTGGCGCATGCTACAGGATATTCTCTTGCCGCGCTCATATTTATGGGGCTGGCCCACAGCTTTCCTTTTCTGACCATTACCAGCGGCAGTGTCACCAACAAGCTAACGATCATCCAGTCCGCCTCCATGCTTGCCAGTCAGGACAATCCCGTCCTTGCAGTAGCGATAGTATTTTTCACCATGCTGGCCCCTCTTGTGCTCGTTGGCGGATTACTCTATGTGGCAGCCCCTTTGCGCTTTGGTATTTCATTCCCGGGGGCGATTACAGTGACCCGCTGGTTCCAGTTCATGCAGCCATGGAGCATGCTGGAAGTATTTTTGCTTGGCCTGGTTGTCAGCCTCATGAAGCTCACCAGCATGGCAGAGGTCCACTTTGGTACAGGCCTTTGGGCATTGGTGGGTCTGGTCCTGTGCAGCGCAGCGGCCATTGGCGGCATTGATCGGCTGGAGCTATGGGATCGCCTGGAGATCAGTCGCATGCCATCTAGTCAACAACCTGGAAATGCCACTGAGATTAGCAGCGCCAAAGTTATATCCCATCCTTCATGAACCCGCCCAGCGCCGCATCCAAAAATCTGGCCACCTGCAACGTTTGTGGCAAGGTGAGCCCAGTAACCGACGGGGAATGCCCACGTTGCGGAACGCATCTACACCTGCGCAAGCCACAGAGTTTGTCCAGGACTTGGGCCTTTTTGATTGCAGCCGTCATACTTTACATCCCGGCGAACACCATGCCGATCATGACAGTAAATGGTCTTGGCGGCTCCGAAAAAAACACCATCATTTCCGGGGTGATCACTTTCTGGGAAATGAAATCCTACCCTATTGCCATCGTAATTTTCACCGCTAGTGTTCTGATACCTCTTCTGAAAGTGGTGGCGCTGGTGTGGCTGTGTATGGCGGCCAAAGGCCGATCACACACCTCCCCTCACTCCCTTTCCCGACTTTACCATGTGACTGAAATCTTGGGTCGCTGGTCCATGGTGGACGTCTTTGTTGTCGCTATATTGGTATGTTTGGTGCAAATGGGAGCCCTGATGTCCATTACCCCGGGGCCTGCCGCGCTTTCGTTCTCAGCTGTGGTGATACTTACCATGTTTTCTGCCATGAGCTTTGACCCGCGATTGATATGGGACAAGCATCGCGAACAAATTCAAACAAGTGACAGCCCAGACAAGATTCCATCCAACCTAGCATGAGTGAGCCAGATACGTCTTCACCTTCAGAACCGCGCGCCGTTGTAAAGCGGAGCCGCCGTTGGAGCACCGTATGGATTGTTCCGGCTGTCGCGCTGGCGCTTGGCATCTGGCTGGTTTGGGAGCACTACCGCGAACTGGGGCCTCTAGCTTACATACGCTTTGAAACAGCGGAGAGCGTCGTGAGCGGCAAAACAGAAGTGCGCTGCCGTTCGGTTCTGGTGGGTCTGGTTGAAAAAGTGGATCTCTCAACTGACTTACAGTCCGTCATTGTAGCCGTGCGGATGCAGCCAGAAAGCAAGAGCCTGCTGCGGGAAGGCAGCCGCTTCTGGGTGGTAAAACCTCGGGTTACAGCATCAGACATCTCTGGATTAAACACCATCATCAGCGGTTCCTACATTGATCTGGACCCTGGGGATGGGCGGGAAGATGTACATCATTTTGATGGTTTGGAAGTGCCTCCGGTGACCAAATCCAGCGTCCCAGGTTTGCGACTCGTGCTGGAAGCAGAAACCGCAGGCTCCCTTGCCATAGGCTCGCCCATCTACTACAAAGGCTTTGAAGTAGGCCGCGTGGAGCAGCGCACTTTTGACATCAGAAAGCGGCGCACATTGTTTGATATATTTATCCGCAAGGAGTACGCGGAACTGGTGCATGAAGGCACCGCATTCTGGAACAGCAGCGGCATTGATATCAGCACAGGTGCAGACGGACTGCGGGTTCGTACCCCTTCTTTTCAGGCGATGCTCTCAGGCGGAGCCTCCTTTGGCGTGCCACCGGGTTCTCAAGTGGGCAAAGAAGTCGGCGACGGCACCGTCTTTCAGCTTTATCCAAATGAGGAGGCCACCCGCCATATCTCATTTAACCCAGAGCGTAAATTTCTGCTCTTCTTTGATCAGACGGTCCGCGGCCTGAACACCGATGCGCCGGTCGAATTTCGCGGCATCCCGCTAGGTCGCGTGGTGGACATCTCATTCGACTACGCTCCCGTAGGTGAAAAACGCGTGCCTGTCCTGATCGAGATTGACCCCGCCCTGCTGCGCAATTCCGCCCAGAAAGCCACCAATGAAACTGTGGACTTCAAAGATGCCGTGGCCAAGGGCCTTCGCGCCAAACTGGGCACCGCATCCCTGCTGACCGGCGCGCTTTTCGTTGATATTGATTTTGTGCCGGACGCACCGCCTGCTGAGATCATCAAAAGCGGTGACTATGAAGTCTTCCCCACTCACTCTTCCGGATTGGTACAACTGGAGGCCAAGGTAAACGCCATCCTCACCAAGATCGAAGCGCTGCCGCTGGAAGACACCTTGAGCAAATTTGGCAATACGGCGGATGAAATCACCGCCATTGTCACCGAAGCCAGGGCCACGGTGCAGAAAATAGACCAGTTGCTGGCCAGGGAGGAAACACAGAACCTCACCGCGGAAATGGATGCCACGCTGAAAGAAGTCCGTCGCTCAGTCACCAGCCTGGGGCCGAGCGGGTCATTGCAGGGCGACCTAAACCGCACCCTGGATGAACTGCGGGCAGCCTTGCGTTCCTTCAAGACATTGACCAATACGATAGATGACAAGCCCAACTCGCTCATCTTTGGTCGTGAAAGCACTGGAGACCCTGTACCCAAAGCCCGCCGCTAATATCACCTGATTTCCCAAACTCCATATGATGCCGCTTCGCCTGTCCCTATTCGCCTGCATTATTGCTGCGCTGGTTTCCTGCGCCGGCCCTTCTAAAAGCTTTTATGTGCTCACGGCTGAAGGGCCAGCGCCTTCTGGCGGTGGTCGCGGCATTGGCGTTGGCCCCGTCAGTCTGGCGGAATATCTGGATCGTCCCAATCTGGTGTTTCAGCAAAGCAGCCATCAAATGGCCATCGCGGAATCTCACCGCTGGGCGGGCAATCTTGAGCAAAACATTGCCCGCGTCGTTGCAACCAATCTGGGACGCGACCTCTCTACCGGCAACATCCGCACCTACCCCTGGCAAACAGATGAGGGACTGCGATATCAGGTCACACTGGACATCCGCAGCCTGCACGGCACTGCGGAGGGAGATGCCTTTATTGATGCCGCATGGCGCATTTATTCCCTGCCGGAACGCCGTATGATCGCTCAGCGCTCGTGGTCAGGAAACGAACCTCTGGAGAATGACGGCTATGAGGCTCTGGTAGCGGCGCAAAGCCGCCTGCTAGGTCGTCTATCGCGTGAAATCGCCACTTCCATGCGCTAATCAATTCATGCGCCTCTTACACGCGCAACAGTCAGAGGGCATCCGAATCTGGCAGTATGAATGACTTTACAGCCCCTGAAGAAGAAATGGTGAATGAAGGCGGCGCCATCAGCCAGCCCAGCACACTGCCGCCTGGTTCCGTACCCTTTAAAGAACGCAGCGAAGCCGCCCTCATGAGAGCACGCAGCGAGGTGAAAAAAGCGGTCAAAAAGCACTATGATCCGCATCCATTCCGCACCCTGGCGGTCGCATTTAGCGTGGGCGTGTTGCTGGGTGTTGCTATCGGCCAGGACTGAAAGGGTTAGTCTTGGCCGCAGGGCTTGCCGACCGCTACTTTTCTTTTTTGCGTTTACGTTTTCCCTGTTCCATGCCCCCGCCTCTGCGCCCTTCTGGATCAGGTAGGCGGAGATCCCCAACGATCTGGGCGTCAGGCAAAGCCTTCTCTAGTTTTGACACCCCCTGTTCCGTTACTGATGTCTCCGAAAGGTAAACCTGTTTCAGAGATGGAATGGCAGCCAGACTGGTCATGGCTGCATCCGTGATCTGGGTTCCGAACAAGTTCAAAACTTGAAGATTTTTGCTTTTAGTGAGCACCTCAACCCCCGCATCTGTGACTTCGGTGTTGCGTAAATCCAGACGCACCAGACGCGGCAGCCCGGCTATAAATGGCAGCGCTCCATCTCCCACCTTGGTACGGGCCAGATCAAGATGGGCGATGTTGTCTCTTATCGGCTCAAGAGCTTTCACACTGTCATCGTTGCAACGAGTGACCCCGGTGAGAAAGTCCACACGCACCAGGGGACTTTGTGTTCCCAACACATAAACCTGGGCCCCAGTGCTCTGCTTTAGAGATTTTATCAAAGAGAGTTCTGGCGGCGATATTCCTTCCGCCAGTTTCTTGTACAATACCTCATGATCACGCTCCTGGTTTGTTTCAGCCGAATTGGCAGCGGCTGGCCTGCCAGCAAGATTTCCCTCCCAGCCACCAAAGTCCGCCCCTTCTTCAATCCAGGTCTTTATCTTCGTTTTTTCCTCCTCGGTGATAGCATCACCTTCAGGCGGCATAAACATGTCATCATCTTTCGGCAAATTAATCACCTCAAACAGATGGCTTTTTGCCACGTTCTTTGCTACCACTGCAGGGATACCACTTTCACCGCCCGCAAGAATGGCCCAGGCCGCATCCAGACGTAAGCCAGCTTTCGGCTTCACGGTGCGCCCATCTTTTTCAAAAGGCGCCTGGTGACACTTGATGCATTTCGATTCTAAAACAGGCAGTATTTCCGCTTTAAAAGAGACGCTTCCGTGGCACATCATCGCGGGCAGCAACAATATTCCCGCCATCACAGAAAATTTACATTCAAGAACCCTCATGGTGCCGAAGAAACGCTTGCCCCCTTCACATGTTTCATGAAAAAATAATTTATGGCTGCCCCAGAAACGAATACCGAGTGCGAATACCTGTTAAACCGTAAAACCTTGGGCATCGTCATGGGCGGTGGGGCTGGGACACGGCTTTTCCCGTTAACCAAAGACAGGGCCAAGCCTGCGGTGCCGCTCGCAGGCAAATACCGGCTGGTCGACATTCCCATCAGCAACTGCATTAACAGCGGTCTGCACCAGGTTTATGTTCTCACCCAGTACAACAGTACATCGCTGAACAGACACATTGCCCGCACCTATAAATTCGACCTGTTCTCTCAAGGGTTCGTCGAAATCCTGGCCGCCCAGCAAACATCCGATGGCACGGCCTGGTATCAGGGCACCGCAGATGCCGTGCGCCAGAATATGCGTAACTTCGTTTCTGGTAACTATGAATATTTTCTAATCCTCAGCGGTGATCAGCTTTACCGCATGGATTTCCGCCACCTTATGGCCGCCCACATTGACAGCGGCGCTGACTTAACCATCTGCACTATTCCCGTTGATGCTGACAAAGCTAAGAGCTTTGGTATCATGGAGACGGACAAGGATGATAAAATTTCCAACTTTGTCGAAAAGCCCAAAGATCCAGATATTCTGGCCAAGCTGGCCATTCCAGATGAAGCCGTTCATCGCCTGGGCCTGCCAAAAGATCAGCCTTTCTTCCAGGCAAACATGGGCATTTATGTGTTTAATCGCAAGGTGTTGATCGAGGCATTGGACAACACCTATGCTGACTTTGGGAAGCACATCATCCCTGCCGCCATTTCAAAATATCGTGTGCAGAGTTTCCCATTCCAGGGCTATTGGGAGGACATCGGCACCATCCGCTCTTTCTTTGAGGCGAACCTGGATCTGTGTTCCGTCGTCCCGCAGTATGACTTTTTTGACTCACGCGCCCCCATCTTCACGCACCCTCGTTTCCTGCCTGCCACCAAGATCAACGGAGGCAACATTCGCCAGACGCTGCTTTCCGATGGCTGCATCCTCTCTGAAGCCGTGATCGAACGCAGCATCCTGGGCATCCGCTCAGTGATTGAAGCCGGAAGCTCCATTCGCAACTGCATCGTCATGGGAGCTGATTTCTACGCTGGGGCTGAAAATGCGCCCTCGGATGCGCCACCTCCTGGCATCGGCAAAGGCTGCAAGATTGAGCAGGCCATCATTGATAAAAACGTCCACATTGGCGACAACGTCGTCATCACGCCAAAGGGCAAGCCAGACAACTTCGACAGTCCGGACGGCATGTTTTACATTCGAGACGGCATCATTGTACTGCCGAAAGGGGCCTACCTGCCCAGCGGCACCTGGATATAGACACATTCCCACGGGTGCCAGAGGTAGCCGTGGTTTATAGACAAGCCCCGTGGTGAAGATGGTCAAACCATCGGAAATCCGGGGTAAAGTTATGCATGCCGCTCACTCCGAGATGGCGCCGGTCATTTACCTCGGCGGGGGTCCAGAACGTCGCGCAACCCATCGCCAATAAAGTTCAGCGCGAGCAGCGTGAAACTGAAGAACAGCACTGGATAGATAAGCAGCCAGGGATAGCTCTGCATGCTGTTGGCTCCATCCAGAATCAATGATCCCCAAGAAGCAAAGGGCGGCTTGATGCCAAGGCCAAGGAAACTCAGCGTGGCCTCCAAAATCATTACGCTGGGAACTGTCAGGCTGGAGTAAACGATCACTGGCCCAAGGATGTTTGGCAGCAGGTGGCGCCCAACTAGATGCGGCCACCGTGCGCCATTCGCTCTTGCACAAATGATAAAGTCCTGCTTCATCAGCGACTGAATTTGCCCCCGTACAATGCGCGCCATGGTCAGCCACTCAACTGCGCCTATGGCCACAAAAAGAAAGATCAGGTTGGTGTTGATTTCGAAATGCCCTTCCACCCATTGAAGAAACTTACTCTTGTCCAACAACATGGTCAGGATGATCACAAAGATCATCAGGGGAAAGGCATACATCACATCAACAATGCGCATCATGAGCGCGTCCAGCCTGCCTCCTACAAAACCAGAGATCGCCCCATAGCTTACACCTATAACCAGCGCCACCAGCGTCGTGACTAAACCGACCATGAGCGATATTCGACCGCCATACAAAATGCGTGTCGCCACATCCCGCCCCAGCACATCTGTCCCCATCCAGTGCTCCCAACTGGCATCTCTGGCCCCGTAATCAAAATTTGTCTGATCTTCTTCATAGGGAGAGAACCAGGGACCCATGATGCAAAGCAGCGCCATGAACAGCACAAAAATCATTCCGGCAACGGCAAGGCGATTGCTCAGCAAGGCTTGAACCGCAAGGCTTGCAGGCGACTGAAAAGTTCTGTCTGACACTTCCTTCATGCCTGTTTTGCAAAGCTCAGGCGAGGGTTCAGCCAGACCTGCAGCAGATCTACCACAAAGTTAAAGGCTACAATAAAAACGCTGTAAAACGCCACGGTGCCTAACGTCAAAGTAAGATCGCGGTTCACCACGGCACTAATGAAATGCTGCCCCAACCCCGGAACCTGGAAAACTTTCTCTACAACAAATGAACCAGCGATCAACCCGGCTGCGGCTGGTCCCAGAAAGTTCAGCACCGGCAGGCTGGCCTGCTTTAGCGCATGTTTCCACACGATCGCTTTCTCCCCCGCGCCCTTGGCTCTAGCAGTGCGAATAAAGTCCTGGCGCAGCGTCTCCATCATGCCGGCGCGCATCAATCGCGCGACGACTGCCGCATTGACAATGCCCAGGGTAAGCGCGGGCAATACCACATCTGAGGGTTCATACCAGCCGGAAACATTAAACATGCCCAGTCTTGCCCCCAACGCCAGCGCCAGCAACGGCCCCAGCACAAAGGTCGGCAGACAAACCCCCAGCATGGCCAGCACCATCGGCACATAATCTTCCAACGTGTTTGGCCGAACCGCCGCATAAGCCCCAATAGGAATGCCTATCACAAGAGCAATACCCAGAGCAAGTACGCCAATTTGCAATGACACCGGAAAGGCGTCACGAATAATGTCTGACACATAGCGGCCCTGATACTTGTCTGACAGGTCAAAATTACCACGGCTCATCGCCTTCAACCGGATCCAATACTGCTCCAGCAAGGGCTTATCCAATCCCAGTGATGCACGTCTATGGGCCTCAATATGCGGCGGCAGCGCACGATCCGTTGCATACGGGCTGCCAGGGGCAAAGCGCAATAAAAAAAAGGTAATGGTGAAAATGGCAAACACCACCACGATTCCCTGGAGCAAACGATGTAACGCGAAGACCAGCATGATTTCTTTAACAGCAAGCTCATCCTTTGCCAGTCCTCCGCTTTTGGCAAAACATTTTCACCTTCCATCATTTCTAGCAGGAACGCTGAAACAATGACCGCGCAATAGCGTTTCAGAGCTCATGATTCAGCGGACTTTTTTTGCCCTCACCCTGCAAATTTTCTGCCTCGGCCTTGCACCTCTGATGGCCCAGCAAAACCGGGCAGGTGAACCGCCCACAGAAAAAGTACCTTACAAAACGGTGAACGGCCAGACGCTGGAATTATGGATATGGAAACCAGAGGGCTGGAAAGCTACGGATAAGCGCGGTGCCATGGTGTTTTATCATGGCGGCGGCTGGCGCAAGGGCAGCCCCACAGCCTTCTCACGTCAAAGCGCAGCCCTGGCCAAACAGGGTATGGTCGCCATCAGTGCGCAGTATCGGCTGACGCAAAGCCCTGGTGTGGAAATTTCAGACTGCGTCAAAGACGCACGCAGCGCTTTCCGCTATGTGAGGGCAAATGCAGACAGGCTGGGCATTGACCCAAACCGCATCGCTGCTGGCGGCGGCTCAGCCGGAGGACATCTGGCGGCCTGTTTGATCGCCGTAGATGTGAATGATGAAAAGGACGATCTGTCCATCAGCACCCTTCCCTCGGCCCTTGCTTTGTTTAATCCCGTTGTAGATCTGGATTTGCCACGCATTCGTGCCATTGCAGACCCCAAGGGCATGGAGGAAGCATTAAAAATTAGCCCCTACCACCACTTAAAGGCAAGGCACCCGCCGGTCATCATCTTTCACGGGGATGAGGACACCACAGTGCCCATCCTCTCAGCGAAAAGATACGTCAATCAGCTCAAGGAATTGGGTTGTGATGCAGAGCTGGTCAGCTTTAAAGGACAGCAGCATTCGTTTTTTAACAAGGAGCCCTTCATGTCGGACACCCTGAAGCAGACAGCAGACTTTCTGGTAAAGCATGGACTCCTGAGCAAATAAAGGACCGCTTACAAAAGACAGGCCAGAAATCGGGGCCGTTTTTCCTCTTTTACAGCCTGCCTGCCTCCAATTTGAGCAGGCAGGTCTGTAACAATTTTGTCAGGCATTACCCTGTGCCATGACCTGGAATAAGAAAGCTGCATCGTGAATCGCAGGACTGCGCGTAATTCGTCCTGTAACCTGAGCAGATATTCTTAATCCCTATCCACGCCGCCAGCGGATTAGCAGTTGAAAATCACAGAACCAAGTGCCAAGGATGATCCAATGAGTTCCCGTCCTCCTCATGGGCAACTTTACTTTGCATTTGATGATGAAGGTGATTCGCCCATCATCGAACCCGTTTTTGCGGCTGAAACCCCGCCCCAGCCGGGCAGAGACACTGCACTGGAACAACTGGCCCGATGCTGGCTGGATGAACTAGGCCAGCATGAGGGCGCCATTCGCCTTCAAGTTCGCTGGAATCCACGGCTACGAAGCACGGCTGGTTACGCCCAGTGGCCGCACTGGCTTGTCGAACTCAATCCAAAACTGGCGGAGTTTGAAGGTCAGGTCATTCGAACGCTCAAACACGAGGTCGCCCACCTGGTCGCTTACTCCCGCTCAGGACGGCGTCGAATCGAACCTCATGGTGAAGAATGGAGACAGGCCTGCGCAGACCTGGGGATACCCGATGAAAGCGCCCGGCACACGTTGCCGCTGCCGCGCAGTCAGCAGGAGAGGCGTTACATATATCAATGTCCCAGCTGCCTGCTGGAGGTAAAACGGGTAAAGCCCTTTAAGCGGCATTCTGCCTGCCTGTCCTGCTGCCGCACACACAACGGCGGGAAGTATGATCAGCGCTTCCAGTTCAAATTATTGCGTAAGATCGCATCAGCCGACTGCTGACAGCCCATTGAACAAAAAAGCGGCGAGAGATTCGCCGCTTTCCTTTGAGTTAATGAAAGAATAAAGCTGGAAGCCCATCAATACTCGTCATCAAGCGAGTAGATATCTGCCCCTTCAGCAGGTACGGACCCGTTACGAATCCCTTCGAGGCGTTTGCGGCTGCCGCGACGTGAAGCAGGACGATTGGCCACGCGGGTGACCATGGAGGCAAATGCGGGAGCCGCCAGCACAGCGCCTACCGTGAGAAGGGTGAAAGCCGTCGCATTAGCAGGACGACGCTCCATGTTACGTCCAAAGAGAATACCCAGGGCACCGCCTGCTGCCGCAGTGGCGCTGGTGAGTGCAAATGTATTCAGGGGCTCATCGGTGAGACGTTGGATAATGGAACTCATAACCCAAAAGATACGCACCTTCCCGGAAAGAGGAAGCACGAAGATCGGAAATTTATCTATCGCTTGTCCCAACTCTTGCTTTTACCTGCTTGCATCCCACCGCATGCCATGCCATGGCTGCGGTCACCCTGAGTCGAATTCATGTCCCAAGCAGCATCCAGTTCCCAATCGCCTATCTACGCTCTTGTCCTCGCTGGCGGCAGCGGTCAACGTTTCTGGCCCCTGAGCCGAGACAAGAGCCCCAAGCAATTGCTGCGCTTGTTTGATGATAAAACGCTGCTTGAGCACACCATTGATCGTCTGGAAGGCATGGTGCCCAAGGAGAACATCCTGATCCTGACCAATCATCAGCAACTCGATGGCGTGCGCTCCGTGCTGAAGGATTTCCCGGAAGAAAACATTGTCGCAGAGCCGGAGAAGCGTGATACCGCCCCTGCAATCGCGCTTGCCGTAGGCTGGGTGGCCGCACGCGACCCCAAGGCAACCATGATGGTTCTGCCGTCCGACCATATCATTAAAGATAAAGAAGCCTTTCAAGCTACACTGCGCACCGCCTGTGACGCTGCTGATCAAAGCCAGGCGCTGGTAACCATTGGCATCAAGCCCACCTGGCCCTGCCCCAGCTACGGCTATGTGGAACGTGGCGACCCATTTGACACCGGCAAACCCGACAGCAACCCCGTCTATGACGTGGTGCGGTTCCGCGAAAAACCCAGTGTAGATCTGGCAGAACGTTTCCTTGAACAGGGCGGCTTCACCTGGAACGCCGGCATGTTCTTCTGGAGCGTAGATGCCGTTCGCAGCAATCTTCAGTCTCTTTGCCCTGAACTGGCAACTTTTGTAGATGCGCTGGCAGCCAGCAGTGATTTTGAAGAAACAGTTAAGGCCCAGTTTCCTGAACTGCCGAAGCTTTCCATTGATTATGCGCTGATGGAAAAAGCGCCCCGGGTGCTAAACGTCGAAGCCAGTTTTGACTGGGATGATGTCGGCAACTGGACTTCTGTAGGAACTTACCTTTTCCAGGATGGCCACGGCAACCAGCAGAACTGCGATGTCACTCATCTGGACAGCGGGCAGAACCTGATTTTTTCAAGTCATCATCAGCACATCGCATTGCTTGGTGTGGAGCATCTGATGGTAGTTACCACACCAGACGCCATTCTCATTGCTCACCGCAATGAAGCCGAGCGCATCAAGAAACTGGTGGAAGTGCTTCCAGAAAATCTTCGTTAGCTCATTGCTCCATCACCATGCCAAGGATTCTCGGCATTGATCACGGCACAGTCCGCATCGGGCTGGCGTTAAGCGATGAACTTGGGATGATCGCTCATCCCTTGAAAACCCTGGACACCTCCCCTGCCGCCGCGAAAGAAATTGCCGCCATAGTGCAGCAAAAGAGAATAGGTGAAGTGGTAATTGGCCAGCCTTTGCGCATGGATGGACATCGTGGCAGCGCAACAGAGCGGGTGGAAAAGTTCGCAGAACAACTTAAAAAACACCTGCCTGCGGATGTACCCATCATCTTTGTGGATGAACGCCTCAGTAGCAAGGAGGCAGAGCGCAGCCTGGGATTCGAGAATAAAAAGAAAACCCGTGAAGAAAAAAAACTGGTGGATCAAATCGCCGCAGTGGCGATTCTACAGGATCACCTGAATTCCAGCTCTGGACCCGATTCGTGGTTACTGCCTGACGAGACAGTGTGATTAAAAAAGCGACTCCTCCGCGCTTACTCACCTGCTTTAACCCTACAGCTCATGCCCCGCTTAAAGCTTATCATCGCTTATGATGGACGCATGTGGAAGGGCTGGCAGTCACAACCCGGTGGAAAAACCATTCAGGACCGCATTGAGGCCGCGTTGACCACCATTAATGGAACGCGCATTCCGTTGCATGGCTCAGGCCGGACTGATGCGGGCGTTCACGCTCATGCTCAGGTGGCGCATTTTGATGCACCAGAAAATGCCATGACACCTGAGGTATGGCAGCGAGCACTGAATGCCAACCTGCCTGTGAGCATTCGCATCAGAAGTTGTGAACAAGCGTATGATGAATTTCATGCTCGCTTTGATGCCAAAGGAAAAATTTACCAGTATCGAATATGGCGTGGTGATTTGATGAACCCCTTTGAAGCAGGACTAGCCTGGCATGTGCACGGTCCGCTCAATGTACAGCTTATTAAGGAAGGGGCCGCTGTGTTATGCGGAACTCACAATTATTCCCGCCTGTCAGCGAATCGCGGTCATATAAGCGAAGAGGAAAGGCGCAGCGATGACCTGAATGTTGTACGCACTGTGCGAAGCATTGAGATCGTCGAATCGCCGAATCTGCTTTTGTTTGAACTTGAGGGCGACGGCTTTCTTTACAAGATGGTTCGCCTGATCGTCGGCAGTTTGGTTCATGCAGGGCGTGGGCGTGCCAATATTGAGTGGCTGCAGAGCCTGGTTCAGGACCCGCAAGGGTTAAAGAGTAACCAATGCGCTCCCGCAGATGGACTTTATCTAACTAAAGTTCTTTATTGATTAGGTTACTGATCACGCAAAGCAACGGCGGGCTCCGTACGAGCTGCAAGAAATGCGGGAACTAATGCTGCAACGGTGCAAAGCAGAAAGGCGCCAAGGCAGATGAGTGACACGTCCTGTGCATTAACCTTGGCGGGAATCTCTACCAAACCATAGATGGCGGAGGGAAATATCTCACGGCCAGAGATGTCGGCTATAGCTTCACGAATGTGGTTTCTGAAATAAACCACGAGCAATCCGGCACCAACACCGGTAAGTGACCCCAGAACACCGACGATCATCCCCTGACTAAGAAACACCCAGATGATCTGCCCCACCTTTGAACCTAGTGCCGAGATAATGCCAATCTCACGACGCTTTTGCACGGTCACTGTGATCATGGTGTTCATGACACAAAAGGCCGCCACAATGACGATGATAAAGAGTACAAAGTACATCATCTCCAGTTCGTTCTGCACTGTATCAAACAACACCTGATGCTGTTCGATCCATGTCGTTGCTGTCCAGCTTTGCGGCAACACACGCCCTTGTTTGGCTTCCAGGAAAAGTTTCTTCACTTCACCCACTTTGTAAGGATCTGACAGTTCCACCCCCAGACTGGTGACATCATCTTCCATGCCACGCATTTCACGGGCAATGTGCAGCGGCACCAGAACAATGCTCAAGTCGCTCATGTCCTGAAGGCTCGGGGGACTGAAAATTCCCGTTATCGTCAGCTCAACGGCCTGGCTGACTTCTTTAAGGTAATCTTCTATCTTCTGCCTCTCCTCCGGGGGGGCTTCC
>Ga0182737_1001244_pt1 | contig 26159 bp, 29 predicted proteins | sample eDN5th30CBELigOP_FD_128878 | JGI IMG/M metagenome (GOLD analysis project Ga0182737, IMG submission 128878) | Enriched Organic Plus compost microbial communities from Emeryville, California, USA - eDNA 5th pass 30_C BE-Lig OP (version 2) (version 2) ... | reverse complement strand
GGCCGCGCCCGCGAACGGCCCCGCCTTGTTGTCCAGCATCAGCAATCCGCCGGCCAAAATCGCCACCGCCACGGTGCTGGATTCCGGCGGCGTGCCCCTGGGGGAAGTGCAGAAGGTGGAAGTCACGCCGACCGGCATACCGACGCGGGTGACGGTGGCGCTGGGCGGGGGCCTTGGAAAGACCGTGACGATGGATGCCAGCGCCGTCCAGTATGACGCGGCGCGCAACGCGATCATCACCCGGATGCCGGGCACGCCGGTGAAAGCGCCCCTTTAGCGCGCGATGCGGCGATTTCGGGATGCGGCGCAGCAATTGACGCCACGGGAAGGACACCGGCGAATTGTCTTGTGTGGCGGCTTGCGCTTAAGCTTGGCGCGGGTTCTTGCTGGGATAACGCGATGTCATTGATACCTGCGTCTTTCATCGAGAAAAGCTGGCGCAAGGCGATCGGAAGCCTGGAATACGGCACGCTGGAGTTCGTCGCCCCCAATGGCGAGGTCACCATCGCGGCGGGCCGCCTGCCCGGCCCTTCGGCGCGCTTCGCCATCAAGGACTGGGATGTGCTGCGCCGGATCATGGCGCGCGGCGATATCGGCCTGGGCGAGGAATATATCGCCGGCAGCTGGAGCACCGACAGCGTGGAACGGCTGGTGAGCCTGTTCCTGCTCAACCTGGATCACTTCTCGGATTTCTCGGACGGCAACATCCTCAACCGCATCGGCTTTGTGATCCACAATGCCTTCGTGCGGCGCAATTCCATCGCCGGATCGTCGCGCAACATCCAGGACCATTACGATGTCGGCAACGAGTTCTACAGCCTGTGGCTGGACCCCAGCATGACCTATTCCTCGGCGCTGTATGACGGCACCGGGGAACTCTACCGCGCCCAGCAGAACAAGTATGAGCGCATCCTGTCCCGCTTCGAATCCCCCAAAGCCGATGTGCTGGAGATCGGCTGCGGCTGGGGCGGCTTTGCCGAGCGGGCCAGCGCCGACAGCCACCGGGTCACGGGCCTGACCATCTCGCCCGCCCAGCACCGCTTCGCCACCGAGCGGCTGAAGAATACCGGCGCGGAAATCCGGCTGGAGGATTACCGCCGCTCCAGCGGCACCTTCGACAATATCATCTCCATCGAGATGTTCGAGGCGGTGGGCGAGCATTACTGGCCCGCCTATTTCCACACCGTGAAGGAACGCCTGAAACGGGGCGGCCGCGCCGTCATCCAGACCATCACCATCCGCGACGAGCTGTTCGCCGGTTACCGCACCCGCAGCGATTTCGTGCGCCATTACGTCTTTCCCGGCGGCATGCTGCCCTCGCTGGCGCGCTTCCGCCAGGAAGCGGAAAAGGCGGGCCTGAAATTCGCCGGGGCCTTCGGCTTCGGCAAGGACTATGCCCGCACCCTGCGCGAATGGCTGGTGCGGATGCAGGCGCGCGAGGCCGAGATCAAGGCGCTGGGCCACGACCAGCAGTTCCTGCGCAACTGGGAGTTTTATCTGGGCATCTGCGCCGCTACTTTTGAGGTGGCCCGCACCGATGTTGTCCAGGTCGAACTGGTCAACGCCTGACGCCTACCCGATCCGGGGGGCCGGTCCGGGGGGCGGTCCAGTCAGGGCGCCGGTCCGGTATCAGACAAAAAGCCGCCACAAAAATCGCTGTTTTCGCTATCAGGATCGGGTATGGAGGGGCCCGCTCAGGGACCGAAAAGGGCTGTTTCAATGCTTCGCAAGAGTTTCATGGCGCTGGCGCTGCTGGCGGGGGCCACGACTGCGGCCAACGCCGCGGGCGACGCCGTCAAGGGCAAGGACGTCTATAAGAAATGCGCCATGTGCCACACCGACACCAAGGGCGGCGCGAGCGCAATGGGCCCCAACCTGTTCGGAATCATGGGACGCAAGGCGGCCGCCGTGGACGGCTATAACTTCTCGGCTCCGCTCAAGGCCTCCGGCCTGACCTGGACCGAGGCCAACATGGACAAGTGGGTCCAGGGCCCCGGCAAGATGGTGCCCGGCACCAAGATGTTCTTCAGCGGCATCGCCAGCAAGAACCAGCGCGCCGACCTGATCGCCTATCTCAAGTCCCTCAAGTAACTGCGTCATTCTGACGCACAAGACGGTAACCCTGTTTTGCTGCAATGCAGCGAAGCAGGGCGGCCGTGCGTTGCCTTTCGTTGACAGGCCGTCGCCGGACTGCCTACTTTTTGCACCGCACAAGAGCAGGACAGCCTCCGCTCATGCGGGCGGAACGGGGACAGTCCGCCATTCGGGGATCAAAGAGACGTCATGAAGGTTCTGGTGCCCGTCAAGCGGGTGGTCGATTACAATGTGAAGGTCCGCATCAAAGCGGACCAGACGGGCGTGGACCTGGCGAACGTCAAGATGTCCATGAACCCCTTTGACGAGATCGCCGTCGAGGAAGCGGTGCGCCTGAAGGAAAAGGGCAAGGCCAGCGAAGTGGTGGCCGTGTCCATCGGGCCGCAGCAGGCGTCCGAAACCCTGCGCACCGCGCTGGCGATGGGCGCCGACCGGGGCATCCTGGTCAAGACCGGCGGCGCGGCGGTGGAGCCGCTGGCCGTGGCCAAGATCCTGAAAGCCATCGCCGAGGCCGAGCAGCCCGGCTTCATCATCACCGGCAAGCAGGCGATCGACGACGACGCCAACCAGGTGGGCCAGATGCTGGCCGCCCTGCTGGGCTGGCCGCAGGGCACCTTCGCCCACACCCTGGAACTGGGGGACGGCAACGCCAGGATCACCCGCGAGATAGACGGCGGCCTGCAGACCGTGGAGGTGAAGCTGCCGGCGGTGATGACCACCGACCTGCGCCTGAACCAGCCGCGCTATGCCTCGCTGCCCAACATCATGAAGGCCAAGAAGAAGCCCATCGAGGAAAAGAGCGCCGCCGATTACGGCGTGGACATCACACCCCGCTTCAAGGTTCTCAAAGTGTCCGAGCCGCCCAGGCGCGGCGGCGGCGTCAAACTCGCCAGCGTCTCCGAACTGCTCGACAAGCTCCAGGCCGACGGAGTGCTGTCATGACATCGCTGGTCATCGCTGAACACGACAATGCGTCGCTGAAGGACGCCACCCACAAGACGGTGACGGCCGCCGCCGCGATCTCCGCGCCGGTGCATGTGCTGGTGGCGGGCGAGAATTGCGCCGCGGTGGCCGAGGCCGCCGCGAAGATCGCGGGCGTGGAAAAGGTCCTGCTGGCGGACGCCGCGCCCTATGCCCGCCAGCTGGCCGAACCGATGGAAGCCCTGATCCTGTCGGTGGCGGACGGCTATGACGCCATCCTGGCCCCCGCCACCACCACGGGAAAGAACATCCTGCCGCGCGTGTCGGCAAAGCTGGACACGCCCCAGGTCTCGGACGTCATCAAGGTGATCGCGCCCGACACCTTCGAACATCCCATCTATGCCGGCAACGCCATCGAGACGGTGCAGGCGCCCGCGGGCAAGAAACTCGTCACCGTCCGCACCACCGCCTTCAAGGCGGCGGCGGAAGGCGGCAATGCCGGCATCGAAAAGATCGCGGCGGCCGCCGATGCCGGCGCCAGCCGTCTCGCGGGCGAGGAACTGTCGCAGTCGGCGCGGCCCGAACTGACCTCGGCCAAGATCGTCATCAGTGGCGGACGCGGCCTGGGCTCGGCGGAGAATTTCAAGCTGCTGGACAAGATCGCCGACCGGCTGCATGCCGCCGTGGGCGCCAGCCGCGCGGCGGTGGATGCGGGTTACGTGCCCAACGACTATCAGGTGGGCCAGACCGGCAAGATGGTGGCGCCCGACCTTTATATCGCGGTGGGCATTTCCGGCGCCATCCAGCACCTGGCGGGCATGAAGGACAGCCGTGTGATCGTGGCGATCAACAAGGATGCCGACGCGCCGATCTTCCAGGTGGCCGATTACGGGCTGGCGGAAGACCTGTTCAAGGTGCTGCCGGAACTGGACGAAGAACTGGGCAAGCGTGGGATTGGTTGAGGGTTTGCGACATGGCGGTTGAAAAGATTGGCGTGATCGGCGCCGGACAGATGGGCACCGGCATCGCCCATGTGCTGGCCCTGGCCGGTTATGACGTGGTGCTGGACGACATCAACAAGGAGGCGCTCGCCAAGGCCATCGGCCTGATCGAGAAGAACATGCAGCGCCAGGCCGGCAAGAACATCATCACGGCGGACGTCATCGCCCCGGCCCTGGCCCGCATCCGCACCACCGCCAGCCTGGACGACCTGCGCGACCGCGACCTGGTGATCGAGGCGGCGACCGAAGACGAGGCGATCAAGAAGAAGATCTTCCAGGACCTGCGCAGCCGCATCTCGGACAAGGCGATCGTCGCCACCAACACCTCGTCCATCTCGGTGACGCGGCTGGCGGCGGCCACCGACCGGCCGGAGAATTTCATCGGCCTGCATTTCATGAATCCGGTGCCGCTGATGCAGCTTGTGGAAGTGATCCGCGGCATCGCCACCAACGATTCCACCTTCCAGGCGGCGCTGGAGATCGTGCGCCGTGTCGGCAAGACCGCCGCCTATGCCGAGGATTTCCCCGCCTTCATCGTCAACCGCATCCTGCTGCCGATGATCAACGAGGCGGTCTATACGCTGTATGAAGGCGTCGGAAATGTGGACGCGATCGACACCGCCATGCGGCTGGGCGCCAACCATCCGATGGGGCCGCTGCAACTGGCCGACTTCATCGGCCTGGATACCTGCCTGTCGGTGATGCAGGTGCTGTATGAGGGCCTGGCGGATTCCAAATACCGTCCCTGCCCGCTGCTGGTGAAATATGTCGAGGCGGGCTGGCTGGGCCGCAAGACCGGGCGCGGCTTCTACGATTATCGCGGCGAACACCCCGTACCCACGCGCTAGATTGCATCAGTCGCGAGGGATTTTGCGGCATGGGCAGGAGCGTCGCGCGGAGCGGGCTTAATGCCCGTGAGCACGCGCGACGAACCCATGACGCAAAAGAGCCGCGTCAGCTTGCCGTGAGCTTGCGGAAATAGGCCACCGCGTCGGCCGCATCCCATTCGGCCGGGCCTTCCGCCTTGGCGATGATGCGGCCCTGCGGGTCGATCAGCAGCGTCACCGGCAGCGAGAAAGCCTTGAACTGGCGCATCATCACCGTCTGGCTGTCCACCAGGGTGTCCAGGGCGGCGGCGTCATGGCTTTTGAGGAAGGACGAGGCCGTTTCCGGCGTGCTGCCGCGCGTGACGTCCACCGCCAGCACGGTCATGCCGGGCACCTGCTGCTTGAGGCGGGCCAGCGCCGGAAGCTCGGCCACGCAGGGGGCGCACCAGGTGGCCCAGAGGTTGAGCAGGACATATTTTCCCCGGTAATCGGCCAGCGCATGGCTGGCCCCCGCCCCGTCCGTGAAGGCCACCGAGGGCGCGTTGCGGGGGGCCTGCTGCAGCGTCAGGACCTTCAGGCTGGCGGGCGAACCCAGGGACTCATGGACATTCAACATGCCTTTCCCATATAGAACGCCCATTGCCACGGCGGCGGCGAGCACCGCGACGATCAGGATTTTCGTGGTCTTGTTCTGCATGGCGGCCTTTGGGTGAGAAAATGAGCACCAACAAGATGTGGGGCGGGCGGTTCGAATCCGGGCCCGCGGCGATCATGCGGGAGATTACCCCCTCGATCGGTTTCGACAAGCGGCTGGCGGCGGAAGACATCGCCGGATCGCGGGCCCATTGCCGCATGCTGGCCGCCGAAGGGATCATTTCCAAGGATGACGGCCAGAAGATCCTGGGCGGACTAGACGCGGTGGAAAAGGAAATCGCCGCCGGGGAATTCGTCTTCAAGCGCGAACTGGAAGACATCCATCTGAACATCGAGGCCCGGCTGGCCGAACTGATCGGCCCCGCCGCCGGGCGGTTGCACACCGCCCGTTCGCGCAACGACCAGGTCGTGACCGACTTCCGCCTCTGGGTCCGCGCCGCCTGTAGCCGCGCCGAGGACGGGTTGCTGGAACTCCAGCGTGCCCTGCACGCCCAGGCCGGGCGGCATCTGGACACCATCATGCCGGGCTTCACCCATATGCAGGTGGCCCAGCCGGTTACCTTCGCCCATCACCTGATGGCCTATGTGGAGATGTTCGGCCGCGACCGCGCCCGGTTCGAGGACGCCCGCAAGCGGATGAACGAATCCCCGCTGGGCAGCGCCGCGCTGGCGGGCACATCTTTCCCCATCGACCGCGACGCCACCGCCAAGGCGCTGGGCTTCGCCCGGCCGATGCGCAATTCGATGGACGCCATCTCGGCGCGCGACTTCGCGCTGGAATATCTGGCGGCCTGTTCGATCTGCGCCGTCCATCTGTCGCGGCTGGCGGGCGAACTGGTGCAATGGTCCACCCAGGCCTTCGGATTCGTGAAGCTGTCGGACGCTTTCACCACCGGCTCCTCCATCATGCCGCAGAAGCGCAATCCCGACGCCGCCGAACTGGTACGGGGCAAGACCGGCCGGGTGCTGGGCGATTTCGTGGCGCTGGCCACGGTGGTCAAGGGCCTGGTGCTGACCTATGGCACCGACCTGCAGGAAGACAAGGAACGTGTGTTCGACGCCGCCGACACGCTGGAAATCTCCATCGCGGCGATGGCGGCGATGATGGCCGACCTCACCGCCAATCCGGCGCGCATGAAGGCCGCCGCCGAGGCGGGCTATCCCACCGCCACCGACCTGGCCGACTGGGTGGTGCGGGTGCTGCAAAAGCCCTTCCGCGAGGCCCATCACATCGCAGGCTCCATCGTGAAGGCGGCGGAGGACCGCGGCCTGACGCTGGACGCGCTGCCGCTGGAGGAAATGCAGAAGATCGAGCCGGGCATCACGCAGGATGTCTATGCCGTGCTGTCGCTGGACTCTTCCGTGAACGCCCGCATGAGCCTAGGCGGCACCGCGCCCGCGCGGGTACGCGAACAGCTGGCTTATTGGAAGGGTCTTCTCACATGAAGAACCTGCTTGCCCTTGCCGCCCTGGCGCTGATGGTCGCGGCCTGCGGCGTGAAAAGCGACCTGGTGAAGCCCAACGGCCAGCCCACGGCGCGCGACCAGAACGATCCGTCCAAGCCGCCTTACCCGATCGGCAGGTAGGGCATGGTCAACCACTTCCAGTACCGCGATGGCGTGCTGTGCGCCGAGGATGTGCGGCTGGACGAACTGGCGCGCGCGGTCGGCACGCCCTTCTACTGCTATTCCACCGCCACGCTGGAGCGCCATTTCAAGGTGTTCGCGGGCGCGCTGCCCAAGGACTCGCTGGTCGCCTATGCGGTCAAGGCCAACGACAATCTGGCGGTCTTGAAGACGCTGGGACGGCTGGGCGCGGGCGCCGATGTGGTGTCGGGCGGCGAACTGGCCAAGGCGCTGGCGGCAGGCATTCCGGCCGGCAGGATCGTCTTTTCCGGCGTGGGCAAGACCAAAGCCGAGATGCGCGCCGCGCTGGAGGCGGGCATCTATCAGTTCAATGTGGAGAGCGAGCCGGAACTGGCGGCGCTGAACGAAGTCGCGCTGGCGATGGGCAAACGTGCGCCCATCTCACTGCGGATCAATCCCGATGTGGATGCGAAAACCCACGCCAAGATCAACACCGGCAAGGCCGAGACCAAGTTCGGCATTCCTTTCATCCATGCGCGCGAAGCCTATGTCCATGCCGCCACGCTGGCGGGCATCGAGGTGGTGGGCGTGGATGTGCATATCGGCAGCCAGATCACCGATCTGGATCCGTTCGAGGCCGCCTTTACCCGCATCGGCGAACTGATCGCGCAACTGCGCGCCGACGGCCATGCCATCAGCCGCATGGATTGCGGCGGCGGGCTGGGTGTACCCTACGCCCACGACAATGCACCGCCGCCCGCTCCCACCGCCTATGGCGCGATGGTGACACGGGTGACGCGCGATTTCGGCTGCCGCCTGTCCTTCGAGCCCGGCCGCCTGATCGCCGCCAATGCGGGCATCCTGGTGTCGGAAGTGATCTATGTGAAGCGCGGCGACGCCAAGACCTTCCTGATCATCGATGCCGGGATGAACGATCTGATCCGCCCGGCCATGTATGAGGCCTGGCACGAGATCGTGGCGGTGACGGAACCCGCAGCGGGTTCCCCGCGCCCGGTTTACGATGTGGTGGGTCCGGTGTGCGAAACCAGTGACCTTTTCGCGGCGTCACGGCCGCTGCCGGAACTGAAATCGGGCGATCTTGTGGCAATCCTGTCGGCGGGCGCCTATGGCGCGGTGATGGCGGGTGACTACAATGCCCGGCCGCGCGTGCCGGAAGTCTTGGTGTCGGGCGGGCAATGGGGCATCGTGCGCCCCAGAGAGAGCCATGCCGATCTTATCGCCAAGGACCGTATTCCCGACTGGCTTTCCGGCTGATCCGCAAGATCGCCGTATGGAGCGCCGCATCGCCGCCGCGCGCGGCGTGCTGGTGGTCGAACGCATCCTGCCGCGCCTGTGGCCCGCCGCCGCCTTTGCCGGTTTCTATCTCGCATTGGCCCTGACAGGCATCTTCCAGTTCATCCCCTGGCCGGTGCAGGCGCTGCTGCTGGCCGCCACCATCACCGCCATCGGCCTGTCGCTGGCCGATGGCTTTGCCGATTTCCGCTGGCCGCGCGGCATTGATGGCGCGCGGCGGCTGGAGCGCGACAACCATCTGGCGCACCGCCCCATCTCCGAACGCCATGACCGGCTGGCGGGGGGCGATGCTTTTGCCCGCCAGCTCTGGGCGCTGCACCAGGCGCGCACGCTGCCCGCGAAATTCCGCATCGCCCTGCCCCATGCCGATATCGCCGCGCGCGATCCGCGCGGCCTGCGCTGGTATCTGCTGATCGCCGTGGCGGCCGGACTGGTCTGGGCGCGCGGCGACACCTGGCCCCGTCTGGTGGCGGCTTTCGACAGCGGCGCGGGCGCCGCCGCCACGCTGGATGCCTGGATCGACCCGCCGCCCTATACCGGCCTGCCGCTGCAAAGCCTGCGGATCGGCGACGGCAACACCATCACCGTGCCGCAGGGATCGGTGCTGAACCTGCGTGTGCATGGCGCGCCACGCCGTCCCGGCCTGGCCGCCGGATCCAACCATGCGCCGCGCTTCGCGGGCGAAGAGGGCGAATATTCCAGCAATGTGATCGTGTCGTCCTCCGCGCGGGTGCGGGTGCAGGTGGGCGGCAAGGCCATCGGCCAATGGCATATCGAGGCAGTGCCCGATGTGCGGCCCAGCATCGAACTCACCGCCACGCCCCGGCGCACCGAACAGCTTGCCACGCGCTTCGCCTTCAAGGGCGGCGACGATTACGGCATCGCCTCGCTGAAGGCGGTGATCGTGCCGGAAGGCAAACCCGCCGCCAAACCGTTGCGGGCGGACCTGCCGCTGGCCGCGCCCAATGCGCGCAAGGTGGAGCAGGAAGCCTTTGTGGACCTGACCAGCCATCCCTATGCCGGGATGATGGTACAGGCGCATCTGGAAGCACGCGACGCCATCGGCCAGACCGGTACCAGCCGCACCGTCCGCTTCCGGCTTCCGGCGCGGGTCTTCACCGATCCTTTGGCCCGCGCCCTGATCGAGCAGCGCCAGGTGCTGGCGACCGCGCAGAAGGGCCGCGAGAACATCATGACGGCGCTGGATGCGCTCTCCATCGAGCCGGAGCGCTTCTATGACGGCCAGCACGATATCTATCTGGCGATCCGCAACGCCTTTTACGGCGTCCGCAACGCCCGGACCGAGGCCGATATCGAACGCGTCCAGCGCCTGTTGTGGGACACCGCCCTGAAGCTGGAACGCGGCGGCCTGCTGTCGGCGGCGGAGGAATTGCGCAAGCTTCAGGCCATGCTGACCGCCGCGATGGCTTCGGGCGCGCCGCAGGAGGTGATCGAGGAACTGCTCAAGCGCTACGACCAGGCGATGCAGCGCTATTTGCAAGCGATGGCCGCCAATCCGCCGCCGCCCGGCCAGGAACCGCTGTCGCCCGACGCCAAGACGCTGGGCATGAACGACATCCAGACCCTGATGCAGATGATCCAGAAGCTGACCGAGGCAGGCGAGCGCGAACAGGCGGCGCAGCTTCTGGCGATGCTGCAATCCATGCTGGAAAACCTGCGCCTGACCCAGGGCGGCGGCGCGGGCGGCATGGGCCAGCAATCGCCGCAGGACAAGATGCGCAACGAGCAGATCCAGAAATTCGGCGGGCTGATGAACAAGCAGCGCGACCTGATGGACCGCACCTTCCGCCAGGGACAGGGCCAGGGCAGCCCGCAGGATGGGGGGCCGCAGGGCCTGGCGCGCCAGCAGGGCGACTTGCAGCGCGAGTTGGGCGAGGCGATGAAGGGCATGGACCCCAAGGCGCAGCAGAAGATGCGCGAGGCCGGACAGGCGATGGGCCAGGCCCAGGGCGCGCTGGGCCAGAACGACCTGCCCAATGCGGGCAATGCGCAGAACCAGGCGCTGGAAGCGATGCGCCAGGGCGCCGAGGCACTGGCGCGGCAAGGCCAGCAGGGTCAGCAGCAGGGCCGCGAGGACCCGCTGGGGCGCGGACCGTCGCCCTTCGGCAATTCCGGCGTAAAGATTCCCGGCCCCACCGACCTGGCGCGGGCGCGCGAGATCTTGCAGGAACTGCGCCGCCGCGCCGCCGAAATGGGAAGGCCGCAGGCCGAACGCGATTATCTCGACCGGCTGCTCAAGGCCTTCTGATCTTGCCCTGCGCCCGATGCGGGCTGAACACACCAACCCCTCATGCTGAGCCTGTCGAAGCATGAGCCTGCCGAAGCATGCGCGCAGCCGCTCACCCTTCGACAGGCTCAGGGTGAGGATATGGCGAGGGAGTCTGCCTTGCTCGCATGCCGGGCATGCTGAAGCAGATCAGCCCGGCACTTTTCCGATGCCACCGGGCGTCAGCCCGGCACTTTCCCGATATACGGCAGGCCGCGAAACTTGCCCGCATCGTCCATGCCATAGCCGATCACGAAGTCGTTCCCGATGGGAAAGCCCACGAAATCGGCCCGCGCCACCGCGTCGGCGCGCTGCTTGTCCAGCATCACCGCCACCTGCACGCTGGCCGCGCCCGCCGCCTGGATCAGCGACACCGCCTTGGCGATGGTGCGGCCCGCATCCAGCACGCCGTCGATCACCAGCACATGGCGGCCCGCGATCTGCTCCGACGGGCCGGCGATCATCGAAATGGTGCTTGCCACGCGCTTGTCGCCATAGGAGCGCAGCCACAGCATCTCGATATCCAGCGGCACGCCTTCCCAGGCCAGCGCCCGCACCAGGTCGGCGGCAAAGACGAAACCGCCCACCAGCACCGGCATGGCGATATCGGGGCGCAGCGGCGCGGAGGCGATCTGGCGCGCCAGCACGCCCACCCGGTCGCGGATCTGTTCGGCACTAAACAGGATATCGGGGGCCATCAGGGCTCGTCTTTGGCGAAACGCACTTCCAGGTGCCGCGCTGCGGCGGGCGGGCTGGACAGGCGGGTGACGAAGGGCACCGACTGGCCCGGCGCCAGCACCGTGGCGCTGGGCTTGAAGGTCCAGTGATAGATTTCCTTGTTGTCGGCGTCGCTCAGCGTCACCCGCACCGTCTGGGGCACCGGCAACTGGCGCTTGCCGGCATTGACGATCATGCCGGTCACCGCCAGCACGATCTGGCCGTCCTCGCTTTCGCGGCGGTAATTCACCTGGCGGAAATCGATGCCGGTGGCGTTCACCGGCAGGCCCAGGCTGGAATAGACCCCGGCCGATTGCGGCCAGATCACCGCGATGTCCTGGCGATAGCGCACCGCCGACACCGCGATCAGCAGCACCACCGCGATCAGCCCGATCCAGCCTGCCGCCACCGCCAGCTTGGGGCCCAGCGGCGTCCGCTCCCGCGGCGGCGCGGCGGGCGCGGGCGCATAGGCGCGGGTGCCCGAAGGCGGATTGACCGGATAGGGGTCGGCGTGTGCCTCAGGTGCCGCCGGAACGGCCACCGCCTCCGGCAGCGGGTCCTCGGCGGCGGGCGGCACGGGCTCTTCCGCCGCCTGGTGCCAGCTATGGCCGCATTTGGCGCAACGGACGGTGCGCCCGGCGGCGGGGAATTTCGACCCGTCCACCGAATAGCGCGTACCGCATGAAGGACAGGTGAGAATCATGTCCGGCCCGTTGATTGTGCAAAGAAAATACGGTTCGGGCCAGATGACCGCAAGGCATGTCCCGCGTATGGTCCCCGTATGGTTCGTTTTGAAAATGTCGGCATGCGCTACGGCACCGGGCCGGAAGTCCTGCGCGATGTGAGCTTCTCGCTGGAGCCGGGGTCCTTCACCTTCCTGACCGGCCTGTCGGGGGCGGGCAAGACCACGCTTTTGAAGCTGATCTATGTCGCCGAACCGCCCAGCCGGGGCCTGATCACCCTGTTCGGGGCCGACCTGGCCACCGCCACCCGCCGCGACCTGCCCGCCCTGCGCCGCCGCATCGGCGTGGTGTTCCAGGACTTCCGGCTGCTGGATCATCTGTCGGCCTTCGACAATGTGGCGCTGCCGCTGCGGCTGGCGGGCAAGCGGGTGGCCGATTTCGCCCATGACGTGCGCGAGCTTCTCTCCTGGGTGGGGCTGGGCGACCGGATGCATGCCCGTCCGCCCACTTTGTCGGGCGGCGAGCAGCAGCGCGTCGCCATCGCCCGCGCCGTGGTGGCGCGGCCCGACCTGCTGATCGCCGACGAACCCACCGGCAATGTGGACCCCGAAATGGGCGCGCGGCTGATCCGGCTGATCGCCGAACTGAACCGGCTGGGCACCACGGTGCTGATCGCCACCCATGACCGCGCCCTGATCGAGGCGACGCGGGCGCGCGAGATCCGGCTGGTGGAAGGACGGCTGGTGGAACTGCGTCCGACACTGGGGACCGCGCCATGAGGGAGAGCGCCAACGCCATCCTGCCGCGCGACAAGGGAGCGGCACCACTGGATTTCGTCATCGCCGTGATGGCTTTCCTGGCGGCGCTGGCGCTGGGCGCCTCGCTGGTGGCCAGTCGCGCCGCCGAAGGCTGGCAGAGCGGCCTGTCCGACCGGATCACCGTGCAGGTGGTGCCGCCGGAAAGCGGCGACATCCAGGCCGGGCTGAAAGCGGAAACCGATGCGGCGCTGCGTTTGCTGCAAGCCACGCCCGGTATCGCCCATGCGCGGCTGCTGTCGGATGCGGAGATCAACGCGCTGGTCGAACCCTGGATCGGCAAGGACGGCGTGGTGGCGGGCATTCCCCTGCCGCGCCTGATCGACGCGGCGGTGACGCCGGGCACGGATGTGGATGTGGCCAGGCTGGACACCGCGCTGAAAGAGGCCGCGCCCCATGCGCTGCTGGACGATCACCGCCGCTGGATGGCGCGGCTGAAAGGGCTGGCCGATGCGGTGCGCTATTCCGCCTATGGCATCCTGCTGCTGATCGCGGGCGCGACGGCGGCGGCGGTGTCCTTCGCCACGCGCGCCGGACTGGACGCGCATCACGAGATGGTGGCGCTGCTGCACCAGATGGGTGCGCTGCCCGGCTTCATCGCCCGCGCGGTGGAATGGCATTATTTCATCTCGGCCCTCTTTGCCGCCGCATTGGGAACATTGTTCGCGGCGCTGTTCTTCCTGGGCGCGGGCGGGCTGGAGATATTCGGGCTGGAGGCGGTGCCCTTCCTGCCGCCGCTGTCGCTGCGCTGGACGGAAATCCCCTGGCTGCTGGCGGTTCCGGCGATGACCTCGCTGATCGCCTGGGCGACGGCGCGGCTTTCGGTCCTGTCGGTGGTCAAGGCGATCTATTGAGCGCCGCACAGGCGGTTTGCTATCCTGAGAGCAAGTTCGGAGCCCTGGTCTCTTGCGCGTTTTCCTCTCCGTCGTCCTGCTGCTGCTGCTTGGTTACGCCGCCGGTTTCGTGCTGTTCGTCAGCAACCTGCCCGCGCCGCCGCAAGTACCGCCCCGCGCCGACGGTATCGTGGCGCTGACCGGCGGCGGCGAGCGGCTGGACGCGGCCGTGGCGCTGCTGGAACAGGGCGGCGGCAAGCGGCTGCTGGTCAGCGGCGTGTCGGTGGCCACCACCAAGGAGACGGTGGGCAAGCTGGCCGAAGGCGGGCCGCGCTATGACTGCTGCGCCGATATCGGCTATGCCGCCGACGATACCCACGGCAACGCGCTGGAAGCCTATGACTGGGCGCGCGAGCACGACTTTGCCAGCTTGGTGATCGTGACCAGCCGCTATCACATGCCGCGCACCCTGCGCGAATTCTCCGCCGTGATGCCCGGCATCGCGCTGCGCGCCTATGCGGTGGACCAGAGCGGCATTGATCTCAGCGGCTGGTGGACCCATCCGCGCACCGTCGGGCTGCTGCACCGCGAATATGTGAAATACCTGGCCAGCCTGGTGACCACCCGCCTGGCGGGCAGCGCATGATCCTGTTTCGCTCGATCCTGTTCTTCCTGTGGTTCGCTGTCACCTCCACGGCGATGGCGATCCTGTTCCTGCCGGTGCTGGTGTCGCGCCGCGCCACGCGCTGGCTGTCGCGCAGTTGGGCGCGCGTTACGCTGTGGGGCCTGCGCGTACTGGCGGGAATCGATTTCACTGTCCGGGGCACGCCGCCGCGCACACCGGTGCTGGTCGCGGCCAAGCATATGAGCATGTGGGACACACTGGCCCTGTGGCTGGTGCTGGACGATCCGGGCATCGTGCTGAAGCGCGAACTGCTGCGGGTGCCCTTTTACGGCTGGTATCTGGCCCGCGCCGCCGCCATTCCCATCGACCGGGGCGCGGGCGCCAGCGCGCTGCGCAAGATGAGCCAAGCAGCGCGCGCGATGCTGGCGAAGGGGCGGCCCGTGCTGATCTTTCCCGAAGGCACGCGCAAGAAGCCCGGCGCGGCCCCCGACTACAAGCCGGGCGTGGCCGGATTGTATGGCCAGCTGGATGTTCCTTGCGTGCCGGTGGCGCTGGATTCCGGCGTCTACTGGACCGGGTTCCTGAAAAAGCCGGGCACCATTACGCTCCAGTTCCTGGAACCGATTCCGCCGGGCCTGAAGCGGGCGGAATTCATGGCCTTGCTGGAAACCCGGATCGAAACCGCCGTCGCCGCGCTTTTACCCTGATTTTCCAGCTTTCCGGCGGCTTGGACCCAGCGTCAACCATGCCTATCTTTGGTGGCTGGCGCCGGTTGCGCCGCTATGGTTGGTAAAGGCGATGAACGGCATTTCGCAGACCGTATGGGACATGAAGTACCGGCTGAAGGCGCCGGACGGCACCCCCCTGGACCGCGACCTGGGCGACACTTGGGCGCGGGTGGCGGCGGCGCTGGCCCACGCCGAAGCGCCACGGGACCGCATGGCGCGCGCCACCGAGTTCGCCCACGCGCTGTCCGGTCACAAATTCCTGCCCGCCGGGCGCATCCTGGCGGGCGCGGGCACCGGGCGCAGCGTCACGTTGTTCAACTGTTTCGTGATGGGCACCATTACCGACTCGATGGACGGCATCTTTTCGGCGCTGCGTGAGGCGGCGTTGACCCTGCAACAGGGCGGCGGCATCGGCTACGACTTTTCCACGCTGCGTCCGAAGGGCGCTGCCGTAGCGGGGGTGGGCGCGGATGCCTCCGGCCCTGTCTCCTTCATGGAGGTGTGGGACGCGATGTGCCGCACCATCATGAGCGCCGGATCGCGGCGCGGCGCGATGATGGCGACGCTGCGGGTGGACCATCCCGACATCGAGGATTTCATCGCCGCCAAGCGCACGCCCGGACGGCTGACCAATTTCAACCTGTCGGTGCTGGTCAGCGACGCCTTCATGGCGGCGGTGAAGGCCGATGCCGACTGGAGCCTGCAATTCGGCGGCAGGGTCTATCGCACGGTCAAGGCCAAGGCGCTGTGGGACACCATCATGCGTTCCACCTATGACCATGCCGAGCCGGGCGTGATCTTCATCGACCGCATCAACCAGCAGAACAATCTGGGCTATGTGGAGACCATCGCCGCCACCAATCCCTGCGGCGAGCAGCCGCTGCCGCCCTATGGCGCCTGCCTGCTGGGCTCGATCAACCTGGCGCGGCTGGTGAAAAATCCGTTTGAGGCCGATGCGGCGATGGACCTGGCGGCGCTGGAAAGCCTGACCGCCACCGCCGTGCGGATGCTGGACAATGCTATCGAGGTGTCGCGCTTTCCGTTGGAAGCGCAGGCCCAGGAAGCCCGCGCCAAGCGCCGCATCGGCCTGGGCGTCACGGGACTGGCCGATGCGCTGATCTTCTGCCGCCAGCGTTACGGATCGCTGGACAGCCTGATCCTGATCCGCACCTGGCTGGAAACCATCAACCGCGCCGCCTATCGCGCCAGCATCGAACTGGCGCGCGAAAAGGGCGCCTTCCCGCTGTTCGATGCGGGCGAATATCTGCGCCGTCCCCATATCGCCGCCTTGCCCCAGGACATCCGGGACGGCATCGCCGCCCACGGCATCCGCAACGCGCTCCTGACCTCCATCGCGCCGACCGGCACCATTTCGCTCTTGGCCGACAATGTCTCCAGCGGCATCGAGCCGGTCTTTGCCTTTGACTATACCCGCAAGGTGCTGCAGCCGGACGGCACCCGGCGCGAGGAACAGGTCAGCGACCATGCCGTGCGCGTGTTCCGCGCCAAATACGGCGCGGATACGCCGCTGCCGGATTATTTCGTCACCGCCCAGACCCTCTCGCCCGCCGATCACCTGGCGATACAGGCCGCCAGCCAGCCCTTCATCGACAGCGCCATCTCCAAGACCATCAATGTCCCGGCGGGCATCGCCTTCGCCGATTTCGCGGAGGTCTATCGGGAAGCCTATGACTCCGGCTGCAAGGGCTGCACCACCTACCGCCCCAACGCGGTGACCGGATCGGTGCTGTCCACCTTTGAAGAACCCTCTACTTTTGAAGAACCTAGGGACGCCATTCCCGCCGAAACGGTGATCCGCCGCGACGCGGCGGAGCCGGAGCTGCCGTTGCCCCTGCCCGAACCGCGAACCGGCGCCAGCGTGGTCTATATGACCCGGCCCTTCGACCGGCCAGATACGCTGGTGGGCCGCACCTACAAGATCAAATGGCTGGACAGCGACCATGCCTTCTACATCACCATCAACGATATCGAGAAGGATGGCCGACGGCGGCCCTTCGAGGTCTTCATCAACTCCAAGAACATGGAGGCCTATGCCTGGGCGCTGGCCCTGACCCGCATGATCTCGGCGGTGTTCCGGCGCGGCGGCGATGTCAGCTTCGTGGTGGAGGAGCTAAAGGCTATCTTCGATCCGCGCGGCGGCCAGTGGATGAACGGCCGCTATGTGCCGTCGCTGCTGGCGGCCATCGGCGAGATCATCGAGCGCCACCTGGTCGGGATCGGCTTCCTGGACGGCCGCAGCCCATCCGCCCCGCCGCCTGTCACGGCGGCGCAGGATGGCGCGCGGGCCGGTTTCTGCCCGCGCTGCGGCGATGCCAGCTTTGTCCGCATCGAGGGCTGCGACTCCTGCTTGTCCTGTGGCTATTCGAAGTGTAGTTAGCTTTTTCTTGGTCGCGCGGCCTAACGCTGCCGCTTCGCTACGCTGGGCCGTCGCTCCCCATGAAATATTCCAGCCGTTTCTGGCTCTATACTCCCCTGGCCGCCTTCGCCCTGCTGATCGTGGGCATCATGGTGCATTGGTGGTTCGCCGCCGCCGCCTTTGAAAAGCGGCTGGCCGCGATCAAGGGCCGCGAGGCTGCGCCCGGCATCACCCTGAACTGGACCGCCGTGACGGTGGCGGGCTTTCCCTTCCGGCTGGATGCCGATTTCACCGGTTTCTCGGCGGGCGGCGCGGCGGCGCATGGGCCGTTCGAATGGCGCAGCCCGCGCCTGGCCATCCATGCCCTGACCTATGGCAAGGCGCAGGATGTGTTTGAGGCCGCGGGTGTGCAGAGCCTGAAATGGACCGACGCCACGGCGGGCATCCATGAGATCCGCTTCCTGCCGGGCTCTCTGCGCGGCAGCGTCACGCGCGATGGCGATGGTCTGGCGCGGCTGGACCTGGACATCGCCCAGGCCAGCGTCGAGGGCGGCGTCAGCGCGGCGCGCTTCCAGTTCCACCTGCGCCGCAATGCCGAAGCCAAGACACTGGACCTGATGCTGCGCGCCGACGATGTAAAGGGCCTGGGCGACCACAAGCCGCTGGTGGAGGTCTATGCCAGCCTGGACCGGCTGGAGGTGCTGGCGCCGCTGCTGGCCGGCAAGGCCGCCTGGCCCACCACCATCACCGCCTGGCGCGAACAGGGCGGCGCGGCGAAGCTGACCCAGATCACCGCGCCGGGACTGGCGGCGGATTCTCTCCTCTCACCGCTCTACTAGCAGCAAGCGCAGGCCCGCCTCCCCCTTATGCGCGCAGCGCATCCAAAGGGGGAGGTGGTTTCAGCGTGCGAAGGCGACCTTTTCGGGAGCCGAGCGAAAGCTGAAACCGGAGGGGGTCATTTTTTAAAATCCCGCCCAAAGTTGGGCGCGGGCGTTTCCTGGCCCATCTCGATGATGGCGCGGCGGATGGCGCGGGTGCGGCTGAAGGTGTCGAACAGAGTCTGGCCGTCGCCTTCGCGCACCGCCCGTTGCAGGATGGACAGATCCTCGTTGAAGCGGCCCAGCACCTCCAGCACCGCCTCGCGATTGTTGAGGAAGACATCGCGCCACATGGTGGGATCGGAGGCCGCGATGCGGGTGAAATCGCGGAAGCCCGAAGCGGAATATTTGATGACCTCGCCTTCGGTCACCGCTTCCAGGTCATGGGCGGTGCCCACGATATTGTAGGCGATCAGGTGCGGCAGGTGCGAGGTGATGGCCAGCACCAGGTCGTGATGGGCGGCATCCATCACATCCACCTGGCTGCCCAGCCCTTGCCAGAAAGCCTTGAGGCGGCCCACCGCCTCCGCATCCGCGCCGGGCAACGGCGTCAGGATCGCCCAGCGCCCGTCGAACAGGGTGGCGAAGCCCGCCTCCGGGCCGGAAAATTCGGTGCCCGCGATGGGATGGGCGGGAATGAAGTGCACACCCGGCGGCACCAGCGGTCCCACATCGCGGATCACCGCGCCCTTGACCGAGCCGACATCGGACAGGATCGCGCCGGGTTTCAGATGCGGCGCGGCGGCGGCGGCGATGGATTTATAGGCCCCCACCGGCGCGCAGAGGATCACCAGGTCGGCATCCTCCACACAGGCCGCGATATCGTCGGCGACAAGATGCGCGAAACCGATGGTCCTGGCGCGCCCGCGCACATCCGCGCTCGCGTCATAGCCGACGATCCGCCCCGCGAGATTTTCGCGCCGCGCCGCATGGGCGATGGACGACCCGATCAGGCCCAGGCCGATAATGGCGATCTTGTTGAACGGCGGAGCAGACATCAGGCAGCCATGAATTTCTGGAGCAGCGCCACCGCCAGGCGGTTCTGTTCCTCGGTGCCGATGGTCATGCGCAAACAGTCGGGCAGGCCATAGCTGGCCACGCCGCGCAGGATAATGCCGCCCTGGCCCAGAAAGGCGTCCGCCGCGGCGGCCGTCTTTCCGCTTTCGGGAAAATGGATCAGCACGAAATTCGCGGCGCTGTCATCCACCCGAAGGCCGGTGGCGCGTATCTGCTCCGTCACCCAGCGCAGCCAATGGGCGTTATGCGCCGCCGCGCGCCGCACATGATCGGTGTCGCGGATAGCGGCGGCGCCCACAAGCTGCTGCATCAGGGCGGTGTTGAACGGCCCCCGGATGCGGTTGATGACATCGCAGACCGAAACCGGCGCATACATCCAGCCGATACGCAGTCCCGCCAGGCCGTGAATCTTGGAGAAAGTCCGCGTCATCACGACATTGTCGTGCGCCCGCGCCAGTTCCAGCCCGCAGTCATAGTCGGCCGCCGTCACATACTCGCAATAGGCCGCGTCGATCACCAGCAGCACATCGGCGGGCAGCCCGGCATGCAGGCGCGCCATCTCGTCCCGGCTGAGATAGGAGCCGGTGGGGTTGTTGGGATTGGCGATGTAGAGCATGCGGGTTTTCGGCGTCACCGCCGCCAGCATGGCGTCCACATCCACCTTGATCGCCTGGTTGGTGGTCTTTTCCGGCACGATCACCGGCCGGGCCGAGTTGGCCAGGGTGGCGATCTTGTAGACCAGGAAGGCATGGGCGCTGAAGATCACCTCGTCGCCCGGTTGCAGATAGGCATTGGCCAGCATGGTCAGCAGCGCGTCGCTGCCGTCGCCGGAGGCCACGATGCGCGCCGGGTCCAGATCGAACACTTCGCCGATGGCCTCGCGCAGCAGCCGGGCCGAGCCTTCGGGATAGAGCGACAGGCTGGCCTTGGCCTCGTCCAGCGCCGCCAGCGCCGCCGGGCTGGGACCCAGCGGGCTTTCATTGGACGACAGCTTGAACACCTTGGCCACGCCGGGCACGGAGGCGCGCCCGCCCACATAAGGGGCGATGTCCAGGATGCCGGGTTTGGGCGCGAGGGTCATGGTGAAAAAGGCTCGAAAAGGGCCGTATTGATAGGACTGGGCGTGCCAAAAGCAAAGCGTGCCACAGTCATGCACGACTGTTAATTGACAGGGGGCGGGGGGCGGCATAGCTACGGCTCCCCAAGGATAGGCCATGACCGAGGCGCCCCGCTTCCTGCATCCCATCAAGGCTCCGGCGGCCCATGCCGGGCTGGCGGTCACCTTCACCGATCCCCTGCCGCTGGATTGCGGGCGCGATATGGCGCCCTTCACGGTGGCCTATACCACCTATGGCACGCTCGCCGCGGACGCCGGCAACGCCATCCTGATCTGCCATGCCCTGACCATGGATCAGTTCGTGGCCAGCGATAATCCCGTCACCGGCAAGCCCGGCTGGTGGATCGACATGGTGGGGCCGGGCAAGCCCATCGACACCGACCGCTTCTTTGTCATCTGCGCCAATGTGCTGGGCGGCTGCATGGGCTCGACCGGCCCGTCCGACACCAACCCGGCCACCGGCAAGCCCTATGGCCTGGATTTTCCCGTCGTCACCATCCGCGACATGGTGCGCGCGCAAAAGCGCCTGATCGATCATCTGGGCATCCGGCGCCTGCTGGCGGTGGTGGGCGGCTCGGTCGGCGGCATGCAGGCGCTGCAATGGGCGGCCACCTATCCCGATCACGTCAAGGCCGTGGTGCCCATCGCCTGCGCCGCGCGCCACAGCGCCCAGAACATCGCTTTCCACGAGGTCGGCCGCCAGGCGATCATGGCCGATCCCGACTGGAAGGGCGGCGAATATCAGCAGCATGGCGTGCGCCCCGCCAAGGGGCTGGCGGTGGCGCGCATGGCCGCGCACATCACCTATGTCTCGGAAGCGGCGCTGCAGCGCAAGTTCGGCCGCAACCTGCAGAACCGCGAGGCCAAGTCGTTCCGTTTCGCGCCCGATTTCCAGATCGAATCCTACCTGCACCATCAGGGCGCGGCTTTCGTGGACCGGTTCGACGCCAATTCCTATCTCTACATCACCCGGGCGGTGGATTATTTCGACCTGGCCGAGGAGCATGGCGGGCAACTGTCCGAGGTCTTCCGCCTCAATGCGCCGCGCTTCTGCATAATCTCCTTCTCCAGCGACTGGCTGTATCCGCCGGTGGAGAACAAGCGCATCGCCCATGCCCTGAACGCGGTGGCGGCGCAGGTGAGCTTTGTCGAGATCAAAAGCGACAAGGGCCATGACGCCTTCCTGCTGGACGAGCCGGAAATGTATGCGGTGATCCGCGGCTTCCTGAACCATGCGGCGGGTGCGCGATGAGCCTTCGCCCGGATCTGGCCGCCATCGCCGACATGATCCGCCCCGGATCGCGGGTGCTGGATGTCGGCTGCGGCGACGGCGCGCTGCTGGAGCATCTGGTTCACACCAAGGGCGTGGACGGGCGCGGCATCGAGATTTCCCAGGCCAATGTGAATGCCTGCGTGGCGCGCGGCCTGGCGGTGGTGCAGGGCGATGCCGACAGCGACCTGCTGGATTATCCCGCCCAGGTATTCGACGCGGTGATCCTGTCCCAGACCATCCAGGCCACGGAAAAGCCCAAGGCGGTGCTGGACCACCTGCTGCGGATCGGACGGCGCACGGCGGTGTCGCTGCCCAATTTCGGCTATTGGAAAGTGCGGCTGGGCCTTCTGGCGGGCGGGCGCATGCCGCGCACCCAGCAGCTCGGCTATGCCTGGTGGGAAACGCCCAACATCCATCTGTGCACCCTGGCCGATTTCGTGGACCTGACCCAGGAATGCGGCGCCGCCATCGTGGAAGCCCATACCCTGAATGAGCAGGGCGGCGCGGCGCGCATCGATCCGGCCAAGCTGACAGGCCGCTATCTAGGTCCCAACCTGTTCGCCCAGGGCGGCGTTTTCCTGCTGAAGAAATCGGCTTAGGTTTTTCAGTAATCGCGCGCCGGGGTCAGGACCACCGGCGCCGCGCGGCTTTCCTGACGGCTTTCCTGTCCCAGGCCCGGCGTGGCGGCGGCATAGAGCGACTTGGCGGCTTCCACCACATGCACGCCGCCGATGCCGGGGAAAAACCGCGCGCCCATCTTCTCCCAGCCCGCGCCATTGCCGCCCAGCCGCCGCACCGGCGGCGCATAAAGGGCGCGGTCCCAGCGGGTGGGCATCAGCAGCGCATCCCTGAGCAGCAGGTCGAGTTCGGTCCGGGAAAAGGGGCGCCCCTGCGCGAAGGGCGAGCGTTCCACCTGCGCCCACAGGCTGGCGCGGTTGGGCGCGACGATCAGGATGCGGCCTTCCGGCGCCAGCACGCGCCAAAGCTGGCGCAGGAGCGGCCGCAAGCCTTCCGACCCCTCGATGCCATGCACCACCAGGATGCGGTCGAAAAAGACATCGGGGAATGGCAGCGCATCCTCGGCGCAGAGCAGCGCCGCGTTGCGGCCTGCGGGCCAGGTGGTGCAACCCATTCCGGCGGGCATCGCGGCGACGGCGCGCTCGGCCTCGCCGGAAAAGGCGCGCAGGTAGGGAACTGCATAGCCGTAGCCCAGCAGGCGGCGGCCGCGCAGGTCGGGCCATGTCGTACGCACCCGGCGCAGGATGGCGCGCCGCGCCACCAGCCCCAGCGGCGAGTCGTAAAATCCGGCAAGGCTGCGAACATCCTGCGGCATGGCGGGATTTAAGCCCAGCCGCGCGGTTGTTCCTAGATGCCTGTCTGTTAGGTTACGGCCCTTTCCGTGGGAGGCCCGCCATGTCCGTCGAGATCGAGATCGTTCCCTGCCTGTCCGACAATTACGCCTATCTGGTGAAGTCGGGCGCGGACTGCGCCGTGGTGGACCCGTCGGAGCCGGAACCGGTCAAGGCGGCGCTGGCGAAGCTGGGCTGGACCCCCACCCATATCCTCAACACCCATCATCATCTGGACCATACCGGCGGCAACCTGGCCCTGAAGGAGGAATTCGGCGCCCAGGTGGTGGGACCCGCCAAGGATGCGGATCGCATTCCCGGCCTGGATATCGGGGTGGACGAGGCGTCGGGCTGGAGCTTTGGCGGCAAGCCGGTGCGGGTGCTGGAAGTGCCCGCCCATACGCGCGGCGCCATCACCTTTGTGATCGACGGCAACGCCTTTACCGGCGACACGCTGTTCACCCTGGGCTGCGGACGGCTGTTCGAGGGCGATCCCGCCACCATGTGGGCCAGCCTGTCCAAACTGATGACCCTGCCGGACGACACGCTGATCTGGTGCGGCCATGAATATACCCAGAGCAACGGCCGCTTCGCCCGCAGCATCGAACCGGGCAATGCCGCGCTGGAAGCGCGCATGAAGGACGTGGATGCGGCGCGCGCGGCGGGCAAGCCCACCGTGCCCGCCACGCTGGGGCTGGAAAAAAAGACCAATCCCTTCCTGCGGCCGGACAATCCGGAGATCCGCCGCAGCATCGGCATGGAAGACGCCGACACCGTCACGGCCTTCGGTGAAATCCGCGAGCGGAAGAATAATTTCTAACGGTAGGACTTTTTGGAATCGCCGCTGTCGAAGGGCGAGGTGACGACATCGCCCGCCGCGCCGATGGCGGATGCGCCCGCGCCCACCACGGACGATCCGGCGCTGACCACGGTGCTGGCCGCGTCATAGGCGATACAGCCGGTCAGCAACACCGCCAGGCTGGCGAAAACGGCGGCGGTGACTGGCGCGCGCGTGAAAGAATCCATGTCCTGCCCCCATAACCCCGTTTATTGACAAGGCCAGGAGCTTACCGGCCAATGGTCAAAACATCGCTAATGGGCGAAATCCATGTCGCAACCGCTGTTCGTCACCCGGCTTTACAAGGCCCGCATCGCCCCGCCCGCGATGCTGGAAGACACCATCCTGACCATCGCCGATGAGGACCAGGCCGGACGGCGCTGGTCGAAACAGCATGGCTATGGCGGCTATACCTCCTATGCCTCGCTGAACGACCTGACCTTCCGCGCCAGCCCGATCGCCGCGCTGGAGAATACCATCGCCCGCCATGTCACGGCCTTCGCCCGCGAGCTGCAATTCGATCTGGGCGGCCGCAGACTGGTCATGGACAGCCTGTGGCTGAACGTGATGGACAAGGGCGCGATCCATGCGCCGCACATCCATCCCCATTCGGCAATCAGCGGCACCTATTATGTCGCGGTGCCGCCCAAATCCGGCGCCATCCGCTTCGAGGATCCGCGCCTGGCCATGCTGATGGCCGCGCCGCCGCGCCGCAAGAATGCCCGGCCGGAGAACCGGACCTTTGTGGAGGTCGCGCCCAAGGCGGGGATGCTGCTGTTGTGGGAAAGCTGGCTGCGCCACGGCGTGGACACCAATGGCGCGCGCGGCAAGCGGATTTCCGTAAGCTTCAATTATTCCTAATCGTGCCGCCGCCGGATGATGGCGGCCAGCCGGTCCGACAGTTTGGAGACATGGAACTCGCGGTCCCAGGCCTGCTTGGCCTCGGCGAAAATCATTTCCTGCACCTCGCGCGGGATATGCGGCCAGGCGGCGATCACGCCCGATCCCAGGCGGCGCACCAGGCATTCCTCCTCCGCCGGATATTTGAAGGCATTTTCCTGCACAAAGGCCATCGCCCCTCCTTGTCGCACACGGCAAAACCCCAGCCGCGCCCGATACTTAAGCACAAGCGGGGCCGGATGGCGGAAGGGACAAAAATGGGACGGGCGCTCTAGCGGCCCTTCTTCTGCCGCTCCTTGCGGGCGGCATAGCGGGCGTCGCGCGCCGCTTTCTGCTCAGCCAGGAGCTGCACCAGCTTTTCGGCCTCGGCGCGCTTGGCGCGCTCGGCTTCTTCCTTGGCGTCCTGTTCGGCGCGGGCAGCCGCTTCGATGGCGGCTTTCTTCTCGGCCTCGGCGCGCTCGGCCGCCTGGCGCTTTTCCTCGTCCTTCTGGCGGCGGCGCTCCTCGCGGGCCGCGGCCAGGGCGGCGCGTTCGCCGGCGGTGGCTTCCAGCTTTTTGCGGGCTTCCTCGGCGCGCAGCCGGGCCTTCTCCAGCATGGCGGCGCGGGCCTTCTGGGCGTCCTCAAGCCGGTTGGAGAATTTGGAATCGTCGCGCTGCGCCATTGCTCGTCTAGTCTCTCAGGTTTCCAGGATACGCAAATTCGGGGATTGCGGGCGGTTGGCCTCGTCCACCAGCACCACGCGGGGCGCAAAGCTCTTGGCTTCGGCTTCCGTCATGCGGGCATAGGCGATGATGATGACCAGGTCGCCCTTCTGGGCCAGGCGCGCGGCGGCGCCATTGATGCCGATCATGCCCGAACCGGCGGGCGCGGGAATGGCATAGGTGGTGAAGCGTTCGCCATTGTTGATGTTCAGCACGTCCACCTGCTCGTGCGGCAGGATTCCGGCGCGCTCCATCAGCGCGCTGTCCACCGAGATGGAGCCTTCATAGTGAAGGTCGCACTGGGTCACCGCGGCACGGTGAATCTTGCCCTTGAGGAGGGTGAGTTCCATCGGTCAGTTGTCCAGGAAGGACCGCAGCTTGCGCGAGCGAGACGGGTGCTTGAGCTTGCGCAGCGCCTTGGCCTCGATCTGGCGGATGCGCTCGCGCGTCACGCTGAACTGCTGGCCCACTTCCTCCAGCGTATGGTCGGTGTTCATGCCGATGCCGAAGCGCATGCGCAGCACGCGCTCCTCGCGCGGCGTCAGGGTCGCCAGCACGCGGGTGGTGGTCTCGCGCAGGTTGGCCTGGATCGCCGCGTCGATCGGCAGGATCGCGCTCTTGTCC
>Ga0182737_1001242_pt1 | contig 26164 bp, 41 predicted proteins | sample eDN5th30CBELigOP_FD_128878 | JGI IMG/M metagenome (GOLD analysis project Ga0182737, IMG submission 128878) | Enriched Organic Plus compost microbial communities from Emeryville, California, USA - eDNA 5th pass 30_C BE-Lig OP (version 2) (version 2) ... | reverse complement strand
TCGACCTGGCGCAGCTTCGCGACGATCTCTTCGGGTTTGTGCTTCTTCTGGGGCATTCCAACGTCCTCCTACGGCTCAATAGCCTACTTCAGGGAGGACCACTTTTCAGGGGGCAGACCAAATCGAAGATGCCATGTTTCTGCGCATTGTCGTATGCGATCACCATTTCGGCTTTCGGCTCCAGAGCGGCGAGGAAGCCTGCACACAACTTCTTGGCTACATCTTCATAGTCGAAGCCGTGCGCGCCTTCTGGAAACTCGTCGGACAGGAGCGTTGCAATGTCGTTGAGAAGTTCCTTACTCGGCATTTTCGCCCCCTGTTCCGTTGGCGGCGAATGTCGGCACAGGACGCCAGAACGTTGTCCAGTTGATCATGTCGCCCCGGTTATTCCATTCCTTCAACTCGATACGCTGTTCCAATACGCCTTCATTCCAGCGGAGTAGCGCAGTCGGCACTTCCTGTGTCGTTACCATCTGATCGGGAAGGGAACCGGCCATATCAACGTAGATTTTCGGTTGTTCCTTACTCGGCATGGTTGGCCTCTTTTGCGTTTAGGCTCAGGTAAATGACAGCGGCCAAGGACAGGCCGACGGCCACGCCGCTAGTGAACAAGCCGATAAGGCTGATGATAAGAATGTTGCTCATAGCTTGCTGGCCTCCTTTGCGCGCAAGAGGGCGATGCAGATTGCCAGCGGTAATGTTGGCGCTTGCCCTTGGATAGTTTGTGAGCCGTCAGATATTTCGACGGTCCAGCCCATCGGCATGACGTCGTTATCCAATCCGCTCGCCCGGATGTAATCCTGCCCGATATGTTCAAAGGTCCACCCCGGCAGTACCCTCTCAGCCAGCGCGATAGCGGCGTCTACAGAGGTCGTGTATTCCGGCGACTTATGAGATTTGTTATCGCCAGTGGCGAACCAACCGGGCTTATGAGAGAACATTGCCCCTTCGTTTGGCCTGACCACGTAAGCATCTGGATCACCTGAGAAAAGAACCGCAATCTCCGCATCCACTTCCCTGTCAGGCGCGCCTAGCTTGGAGAGACGGGTAATGAGGTCGGTCATTTGTCCATATCCCTGTGAAGCTCGCGTTGGGCGAAAAGCAGAAGAAAGCCAGCGCCGACGAGCCATTTCAGGTCGGCATTCGGGGCGAGTGCGAACATAATTGTGAGGCCCAGAAACACAGCGGTTATGGTTGCGCCTAGTATCAATCTCAGCATGACGGCTTCCCTCCCAGCACGGCGCGGGTGGCAAAGATGCAGTAAGGTGCGCCGTCGAAATGTTTCATGCCTTCGCTTAGCCACCATTCCTCAACCGACCTTGCAGCCTTTTCAGCAGCCGCGAGCTTGACTTCGAGGGTTTCACACCGTGCTTCTGCGTGACGTTGACGCGCTAGGACTGCGTTTTGCGCCCACTCAACTTCTTCCTCCAACTCCTTAATCCTCGTCTCCTTCGCCGCGTTGTCGGCACGGGCTTGCTTCAATTCCGCCTCGGACTGTCCGAGCCTCTGTTCTGCATATTCGGCCCGCTTTCGAGCACCGTCACATGCGCGATGCAAGGTCGCTGCCATTTCAAGAAAATTGCCATGCTGTAAATCGGGGTCTGGTTCTTCCCCCATGATTGCCCGGCGCAACTCTTCCTTCTCCGCCCGTTCCGCCGCCAATAGCTCCTCAGCCTGCGATCGGAGACAGAGCAAATCGCCCGGTTTCAATTGACCGCTCGACATGTGACCGGCAAATGCTGCAACTCTTTCCCTGACGGTCGAAACTTCGCCAACCGTCTCCAGTCCCGTATCTGTAGCGGCAGGAGCGGGGAGGGTGTCAGCCTGGAGCGACAAAGCTTTTGCGCACGGTTCACAGTTCCACGCCCGCTTGTCGCCCATGAATGACTGACCGCATGACTTGCAGTTGTTCATGTAGGAACCCGGCGCATAGCCGTAAGGCTTCAATTCACTCGCCATGACGGTCGCCTCCTGATGGGCGGTCCAAGGACGTGCCTTTTTGTGGGCCGCGCTCTGCTGCCCATTCGTAGCGGCAGGCATTGCATTCAAATTCAGCGTTGCCGAAAAAATCGGTTCCGGTACGGGCAAATCCAATGTGGCCGCATTGCGGGCATGATCTGCGGTGGCGATTTATGAGGGTCGATCTCATTCCGCGCCCTCCGAAGCTGGTGCAGAGGGGAGAGCAGAACGGGGGAGCCAGAATTTAGGGTAAACCTCGTCATCAGCTTGCACGTCCCACCAGCAATCTTCGTCATCTTCGTTGATGGCAGGGTCGTATCGACAAAACCCAACGGAACCATACTTAGTCAGATAGATGATTTCTGTTCCATCCTTCGGCGCACTTTCAATCGGCAGCCACCCATCCCCCTCGACCTTACCGGCGTCGGCATGGTCCGGGGAGGATAGGGAGCGAATATCCGCTACGGTTCCGAGTTCGATCCATTGTCCAGACCCGCCATAGCATCCGATGCTTTCCGATGGATCAACGCTGTCAAAGCGATCAATAGGCAACTCCCGTTCGCCATGCGCTCCCGGTTCGTTCTTCTGTTGATCCGGTACGTTAGAGACAGCTTTATTTAGCTGTTCGCGGGACGTTCCAAGGGCGCGGATGGCGGCAGGTATCTCCCGGTCTGCTGTGCTGGTAGTATCGGCAAACACAAGCATCTCTGCCGCTTTCTGTGCGGCGGCTTCAATGCCCTGCCGGTACCCTTCTTCCAGCGCCAGTTCACGCGTTGCTGATGGCTCAAGCGCGGAGAGGATGCGAGCGGAATAATCGGCCTGTGCGGCGGCTTTGGCAGCGTCCTCGTTTGGAGCTTCACCGTTGGCCTCATCCCACCCGCCTTCGACTGACCAAAACCACTTTCCATTGGCTTCGTCATGCGTCCAAGTGCGATAGGTGCCGAAATCAGTGTCGCACCGTGAGAGCGTGTCGCTCAGCGGCGGTCTGATCCAAGCCAGCTTCTTCACAGCCCCTTGCACGGGGAGGAAGGGGAGAGCGGCCTTTAATGCCTCGTGGAATGCTCCTTCCGGCGTAGGTTCCTCCGAAGGATAGATAGCAAGATCACCGTAATATTTGTTGTGCGCGTCCATTGCCGCCTTCACGGCTTCTTCGCTTATTGTGGTGCTCATCAGAATGCCTTCCCACCGTCTTTGAGACGGTTTTCGACCTTGTGGTCCGCACGGTGGCGATTGAAGTGGCGTTTCTCCTGAAACAGCGTGCCGAATGGATGCTCACCGTTGTCCTGCGAGCCCATCAGATCGAGAATGCGTATGACGGCATCGGCCATCTCGACGCGCAGCATCGGGCGATGGGGAAGCTTGTCGTCCATCAGCTTCTTGCGATAACCTTCCATGCCTTCGCTGATCTCGGAGTGGATCAGGCAGAGCATTTCCGGTACATTGCGCTTGCCGTGCAGATCCTCGCCGGTCGCGATGTCAGTCCACCAACCTGCTTCTACGTTGTCAGCGTGGATCCGATCAGCAAGCGCGGAGAGAAAATCCGCAACAAACTGGTCGTTCTGCACCAAGGCTTCGATGTCAGACGCTTCCTTAATAGCTTCACGGAAGTCAGCGGAAAGCGCGTACTGGAACCGGTTCAAACCGTCACGGAGTCGTTGGGAAAGGGCGGTCATTCTCTATCTCCAAGGGAATTGGAAGGGGCCTTAGCCCCTGCGCCAGAACATCAGTTTCTTGGGAAGATCGCGGTACTTACGCGCTTGCCAGCCGGTCGAAATAGGCGCAAGCAGCAACCAGTGCTGCGCTGTAAATGGCGAGCTTCTTCACTTCTTAATCTCCACTTTTCCGTCGCTGTTGATGAAAACCCGTCCCGCTGCATGCAGACGGTGGAAGACGGGCATCGGTACGCCGCGCGGCCCGCCAAGTTCTTGCGGTGTGATTTTGATTGCGCGGTAAAATCTTTCGTCGATGCGATCGCGCTCTGAGTCGAACTGCATGTCAGTAACGTCCCTGTGCCGCGTTGTTGATGATTTCAGCTGCGATGTGACGGGCGCCTTCAAATCCGTAGATGCGCGTAGCGTCACGAAAGGCCTCAGCGAGCTGGCGATAAACGAAGCCCTCTGGCTTCTCCGCCGCTGCGATGATGGCTTTGTTTTCTTCTTGGGAGGGGATCATCATCTGTCTCCGATGAAATAGTGCGGCTCGCGTCGGGATTGGTGGTCATCAATGCATGAGGGCTACCGGCACCACCGCGCATCCCGACGCTATGAAAGGCTACTTGTCCGCTTCACCCTGAAAGGCCGCCGGGCCCTGTTCGTGTTCGATGTAAAGCCACCACAGCACATCTGGTTCGAAGGTCTCGTTCACGTAGCGGAAGTGCTTCATTTCCACTCCGGCCAGGACGTGGCGCATATCTGCACGAGGCAGTGCTGCCTGCGATGCTGTCGTCGAGATACCCGCTATTACTGCTGCTGTTATGATGGTCTTCATCGTCGTAACTTTCACGTTTAACGTGATTTGGAGTATGAAGACGTGAAAATCAGAAGTCAACAATAATTTCACGTTAAACGTGATTATTATGAAGCTGTTGATGGGTGAGCCCAGACGATGCCTCAACTCATGGGTTGTGCTAGAGACGGATCAGGGAAAACCGGAGGGCTTGAGATGACTTCTCTTCAAACAGAAATTGAAATGCGTTGGTGCGAGCTTATCAACCAACAGGACGCGGTGTTCGGAGAAACGACACAAGAACTGCAGGATATTAAAAACTTGCAGCCAGCCTATTATCAAGGAATTCTTGACGAAATTTCCAGAGTAAATATCAGCGGTAAAAGTACAGATCTCCAATATTGGACTAAGTGCGGTTCCGTAATCACCGCAACCCTACAGAGAACGTCGTTCAGCAAGATGGCGCGAGATGGTATAAATGGACATGCGATAGTTTCTATTCTGCCAATTATAACTCCTGAACAGTATAGGGAATTTATCGATTATCTGAAAGCATCGTTAAATAAATTAGGCACATTTGAACGATACATCAATGTATCCAAGTTTATATTGTTGGGGCTAATTGTTACGATTAAGGAGCAAATTCGCGATTTTAAAGATCCATTTATGGATGCCGTGATCCAGGGCGAACAGATTACCCTGGCTCGTTTTCAGTCGATGTCTACTTACATCAAACTGCATAAAGAGGGTGAGAATAATATTGGCAGAACCTCAGCCGAACTTGAAAAGCTAACAGATTCGTACGGCAGCCTTATCTCGAATGCAAAAATGGACCTGGATTCGGCGGTTGCAGACGCACAGGGCAGACTAGACGCGGTAAAGCAAGAGGTTGAACGCCTGCAGCAAATGAGCGCCGGAACAGAAACTCGAATGCTCGCTGCAATAAAAGAGCACGACGAGGCGACGAAGAGAAATAAGGAAGAACTTGAGGGTATTGCTACTTCGACGATCGCACGCGCGAATTTGGCGGCATTGGGTGATTTGTGGGACGGACTTGCCAAGCGCTCGAAGAAATCAATGTGGATATTCGGCGGTATTTCAGTGGCGATGCTGTTTGTGGGCATACTATTCCTGATTCTGGGGAGGAATTGGATAATGAGTTTCATTACATCTCTGCCCGAGACAGGCGAAGCGACAGATGAACCGGCGTTCCTCAGTCTCCAGATCAGTCGCATCGTTGTGATGACAATCCCACTACTTCTTTACATTTGGGGATTGAAGATTGCAGTGCGCATGTTCATTCGATCCATGGCGCTCTTCGACGATGCCACTCAGAGAAAAACGATCCTAGATAGCTATTTCTTCCTCACCGAGAAGGGTAGGATCGACAAAGACGCTCAACCAATCGTCATTGGTGCTGTGTGTCGCCCCGTACCGGGACACGGAACAGATGGCTTTGAACTTCCGGATCTAGCCCAAGTTCTCCAAGCAGGACAAAACTATTTTAGAAAGTAGCAATCTGGCTCGGCACTTTAAGGCGGCACCCAGAATCGAGGGTGCCCCTTTTTTCTAATCTCGGTTTCTATTTCTCCGAGGTCACTTGACTGGGATGCAAGTGCCGGTAGTTATGAATGTGATTTTCTCTGAGGGGGTAGTTTGGGATGATGCTGAAACTACTGCTAGCTGGTGCTCTGGTGCTGACCACCACGTCATCGATGGCCGTGGCACAAGGATATGTCTCGCCAGAGGTAGCGGAACTTTGCCGGGATAGGTGGGGTAACGATTACTCCATGCGCGTCGTCTGTCAGCGCAACCAGATGGAAGCCAAAGAGAAGCTCGAACAACAGCCGTACACGTGCACGATGGTTAAGGCCATGGCCAAGATGGCGTTCGACAATCGCCAGAAGGGTATGGATTACGATAAGGTCAGTGAGATGGCTACTTACAAGAAGGTACGTCAACTGGGGATGAGTGCTGTTGTATCCGATCTCGTATTCCGAGCTTACCAGATTCCGATCACTAAGGATAAAGGTAAACGCTTCCGCGCGGGTTTGAAATTCGAACTGGAAGCATTGAACCGCTGCCTGAATCGTTAAACTCTATTTCTCCGAGGTGTTCGAATCTGCGCATTGGTGTCAGGCGGTGATTGCCTGCCTATTTCTCCGGGGTGTCTATTTCTCCGGGGTGTCTATTTCTCCGGGGCACGAGGTGATCTGATGGAATGGCACAGCGAAGGCTCGATTTTGGGCCTAGATGCTGGTTTTGTATCGTTATATCATTACATTTGAGGGGGTTGTCATGAAACGTGCAATTTGGGCGACATTGGTTGCGGGCTTTGTGCTTACTGGCTGTCAGACGCAACCGGGCACGGTTACCGACGTGCATATGGGAGTCACGGCCAAACATTCCGGCATGACAATGGTGCATAGCGGTTTGTTTGATTCCATGTGGGTTGTCGCGCTATCGGGAACGCGCGGCAATGTCACAAAGTACGGCCTGGGAACGCGATATCTATCCACCGGGCAGGGTTGGGCGTTCTTCCGTGAAGCATGGTCCTATGGGCGCAAATTGGACTACAAACCAGGCAAGGAACAATTGACTGGGTGCGCTGGCGGCTGCAGCATGATCGAAGAAGGCGGAATTCGCATGACAAAAGCCGAATTTGAGGCGGCCGCGCGCAATGGGCTTGAATTCAAGCTTGTAGGGCAGAATCGCGAGCTGGTCGTTAAAGTACCCGCGAAAGTGTTTCAAGCGGCGCTATCTGCCAAATAGAAAAAGGGCCCATCGGGCCCCATCATTTCACGTTAGCAACGTAAGTAGGTAAAGCGCACCTACCGCGCACCATACCCACAGCCATGGGCTTGTTCGCTTGCGTACTGGTGGCGCGGTAACTTCGAAGTCAGACTCGGGTAGGATCCCGATCGGATCCGGGCGAACAGGTTCCGGCGCTTCCTGCCAGTCAATCGGATGCAATGGCACCGCGCCGCGGTTTATCTTCACTTTGCGGCCCGGCGTCGGCACGCCATTGGCGTCAGGAATGCTAACAATCGCTTCGCCCGTGCCAAGCGCCATAATGTCGCCCGCTGCGATGTTACCCGGCATGGTCTCGGCTGCCGCGCGCAACGCCTTCAAATGTTGTCCAGTAGCACCGCGCAAGGCGTGCTGGATCCGCGTGGCAAGCTGTCCCGCGATGACGGAAGGTAAATCAGACGGCGCTTGCGTAACATAAATAAGCCCAACGCCTTTAGATCGTATCAGGCGCGTTATTTGCTCTATCCGCTGGATAACGGCAGGTGTCGCGCCGTCAAAGACTAAATGCGCTTCATCGATCAGAACCAGCAATCCGGGCGCGCCGACGTCGCCTATTTCGCCAAGCCCGCTATAGAGTCTTTCGAGCACGTGCGCGACGAATGCACCATAGAGTCCGGGCAGGGCGGTTAAACCAGCGCATGCGTAAACGACTCGGCCTTGCGTGTCGCGCGGATCATGCTTTGTTTGTCCGAAAGCCCATGGCGCACCACGTTCCAGGCGCAATAGCGCGCGTTGCGTGGCGGAAATGGAAACCTTGCTTATCAGCCCATAATCACGGCTCAGATCAGTGTCGAGCGCTTCATTCAATAGCGCTCGCAGATCCGCCAATGTGTTGACACGGCGACCAGTATCTTCGGCCCATGCCATGGCGACAGATAAAGCACCGCTTTGCGCTTCACTGAGATCCAGCGCGCGGGCGATAAGATCGGGCCCGATATCCGAAATGCTCATGCGCGGCCGCATGATTGACGTTTGCAGCGATTCCAGGTCGCCTTTGGCGTCCAATATCAGGACCGGGCATGGTGTGCGTTCTGCGATCGTGCCAAGCGTTGTTGTTTTGCCGGTGCCAGTGGCGCCGAAAATTCCCATGTGGCGCGTGAGATAGCGATAAGGAATGGCGGCGTTGCTGGCGACGGAAAGGAACATGTTAATCCTTTCTGATTCTGATTATCTTTGTATTCACTTTGACAGTCGCAAACGTATCTTGTGGCAGAAATTCCATAGTTTCCGCATTGTCATGCTGGAATGTGACAGGCACTAGAGCGACAAGGCATGCAGGGCAATCGTGCCCGTTGCGGCCCAACAATGACAATGCAGCCGCAACGTGTTTCCGAACGTCACTAAATGGCGGGTTCATGATTATCCGCGGGAACTCGACCTTGTCGCGCACCTCTTCCGCATATTCAAGGAAACAGCGATTAATCACCGGCCCGAATTTGTGCAGGTCCGCCGCAAGTTTAATGTGGCGCTCGACTTGGCAAAGCTCGTTTGGACTATGCCCGCTTTCAAGCAAGGCGCGGGATAAGTTGCCCGTGCCCGCGCTTGGTTCAAGTGTGAGATAATCGCCAACCGGTCCCAGATAGCGCACCATGCGCGCCGCAACATCTGGCGGCGTTACATGGCACTCAGTGAACTTGTCGACCGTGACGATTTTTATAGGTTCGGCTTTCGCCAATTTCTCAAAATCGTCGCGCTGTTTCACTGAGACAAACAAGGGTTTTGCCGGTCGAGTGTAAACGTTCGGTTTCATGCCACCTTCTCCCCCTCGCTAATGGCGTCCAATGCAGCACGCTCAATTGCATCAAGATCAAACGGCAACGCCTTGGACGGCTTGTCAGTGATTTGGACAACGGCAAGCGGCTTGTGGGTTTCATATCCGCCGCTATAGACGCGGATGCGGGCAACCGGAACACCAGACAAAGCCCGTTCCATGCGTTTCCATTTCCATTCTATGAGCCGCCCGTCGGCGCCGATTTCTCGCGTTTCGAAGTGCGAGTAAGTTCCTTTGGAATTGCGGGAATACACGGCCTGCGGCAACGCCTTCACTTCATTTTCCTTTGGCGTGACATATGCCTTGCCTTGGCAAGCGGCGTGCATATGCAGATTCCAAATGCGTTGCAATTGTTCGGCTTGTTCTGGCGTCGGGTTGATCAGCGTAACAGGCGCGGGCTTGCTTGACTGGCGCCGCGGTTTCGGTTCCGGCACGGTATAGCCGCAAGCCTGCATAACGTCGCGCCATTCATCGTCACTCAGTTCAAGCCATGAATTTTCGCTGATATGTGCCGGAAGCTGAACCGGCGATTCCAGCAAGAAAAAGCCTTCATCCGCAATGGTGCATTTCGGCTTTTCCGCGCCATGTTCGCGAGCAAATGCCTGAATGATGACGGGCGTCAGTTCGCCATTGAAACGCGGCACGTCGCCAAGCATAGAGCGTTCAAAGGCAAGGCGGTTTAGAATATGATCAATCCAGCGCTTGCGGTTCGGACTATTAATAACGGCTTCAGCATTGGCAATGCATTTCAAGCGCGCATCGGCTGGCGAAAGCTCGCCTTTTTCAACTTTGGAATAAGTTCCCCAACCCGACATGGTTTCGCGGGAGTCCATCCATCCGAGCGCATGGCGAATTTGGTCATCGGTCGTCACGTTCGCCCAAATTTCAAGCGCCTTATGCGCCCGGTTAATATCCCGCTGCAGGTCGCGCAATTCGGCAAGCAAGGTTTTGATACGATTCGCGCGTGTCCGCGGGTCGTTTTTCATATTGGCGAAACGCTCGACACCAGTTGCACGATAAAGCCAATAGTTCGAAGCCTTTTCAGCCTTAACCGCTTTGCCTAGCGCGGCGTGCATCCGTTCTTGCGTCTTACGCGCCTTCCGCTCGCTATGGTGCCCGATCAAGATCGGCTGGCCCATATAGAACGCTTGCGAAAGCTCATCCGCGTGACGGCTTAATGAGGCCGCTTCACGGTTCCGCTTGTGCGCGAGTTCTTCCAGCCGTTCGGCTTTGATCGCAGCGCGTTCGGCTAGTGTCATTTCTTCAGGCTCGATCTCGCCGGCAAGTTCAACTGCCAAATCTTCACGGGCAGGGGACCAAGCGGGCGCAACGAACAATTCCTGTTTCGGTGCCCACTTGAAACCCGCCGCCTTCACGCGAGCATATGTTTCCGCGTCCAGGCGTGACGTGGCGTAAAGGCGAATTTTGTTGTCTTCAGGGGAATAAGTCGCGGTAATGTTCATGATATTGATCCTTTCGGGCACAGTTCGCCCGTGGCGCGGCTTTGCGCGCGATGAATTCGGATTGTTAGGAATGGTGGTTAGGCGGCCCGGTAACCGTACTTTTCCGCTATGGCAGTTTCACCCGGCGTGAGTTTCCTGTAGCGGCTCATATTCTCGGCGAATTCCCGGATCTCTTTACCGCCTATCGTTTTGCACATGGCGCGCTCAAATGGCGTCTGGCATGCGAGCAAATCGGCTTCCAATGCGGATTGTAACGAGTGAATGTTCCAAGGTTTCATTTCTGTATCCCTTCACGTTGCATTTAGGATAACGTGAATATGACGTGACTCAGATATAGGGTCAATGCTTATTTTCACGTAAAACGTGAAATTATACGCAAATAAAAAGCACCATTGCGGCGCTGCAGAACGCACCTATGGTTGCGAGCTCGATAATGTTTCTCAGCATAGCGGAATCCTATGTGTTGAGCCGGTTTCGGCACAAAGGTGAATTGCGCGATTGACGTCGCCGGATCCGCCTTCGATGAATGTCGCGATTGCCTGCCTCAGCTTGCCTTTGGTGCGGAATAGCGCGGCACTTTTGAAGCAATAGCCGGCGCTGTGGATATACCAGTAATGGCGCGAGCCCTGTCCTGGGAACGGATGACAGGACACATAGAACGCTGTTTGCGCACCATTGACAGTTACACGGCCGTCCTTGCGGATAATGACTTTCGGGTTATCCATTGTCGTCACCTCGCAGACTGGCAATCCAGGCGGTCGACCAGATGATGATAACCAGAATTGGAAACGCCACGGCACATGCAAAGGCGTAAGCGGAAAGAATGGAGTCGATCATGCTCGCGACTCCTGATTTAGCTTTTGCCACAATTCAAATGCAGGACGGTCGGACGGATATGAGCCATAAACCGTCATGCGACTCCGCATGCGGCAATATTCCAATGATTTGCGGGCAATGGCGTGAATAGAGCTGTTTCGCAATTCAGTTACCCATTGCCGGCTCATGTCGCCGGCCAAGCTCCACCATTCATCGGAAACGGATTGCGCCCATTGCTTGCGCGTGACGGCCTCCACAACAAAATGGGCGATACACTCCCGAGAGGCGCGACGTTCTGGACTCCATGCATAGAGATTCATCATCGCGCCTCCTCAATACAAATCGACGTAAACGAAAGAGTCTTCGCCGAAATACGGGTTTATCTCGCCGCGTCCGCAATGTTCGGTTAGATCATTGCCGAGTCCATCCGCGTCTAATTGCTTGCGGTCCCAATACCCGACGCCATGACCGTTATAGGTGAACCAAAGATCCCGCCCGGCTTGCGTTTCGTCATAGCCGTCGCGCTCATATGCCAGCGCTAACAGGTCCGCCATTTCGCCCTGTTTCTGTCCGCAGAATTCCCGAATGCGGCGCAAGGAGTCGGGATGAATATCCATATAGCCGACATCGCCCGGCAAGCTTCCATCGGATTGCCCCTCTTCAACCGCGCGGCGGCATTCATCCGAAAACCATTCTTCCGCACAATATGCCGGGCTGCATTCCGTGAAAAACAACGCCTCAATGAAGCCGCAAACGAACGGGCTTTCTGCCCTTGCCGCATGGTCGCGGCCTTCCATAACGAATTCAGGCATTAGCGTGACTCCTCGCGCGATGGCAGCTTTTCGAGAAAACCAGCAAATCGAGACCATAAGGCCGGTCGACGCTTGATATTTGCGGCTAGATCCTCGCGCGTCATAGGGTTGGTCGGACATTTGACCAGTTCCATGAACTGAGCGTTCACGTCAGCAACGTGGCGGCGCGACAATTCGAAATGTTGTGCTTGCGTAAGCTTGCTCATTAGCGTGACTCCTCGATAAGCCGGGCAATCGCTTGCCGGTTAGCTGTATTGTTGAAGGAAACAGGAAGGGGGTTGCGGTACAGCGGCGAGAACAGACCAAAGTCAACGCCTGCTACATATTGCTTGGCATAGCTGTTTGCGCGAGCGCGTTCCGTTCTACCGTCATGACCATAGAACGTTTCCACGTGTATCAACGCGCCATCCTGGACGCATGCCACGCCATAGGCTGCAGGGCAGAACGCGCCGCAACCGCGGATAATGGTGCACTTGCGACGTGCTGCAAGTTGAGGGTTAAGCGGCTTCATTGTTCCACCTCACATGCAAACACGGCGCCGTCAGCATCGAAGAACTGACCGGGGTTAACTTCGATTGCGGTAACGCCAGCCTCGATAGCTGTAATGCAGTCTTCACCACTCATACCCGTATCGAGCGTGTAGGCGTTGCCATGTAGCAAGGCGATTAGGGCGAATGTCTTAAGCATGGTTTCATACTCACGTTTGGTTGGGATGAACGTGAATATGGCGGGAGATTGATTGTAGGTCAATACATACAATCACGCGAAACGTGAAAATCGATTGTAGGCCTTTTGCTCGCGCGTTTGATCTGCAGGCGTCTCAGTTGCGCGGTGTCCTATCGGTATGAATTGGCCTGTATCGCATTTGCATCGATGGCCTGTATCGCATTTGCATCGATGGCCTGTATCGCATTTGCGGCGATGGGCTGTCTCATTATCTCGAAAACATTAATGAAATCAACAGGTTAGTGGGTGTGGGTCCTTCCGGGATGGGGCCGGCAGGGGGCGGGAGACCCCGACCGCCGATCTCGCGCATTTTCAATTTTTGAACAGTGAAATTGGATTGTAGGCCATTTGCCACCGTGAAATTTTTGGAAAATAGGATACAGCGAAACTGGATTTGGCGATCAACAGTCTAATGGGCTTCAAAAAGCCTACTGTTGATGGATACTGTTGCCTTTTTATCTTTTAATATCAATTACTTAAACAGTATCAACAATATAAACAGTTAGAATCTATATAGTTACGGTGAGAAGGGGTAAGGAAATATGCAAAGCATAAAGCAGTGGAAATACAAAAAGGGGTAAATACGACAAAGATATAGAAAATGGGTGTTTACTGTGTTGAACTAGGTATCTTATTGATTTTAAAGGGAAAACAGTCAACAGTTGAAAAATGGCAGACTGTTGACTGTTGATTTGGCAAATGCGCTACAATCCATTTTCTAAGGAAATGCGATACAGACCATTTTCTCAGACAAAAAGAAACCCCGCTCAAGGCGGGGCGATTAAAATTGATTTCAGCCTATTTTCGCCAGTAGACGCGACACGGGCCGTACTTCTTGTTTACCTCGAAGGATCTGACGACATTCTGAGTCCTCTTCCACCCAACAATCTGCATAGCGCGCCCGATCTTGATTGTCTCGGCGTGTGAAGGCGTCCCGTCACGGTTCATCATCTCACGCCAGATTTGTGCGATACAAGTCTCATTGCGATAGACCTTTGGAGTGTCTGGATCGGCGTCGTCGAACTCATCTCCGATTGGTGTGTCGAGCCATTTTATGATATCGCCAGCCAGCACCTCTTCCGCGGTTTCTACGCGCCGGCTTTCCTGCATCTCTATGGCCTGATCGGCTGCCGCATCCTTCATGAATAGTGGAAGGTCAAACTGGTTCTCTTCGGCCATGCGCATGTAAATTTGAACGGCCTCCGCCCAAATCTGCATTACATTACGCTGGAGACGTGGGTTATCGATCTGACCGGTAATTTCGCATACGATAGGCCAGAACCGGCGTCCACCAGATTGGTCCCGGAGATATTCGCGGTCGTTCGTCGATCCGATAAAGATGCACTGGCGAGGGAAGTCCCTTGCGCGCTTTTCCCATGCCAACCTGGTTTTGTCGACCTGTCGGCTGACGAACGCCTTGAGCGCATTCACTTCGGACTTGTGCATGGCAGACAATTCGCCGATCTCCAAGATCCACGAACCCTGCATCGCCTCGACCATTTGCTTCGAGTCTTCGATGTCGCCCTGCAGTTCTCGCATCCATTGAAGGCCGAGTATCTTGATAAAGGTCGACTTACCCTTACCCTGAACGCCTTCTAGGATTGGCACGAAATCGAACTTGCACCCTGGTCGGAAAACACGCGCGACAGCACCCACCAGAGTGAGCAGGGACGCCTGACGGTAGTAGGCGTTGTCTTCCGTACCGAGATAGTCGATGAACATGGTCTCGGCGCGGGGTTTCCCATCCCATTTCTCGGATAGCAATGTCTCTTTGACCGGATGGAATGCCTGCTTCTGCGCACAAATGTCGATGGCGCTGCGCAGATCACGGTCAGCCACCTTGATTCCGTATCCTTGAAGGTTGGATTTGGTCTCGATCAGGTTTCGGACGGCCGAATCATGGCTGTCGGTCCAGTTTTGCCCGTTCAAACGGTCTTCTATGGTCCAAAGGCGACCAGTTAAATTGACCGGCTCATGTGATGAACTGCGCTTCTTTTTCACACGTTTCGGTGGGTTTTTCAGCACGATCTCTTGTGTGAACTCGTTGAACGCGACGATTCCGGCAAATCGGGGGTCGTTTTCGACGATCAGAGCAATGTTCGGTAGGGTGTTTTTAAGCTCACCGTCTTCGTTGCGGTGGAGTTTTTGAACCCAATTCGGGTCTGGCTTGGTTAAATCGCTGACTTTTGCTGGTGTGGGAGACGATTCGCCCAGTATTTCAGCCAGATCGGCGGAATTGCTGGCCGGAAGGTCGAATTCGTCATCAGAGTCCAGATCGAGGTCGAGTGCAAGTCGGTGGTTACTGGCCGCTTGGATGAGCGTTGCCATTCTCACCGGATTTTTGCTGCTCCCGAAGGACTTCCATACCCTACGCGAGTCCTTTTCGTCGAACTTGGGTGACTGTTTTGACCAGCTGTTCCATTTTTCCAAGCCTTCTTCCGAGCCGCCATATTGGTGATGAAGGGCGGCGCCGGCTGTCAGCCACAAATCGCGGTCATCGACCCACTCTTCTGGTAAGCCGGTAAGAGTGCGATCAACGTCTTCGTCGGACAGGTCTAATGGTTCATTGCGCACGAGGGCGCCCAGATCGTCATCGTCATCAGAATCGTCCGATGCGACCTGAACACCCCATTGTTCTGTTACCGAGGGGGACACTTCGTAGAGGAACATGAGATCGGTATCGAACTCACGCTCCCAGCGGTAGGGTAAACCTGTGTCCGGATGGATGGAGGGAGGCAGAACAAGCTGAGTACCCGTACCTTTTACATCGATCTCCCAGTCGCGCTTCTTAACATTGCGATCTTTCTTGACGTCCCAAACCGAATGAAAGGTTGAAGACCGACGCAGTTTCCTGGATGTCAGTGGCGATGCGGTTAGGAAATACAAATGGCGGCTTTCGCCGCCCGATCCGGATATCACGGACGGGAAATCCCGAAAGTTTGGAAGGATTTCGGCTACTGCCGCCCAAGCCTGATTTGCTAACTCAGGCTTGCGGATATCCACGTCGAGCACGTGCAGATACAGATTTCCGATCTTGGACGGCTCGCCGGTCCGCAGGCCGATATTGTTTCCGGACCGGTATGATTTCCTGAGATCACTTTCTGAAAAGCGGGGAGAATTGGTCCATTGCTTTTCGATCGGCATTTTGTCACGAGGGACCAGCCAGTGGAGTGCAGCACCTGCTTCAATCAGATGCCGAACCTGCCCGATCGTTCGGTCGAGCGAAAGAGGATTGCTCATTTCGGTGATTCTCCCGATCAGTCTTTAATAAGGAACGGGACCAGTTCTTCCTTCGTGAGCAGACCCTTCTTATCCGGGAACTGTGTTTCACCTGAAATTTTCACAAGTGCGCTGATGGAATTTTTGGTGAAGTGCACACCGCGCATCCAACGAATGATGCTGAACTGCGAAAATCCTGACACTTCGCTCATCTTCTTGATGTCGAGATATCCGGCGCTGCGAATATATTCAGGCGGCAGCCGCTTGAGCAAAAACCGGTAGAGATCGCATTGCTGCAGGCTCGGCTGAGACTTCTTGGAAGGGCGTCCTGGCCGACCGCGATCGTCGCCCGCATATTTTTTCAAAGACATGTTCTCACCTTGTCCGAATGGATTTGCCCATGTCTACGGTAAATTCACGCTAATTTCAATATAAACGTGAAAATTTTAATGATACCCACTTGAAACGTGAAATTAACGTGATAATGTCTGCCTATCGCTCAACACCGCTAGGAGACAAACATGAGCCTCGAACAAGCAATCGCAGACCTGGGCAACAAATTCGACGAGCTGATCTCGCTGACAAAGCGAGAAATCGAACTGCGTGAGCAGGGACTGGAATTTGTGTCCAAGGCTGGTGAGAAGGCCGGCGTCACCAAGAAGGAAACCAAGGCTGCCGAACCCAAAGCCGAAAAGGCCGAAAAGGTTGTTGAACCAGAGCAGAAAGCCGAGGCCTCCACGGACCTGATCGAGCAAGCCAAGACCAAGGTCGCCGAATATATGGCTGGCGCAACGCGCCCAGAAGAGCGCAAGGCGCGATCCGCAAAGATCAAGAAGTTGCTGAACAACGAGAAGGTCAAAAAGCCGGATGTGACCGAGCAGACGACCAGCCTCGCTGATGTTCAGCCGAGCGCAATGAATGCGGTCATCAAGCAGATCGACAAGTACATCGCAGCTGGTGACATCACGCAGCCAGAAGCATCCGAAGACGATGGTCTCGATCTCGACGATTGATCGTAGGCCGTGCTCCCGGCTTCGGCCGGGAGGCGCTTCGGCGGTGAGCGAAAAGCTTTTCCTCCTCCCAAGCTGGTCTGTTTCCCCTCGCTCAGACCATCGCTCACCACCCAAACGCCTCACAGGAGATTGAGATGAACGTCTTCAATAAGATTCTCGGTAAGGAACTGGGCCAGCGCATTACGCTCGGCAATCCGTTGGGTTTCGGCACCGGTGCATACCATGCTCGCATGAACCTGTTCGCATCGCTTCGTGGCGGCAAGGGGTTCATGCAGCCTTCCATGAAGGTGAAGGTCGGCAGCGAGCGCGGTAACAAGCGGCGTGAAGCGCGTAAGAAGCTGTTCGGGCTCTCCTGATGCAGTACGAAATTCTGCAGTTCTTCGGTTTCGACCATCTTTCCGGACCTCTGCGCGAAGTCAGTCAGCCTTGCGGCATGCTTGCACAGGCGATGGCTGCTGAGCTCCCAGATTGCGAGGAGACTCGCGAAGGACTCCGCAAGCTGCTGGAAGCCAAAGACTGTTTCGTCCGCGCCAGAATTGTAGCGGGGCTCTGATGCAGAAGCTTTTCCCACCTTATCGTCACATCGTCGTTTACGGCAACGGGCAGCGCCATCCGGTGAGGATTGAGCGCGAAACCGAGCTCAATTTCCATACACCGCAGGGTGTCTTTTCCAAGTATGGGCGCCGGAAGTGCGACGACCCAAACGTGCGCTTTGAAGGTCCGTTTACGGCAGAAGGAGACATGGAATGTCGTCCCTGATCAGCGAACTCTTTGACGTTCTGATCGCAGTCGTCATCATGTTCGTGCTTTCTCACTTGCTCGAACGTCCGGCGACGGAAGTCTCTATCGCGATGATACTCGGCTACGTAGTCGTCATCAACAGCCGCACGCGGAGCAAGTAATGGCCGCTCACGCTCGTCTTTCACCTTCTTCTGCGGATAGATGGATGGTTTGCACTGCCTCTGTGCCGCTCATCGACAGGCTGATCGCGGCAGGAGAGCTGGACGAGAGCCAGCTGGAAGGCGAGCGCGAATTCATCAGTGAAGACGATATCTTCGCATCCGAGGACGCAGCATATCAGGATGTCATTCTCGAACCCGAGAGGGAATCGACGTCATTCTCGGCCGAAGGCACTGTGATGCACACCATCCGGGAAATGTGCTTCGAGTTCGACCTTGATCCGATGAATTTCGTCGGACAGACGATGAGCGCGGACGGCTTCACGTTCACAATCGATGAAGACATGGCCGATCGGCTCGTCGAAGGTGTTGACTGGGTTCGCCAGCATACGAGCAACCCGCTCATTGAAATCCGTGTCGACCTTTCACCTTGGCTGCCAGGTCAATTCGGCACTTGCGACTGCGCATTCATCTTCAAATATGCGTTGTATATCAGCGACTATAAGAATGGCGTTGGCAAACCGGTTGAAGCAACGAATAGCCGGCAATTGCGCCTCTACGCGCTCGGGGTTTGGCATATGCTCGGCCGACCTGACGTGAAGAAAATCATCATCAACATCGATCAGCCGCGCGCGGGCGGCATGAAGTTCTGGGAAATCACTCTCGCAGAACTGCTGGAATTCGGTGAAGAGGTACGTCGGGTTTATCAGCGCATCGAGTCGGGTAAGGTCGAGTTCTGCCCAACATCGAAAGGCTGCCAGTGGTGCCCGGTCCGCAAAACCAAGCGTGGATGCGCGGCGTACAATCAGTGGTTCATCCAGATGTTCGGGCCCGCACTGCGCGACATCAGCGAAAATCCCTCATTCGTTGATCCGGCTCAGATGCCGCGCGCGCAGCGCTATTACATCGTCAAGCACGCTGCCGACATCAAGGCATGGCTGGTGAAGCTACATGCCGAATCCCTCGAAGCGGCACTTTCAGGTGATCCCGATCCGGGCTCCAAGGCCATCGAAGGTGGCGAGGGCAACCGCTTCTTCACCGATCCCGACCAGGCAAAGCGCATTCTCGTCGGTGCTATCGGCCGCCGCGCGTTCAAGCCCCGGCAGCTCATCGGGTTCACCGAGATCGACAAAATCATGAAACCGGGCCGCAAGAAGCAGGGACATCCTGAAGCTTACGAAGCTCTCAACAAATTGGTCGACCGGCCACCGGGTAAACCGAAGCTGGTGCCAGAGGATCATCCGAAACCGGCATACGTGCCTGACTATGACTTTGATGATCCAGAATAAAATCCGCCATAACCTCCCAACCACAGGAAACTGAGATGACTGATAAAACCAAAGGCGATGGTCGTACCGTACAGCTGAAAAAAGTGCGCCTCTCGTTCTCATCCCTGGATGAGAAAAAGCCCACCGTGGAAGGTGGCGAGCCGAAGCACAGCTTCAACGTCATCATCGAAGCGAGCAGCCCTTACTACGAGGAAAACCGGAAGAAGGTGGTGTCTGCTCTCAAGGCAGCGGGCCTTCTGGCGTTCAAAAACGAAGACCGATGGAAGGACGTTGCCGAAGACGATCCGAAGCGTGTTTGCTATCGCAAAGGCGAGCGCTTCAAAAACGCCGAGGGCAAGGTCTACGCGGGATATGAGGGCAATTATGCCGTGGCTTGCGGCTGCCCTTCGAAGGGGCAGAAACTCCCTGGCAAGATGCTGGATCGCCACAAGCGTCCGGTAGAAAAGGAAGACATTGCGGACGTGTTCTACAACGGCACGCTCGTCGATGTTTATCTGTCCTTCTATGGCACTGACAAGGGTGGAGCAGGGTTCTTCAATACCTGTGACGCAATTCGTTCGTGGCAGGAAGGCGATCGCCTGGGTGGCGGTGTCTACATTGATGCCGACGACTTCGACGACGCAGAAGATGACGACGATGCGTTCGATAGCGCACCGAAGAAGTCATCTTCCGATGATGATCTCGATCTCGACGATTGATCGATAACGGGCGGCGGTTCTGCTGCCGCCCAATCTTTTGAAGGAGATACGAGATGAATCACCTGATGATCGACTTGGAGACCCTTGGAACGGCTCCGAATGCCCCGGTTATCGCGATCGGCGCCGTCTATTTCGATCCTGCAACGGGAAAGCAGGGCGACACGTTCGATGCCGCAATCGATCTTGCTGATGCGATGCGCTATGGACGCGCTGACGGCAACACGGTCAAGTGGTGGATGGGGCAATCCGAAGCCGCGCGCCAGAACGTTACCCGTGGCCGGCATTCGGCGGAGAAGGTTTGGGGAGAATTCCACAAATTCTGCTTGAAGAATGGCTCTGACATCAAGCCATGGGGCAACGGATCGTCGTTCGATATTAGCATTTGCGAATATGCATTCGGCCGTGTCATCGACAAAGCGGCTCCTTGGAAATTCTGGAATGTCAGAGATTGCCGCACGATCAAGGAACTAGCGGACGGCATCGTGATCTTCAACGAAAAGCTCGAAGGTACAGCGCACACCGCACTTGATGATGCGATACATCAGGCCAAGTGGGTTTCCGCTTACTGGCAAGGGCTGAAGGGGAAGAAAATTCCTCTTGCCAAGGTGGGCGGCGTCCCAGACCACGCATTCGAAAAAGACGCTGATCTTGATCTCGACTTGGATTGAGGTGGGCAATGGAACACGTTCTTCATAAGTGCGATGAGCATGGCTGTTACGTGTGCAACGGCGGCCTGGGATTGTGCACGGTATGCGGTGGGGCGGAAGGTGAAATGCCTACAGACTGTCCAGGCAGGACTCTTTCGGAGATTGAACGAGCTTCCATTATGCGCGGGGACAGTGACTTCAGAAATGGGCAATGGGTAGGTCTATTGCATTTGGATCTAACGCAAATGCCTGCTGGCGCCGATTGGCGGGTCGAGTGCACCAATGGTGGATTGACCATTTCTGCACAGGTAGGACCAAAAAATAAAGCCTTCGGCGATACGGTTCAAGAAGCAGTCGACAGAGCAATAGATCTTTACAATAACTCTCTCGATCTGGACTGACCATGAAGACTGTCGACGAAATAGGCTTCGACTGTGAGGTCGCTGGCAACTTTTTTGGCCTTGGACTGATCCGCGCCAGTGACGGAAAACAGCTTTGGTTTGAACGCAGCCCGCGCGCTGATTTCGACCCGGAAGTTGTGCGCAGAATATTCAAGCGCAGACGTATGATCGGGTTCAATTCAATCAACTACGATTTACCGATCATCTATTACGCTCTCAGCGGCGCTTCGAACCGCGATATCCAGCGTCTCAGTGATCGTATTATCGAAGGTGGTGCCAAACCGTGGGAAGTAACTAATGAGTTCGACTTTCGCATACCCGACATCGATCACATAGACCTGTTCGAACCGAATCCGTCCGTAAAGGATGGTTTAAAGATGCTCGCAGGCAGGCTTCATGTGAAGCGCATGCAAGATTTGCCGTTCGAACCAGGTGCCGATCTCACATTTGAAGAGATGGATGCTGCAAAGGATTACTGTCTAAACGGTGATATCGTTGCCACGTTGGCTCTTCGTGCGCGTATTAGTGAAGCACTCGACCTGCGTGTCGCGATGGGTAAACAGTACGGCGGCGCAGATTTCCGCTCAAAATCAGACGCCCAGATGGGTGAAGCCATCATTAAAAGCGAAGTTGAAAAGGTTCTCGGGAGACGTGTTAAAAAGGCGAATGTACGCGCTGGCACAAGCTTTTATTTCGAACCACCTGAATGGATGGAGTTTGAAACAGAGCAACTAAGAGACGTTTTTAATACCGTCTGCAACACGAAACTCACGATAGACAAGACCGGTAAAGTAGTTCCCCCGAAGCAGTTCGAGGAAATGAACACTTCTTTCGGTTCGTCAACGTATAGCATCGGCATCGGCGGTATCCACTCGACAGAAGCAAATCGCTCGGTGAAATCAGATGATGAGTACGTTCTGATCGACGCCGATGTGGCGTCCCAGTACCCATCTATCATTATGAGCCGAGGTCTTTACCCTGAAGCGCTAGGGAAAGATTTTCTCCCTGTATATAAGAAGATTCTTGATAAACGCCTGGCCGCTAAGAAATCTGGCGATAAGGTTACTGACAAAGGTCTCAAGATTTCCATCAACGGCGCCTATGGTAAGCTCGGTTCCGTCTATTCCGTGCTTTATGCACCACACCTCCTGACCACCGTTACCATCACAGGTCAGCTTTCGATCCTCATGTTGATCGAGAAGGCGGAACTAGCGGGTATTCCTGTGGTCTCCGGCAATACAGATGGCGTGGTATTCAAGTGCCCGCGATCAATGTTCAACGGCTTCGTCATGAAGGATGGAAAGCCGACTGACCAACTCGCGCCTTCAAAACTTAGGGAAATTACCGACTGGTGGCAGGAACTGACTAGCTTCAAGCTGGAGTTCGCCGAATACGATGCGATCTACAACCAGTCCGTTAACACATACATTGCGATTAAGCCGGGTGGTAAGCCGAAACGTAAGGGCGCAATAGCAAACCACTGGAATCCAGAGTCTCCGGACTACGACCCCATTCGAGACGCCCTCCGAAAAAACCCGCAGATGACCGTCTGCGCAGATGCGGCACTCGCGAAAATCCTGCATGGCACGCCGGTTGCGCACACTATAATGAATTGCTGTGATATCAGAGAGTTTCTCACCGTCGTGAAGGCTACTGGCGGTGCCACATGGCGTGAAGAATACCTCGGCAAAGTGGTTCGGTATTACTGGTCGACCGACGGTGACGCTATTTACAAGGTCAAAGCGAACGCCAGCGGTACGAATCCAAAAGTGCCGAAAACCGATGGTTGCGTGCCTATGATGACACTACCCGACGACTATGCAGTCCCATATGACCTTGATTACGCCCGCTACATTGCCGAAGCCGAGCAGATTTTGACCGATATCGGCTTCTACGGCGATAAGCGCGAGCCGATCAAATTTCCCCGAGTAGTGAAAGCAAATGCCCCTGACATCCTCCAAGCATATTTGGTGGCAGCATGAAAGTTCTCGACGACTTCGATTTTACGACCCGCGACCTGGAAAAGAACGATGAGTTGGAAGCGGTCGCCTGGGCAGAAAACAACGGTTGGCTTGTGCGGAAAATAGAATACGCAGGGCGCCGCAGCTGCCCAGATCGCTTGTTTGTCGGGTACGGCCATATCCTGATGATTGAGATGAAGCGACCGTCAGCCAAGAAAAAGAAGGGTGGGGGTTTGTCAGTAGGGCAGAGAGAGGAATTCGAACGCTTCGCACAGCATGGCGTGACGGTGCCGGTTTGCTACTCCTGTGATGAGGTTATTGACATTCTGAAAGGTTATATGGCGTGAGGCCGCGTTCCATGCTGCGCGACAATCAGCGTCTTGTCGCAGACATCATCAAGAAGAGCGAAGGTAAGCTCATCATTCAGTCGATGGGCGGCGGGAAGACGGCTGGTACGCTGACGGCCATTGTAGATATGCTGAACCGTTTTGAGGTGCAGCACGTGCTCATTATAGCACCGCGGTTTGTCGCTGCACATACATGGCCCGATGAGATCGAAGCATGGCAGCATACCCGCGCGATCAGCTACTCAGTTGCAGTCGGGGATCCAATCCAGCGCCGGGCAGCCATTCAGGCCAAGGCTGAAATTACCTGTATCAATTTTGAGAACCTGACGTGGCTGGCGAAATATATCGGTACGATCAAGAACTGGTACTGGGATATGGTCGTCATCGATGAGTCCAGCCGCTTCAAAGCGGGCGAGGGGCGCACCAAAGCAACCAAAACCAGAAGATCGGACGGCACAGTTCGTGTTACGAAAGGCGGAAATATGACCCGTTTCGGTGTCATGACCACTGCCAGGCAGAAAGTCGCCCGTATCGTAGAGTTGACCGGAACTCCAGCGCCGCAAGGCCTGCAAGACCTTTGGAGTCAGAGTTATCTGCTGGATCAAGGTGAGGCTCTCGGTCGAAGTAAAAGTGATTTTGAGCGGCGATATTTCATCAAAGATCGCAAGCGCCACCTGATGACACCCAAACACAATGCCGAGCAAGACATTCTCAAGCGGCTTGAGCATTTATTGGTGACCATACCACAGGAGAAGATCGTCGAGGAACCTCGTTTCATTCCAATGAAAGTGAGGCTGCCCGAAAAAGCGATGCGAGAATATCGTGAATTTGAGGAGACGCTTTATAGCGAACCGCACGATGTTGAGGCTGTATCGAGTGGTGTTCTCGCTAACAAATTATTACAGTTTGCAAATTCTGGTTTGTATAAAGAGGATGGTTCCTACGTCCATATCCACGACGCGAAAATGGATGCTCTTGAAGAACTAATCGAGAGCGCAAACGGAGAAAATATCCTTTGTTTTTACAGCTTTAAGTTCGACAAGGAAGCGATTAGAAAGCGGTTCCCATTCGCGGTTGTAGCAAACGAAAGCAACGACTTCATCAAGCGCTGGAATGATAGGAAAATCAAACTCTTGCTGGCGCATCCGGCCTCTATCGGCCACGGTACGAATTTGCAATATGGCGGCCATATCGCTGCATGGTACGGCCTGACTTTTTCATTGGAACTTTGGTTGCAGGCGAATGCGCGATTGCCGCGTGCAGGGCAGACCGAACAGGTGCTGATATATCCCATAATCGCTGAAGGGACTTATGATGAAAGAGCCCTTAAAATATTGAATAGAAAGGATTCGACTCAGAATCGAGTAATTGAAAATTTCTTGCTTCGCTCTTGACAATCCCAAGTTCCGGCACAATTAATTTCACATAAATCGTGAAAATAGTCGTGTGTAGGAGTAAAACAGGTGGCAAAAGAGCAAAAAGACGTTGAGTTTCCGCATTCGGATTTCGCAAAACGTCTCAATGACGCTGCCAATAGTAATCCAGCAATCCCGGCCCTCAACATGGGCCGCCTTACGTTCATCGCGAACGAATTGAAACGTCGCGACGTGGAAGTGAGCGTCGAGACGGTCCGCAAATGGTTCGTCGGGGAAACTCGTCCGCGTCAGTCGCGCCTGTCAACACTGGCCGCCATTCTTCGCGTAGACGAGATGTCTCTTCTGACGGATCATCCGGAGAGGTTCAGTGAAGAGCCGAAGGTCACGATCGATAACCCAGTGCTGAAATTGGCTGCCGCTATGCTCGAACTGGAGGGCGCGCATATTGCTTTTCCACAGGAGGGTGACGACCTTGCTATGAGCAAGGCTATCGACATGTACGCTATCGTCAACGGGAAGATGGTATCTATCACTGTCGTCGAAAGCGAGAAGGACAGCGACGGTGTTACTTTCCATGTGCCGGCGAAAGCAAGTGGTAACACAGTTCTCGGGATCGCGCGCATAGCACCCTTCGCGTATGATGTAATGAAGTTCGACTGGAGCCGCGCATCGGAAGCCAGTGGCGATGTGATCGAGAGCAAAGTGGCGGACCTCTGCTGGATGAAGGTGAATACACTCACCGCGCTCTCGTAAAAAGCAATTTTATGATTGCAAAATCACGTAAAACGTGAAATTGTCATCCCGACAAGGAGATCGGGATGCATGTCTGCTACAACGAAATCGAAGAATACGCCTGCTGCTACTTACCAACTACTGCTCGGCGATTGCCTTGAGCGCATGAAAGAAATCCCTGACGGGTCGGTTGATCTGGTTCTGACCGATCCGCCGTATGGGACGACTGCCTGCAAGTGGGATGCTGTTATCCCGTTTGCTGATATGTGGCGAGAGGTGAGGCGCGTTCTGAAACTTAACGGTGCGGCTGTTTTCACAGCGTCCCAGCCGTTCACGAGTGCCATTGTGATGAGCAATCCAAGTGAATTTCGGCACTCTTGGGTGTGGCAGAAGAACCGCGCTGCAAACGTCCTCACTGCGAGATTTGGCCCTATGAAACGCCACGAGGATGTTGTTGTGTTCGGGAAGAAGGCACCGACCTATTATCCGCAACTTCGTAAAGGGAAACCCTATCGCGCTTTTAAAAGCGCCACTGCGAAGATCGGAGAGGTTCACGGGGGACAAGCTAGTGTTCACAAAGACAATCCTGAAGGCTTGCTTCAGCCGATCAGCATAATCGACTTCACTTTAGACCGAGACCGCCTCCACCCCACGCAAAAGCCCGTCGCCCTGATGGAATACCTGATCCGCACCTACACCAATGAAGGCGAGACGGTTCTCGACTTCACAATGGGATCGGGCACCACTGGCGTTGCGGCAATGAACACCGGACGCAGGTT
>Ga0182737_1001240_pt1 | contig 26242 bp, 27 predicted proteins | sample eDN5th30CBELigOP_FD_128878 | JGI IMG/M metagenome (GOLD analysis project Ga0182737, IMG submission 128878) | Enriched Organic Plus compost microbial communities from Emeryville, California, USA - eDNA 5th pass 30_C BE-Lig OP (version 2) (version 2) ... | reverse complement strand
GGTGGTGGAAGCGACCGAGGAGTACTTCGAGGCCGAGGACGCGCTGGGCCGCTGGCTCGATGAGCGCTGCGTGCGCGAGCCCAACGCCAAATCGCTGACCGCCGAACTGTTCAACGACTGGAAGCAGTGGGCTGAAGCCGCTGGCGAGTTTGTTGGCGCACAACGCCGCTTCTCCGATCTGCTCATCACGCGCGGGTTGGACAAATGGCGAAACGGGATGGGCGTGCGCGGGTTTCAGGGCATTGGCCTCAAGCACCCGCCGACGCCTACCTATACCCCCTACGCGGACAACTGACCCCATGAAAACCACGCCGTCTGACGCAGCTGACGCAGTTTGTCGTAACTCCTACGCGTGCGCGCGTGTGCGCGCCTCTGGAGGGTTTCGATATTCCGTGTCAGCTGCGTCAGACCCGCACCGGACAAGGACTGACACCATGACCACGACGATCCTCGCCCTCGATCTGGGCACCACCACCGGCTGGGCGCTGCGCGGCAGCGACGACCACATCACCAGCGGCGCTGAGAGCTTCCGGCCGCATCGCTTCGAAGGCGGCGGGATGCGCTTTTTGCGCTTCAAGCGCTGGCTCACCGAGATCAAGCAATCGTGTGACGGCATCGACTGCCTGCACTTCGAGGAAGTGCGCCGCCACGTCTCGACCGATGCCGCACACGCCTACGGCGGGTTTCTCGCCACGCTCACTGCGTGGTGCGAGCACCACCAGATCCCGTACCAGGGCGTGCCGGTCGGCACGATCAAGAAGCACGCCACCGGCAAGGGCAACGCCAGCAAGGACGAGATGGTGGCGTCTGTCCGGGCTCGTGGCCACCAACCTGCCGACGACAACGAAGCCGACGCGCTGGCTCTGCTGCACTGGGCCATCGAGCAGCACACACGTGAGGAGGTGTGAGATGAAGATCCCGACGCCCCAGTACCGCTGCCCCCTCGGTCGTCTGCAACCTGACGTCCAGGATCTGGACGCCATCAAGCAACGTGGCTGGCGCGACCAGCACATCCTGGTCGTCTCGCCCGACGACGAACGCCTGGACTGGATGGAACGCGAACTGGTGCGCCAGATCGGCGAGCGCCTGTACGGCGCAGGAGGACGACGCCATGGCTGACCTTCGCACACCCTGGACGATTGAGGACGTGGCTGCACGCTTTGAGGATGCAGCCACCACCGGACGACGCCTGCCCCCCGTGCGTGTGCAGGGCTACTTCAACTGCTGGCCTGCATTCGTCCGCACGGAGTGGGAAGCCTTTGCTGCGGACGAGAAGGTGTACCGCCCCTTCCCGCCCAGCCCTGAGGCCATCGACCGGATGCTGGAGACGATGCGCTGGGTGCAATGGCTGGAGGTCGAGCAGCGCCACCTCGTGTGGATGCGGGCCAAGCGCTACGGCTGGCGGGACATCACGATCCGCTTTGCCTGCGACCGCACGACGGCGTGGCGCAGGTGGCAACGGGCCTTGGAGATCGTGGCGACGAGCCTCAACGGCGAAGGCGTGCGGCCGCCGTCCAAAAACGTGGGCAATTTAGGGTAATGCTTGCCGCATTTGTCCTCGCCTTGCCTTGCTTGTCCGTTTCGAGGCTCGGCAGGCATGCAACAAAACAGCCCAGTCGGGGGTAGTATTTCAGCTATCTTCTGGACAGCGGTGACGGTTCGGCGAGCGGCCCGAGGCAAACGGGGTCCTTCCTTCCCGAATCGCAATGCGGGGGGCGCGAGCGCGACGCTTTTTTAGCGTTAGGGCGCGGGCAAGGTTACCAGTCCGCCAGGTTACCGCCCCGGTTACCACCCCCAGGCGCAGTTACCACCCCACCAGAATCTTCATTCAACCAACCCGCCCTGCGGCAACGCTTGGCGGGTTTTGCTTTTGGGACTTCCACTTTGAACACGCTCAACGTCGAGTACCGCAAGGTCGAGGCGCTGATTCCCTACGCCCGCAATCCGCGCACGCACGCCGAAAGCCAGATCGCCAAGATCGCGGCCAGCATCGTCGAGTACGGCTGGACGAACCCGATCCTCGTCGACGGCGACAACGGCATCATCGCCGGGCACGGGCGTTTGGCCGCTGCGCGCAAGCTCGGCCTGGATCAGGTGCCGGTGATCGAACTGGCCCATCTAACCGTCGCGCAGAAGCGGGCACTCGTGATCGCCGACAACCGGCTGGCACTGGATGCGGGCTGGGACGAAGAAATGCTCGCCCTGGAACTGGCTGAGCTGTCCGACGCGGGATACGACCTCGCTCTGACCGGCTTCGAGGATGCCGAGATCGAGGCACTGCTCACCAGTGCGGCGGCCGTCGCAGATGATGAATCAGAGTCCGAAGCCGACGAGCCTGACGCGGCTGACGACGTGCCAGAAGCACCCGTCGTGGCAGTGTCCCGGCCGGGCGATGTCTGGGCGATTGGCCCGCACCGCCTGATCTGTGGTGACGCCACCGACCGGGACGTGGTCGCTGCGCTGATGCAGGGTGAAGTCTCTCGCCTGTGCTTCACCTCGCCGCCCTACGGCAACCAGCGCGACTACACCTCGGGCGGCATCTCCGATTGGGACGGCCTGATGCGCGGCGTGTTCGCACACCTGCCGATGGCAGGCGACGGTCAGGTGTTGGTCAACCTGGGCCTCATCCACCGCGACAACGAGGTCATCTCGTATTGGGACGCTTGGCTGGGCTGGATGCGCCAGCAGGGCTGGCGGCGCTTTGCGTGGTACGTCTGGGACCAGGGGCCGGGGATGCCCGGCGACTGGGCAGGCCGCTTCGCGCCGAGCTTCGAGTTCGTCTTCCACTTCAACCGGGAGAGCCGTAAGCCGAACAAGATCGTCCCCTGCAAGCACGCAGGCCAGGAATCCCACCTGCGCGCCGACGGGTCGTCCACCGCGATGCGCGGCAAGGATGGCGAGGTGGGCGGCTGGACGCACAAGGGGCTGCCGACGCAGGACACGCGCATCCCCGACAGCGTGATCCGCGTGATGCGCCACAAGGGCAAGATCGGTCAGGACATCGACCACCCCGCCGTGTTCCCGGTGGCGCTGCCGGAGTTCGTCATCGAGGCCTATACGGATGCGGGCGACATCGTGTTCGAACCCTTCGGCGGCAGCGGCACAACGATGCTGGCTGCCGAGAGAACGGGCCGCATCTGCCGCAGTGTGGAAATCGCGCCGGAGTACGTGGACGTCGCCATCAAACGCTTCCAGCAGAACCACCCCTGCGTGCCGGTCAGCTTGATCGCCACCGGTCAGTCCTTCGAGCAGGTCGCCGCCGAGCGCGCTGCCAGCTCTGACATCGAGGTGATGGCATGAACTGGCTGGCCAACAAGATCGAACAGTGGCCGACCGCCAAGCTGCTGCCCTACGCTCGCAACGCGCGCACCCATTCCGAGGAGCAGGTGGCGCAGATCGCCGCCAGCATCGTGGAGTTCGGATTCATCAATCCGATCCTGGCGGGCAGCGACGGCATCATCGTTGCAGGTCACGGGCGCTTGGTCGCCGCCCAGAAACTCGGACTGGAGATCGTACCGGTGGTCGTGCTGGATCACCTGACGCCAACGCAGCGCCGCGCCCTGGTCATCGCGGACAACCGCATCGCCGAGAACGCGGGTTGGGACGACGCAATGTTGCGCATCGAACTGGAAGCCTTGCAGCTGGAAGACTTCGACCTCGATATCACCGGCTTCGACGCCGACGCGCTGGCCGAACTCATCGCGGGCGAAGAGCCGGACAACGAGGGCCAGACCGATGAGGATGCGGTGCCCGAGCTCAGCGAGACACCCATCTCGCGTCCGGGCGATGTCTGGATCATGGGCCAGCACCGGCTGCTGTGCGGCGACTCGACCGTGGCCGCGAGCTACGACCACCTGATGCAAGGCGCGGTGGCGGACATGGTCTTCACCGACCCGCCGTACAACGTGAATTACGCCAACTCTGCCCGCGACAAGATGCGCGGCAAGGATCGCGCGATCCTGAACGACAACCTGGGTGAAGGCTTCTACGACTTCCTGCTGGCGGCACTGACGCCCACCGTGGCCCATTGCCGGGGCGGTATCTACGTGGCGATGTCCTCCAGCGAACTGGATGTGCTGCAGGCCGCCTTTCGCGCTGCCGGTGGCAAGTGGTCGACCTTCATCATCTGGGCCAAGAACACCTTCACTCTGGGGCGCGCCGACTACCAGCGCCAGTACGAGCCGATCCTGTACGGCTGGCCCGAGGGCGCACAGCGGCACTGGTGTGGCGACCGGGATCAGGGCGACGTCTGGAACATCAAGAAGCCGCAGAAGAACGACCTGCACCCGACGATGAAGCCGGTGGAGTTGGTCGAGCGCGCGATCCGCAATTCGAGCCGCCCCGGCAACGTGGTGCTCGACCCTTTCGGCGGCTCGGGCACGACGTTGATCGCCGCCGAGAAGTCAGGGCGACAGGCGCGGCTGATCGAACTCGACCCGAAGTACGTCGACGTGATCGTGCGGCGTTGGCAGGACTGGACTGGCCAGCAGGCCACCCGCGAGGTGGATGGCGTGGCGTTCGATCAGGCGGCTTCCTGCTCTTCGATGATCGCGCAGTGAATCACGAAGCCCGTCAGGTAGGGCACGCCGCGCGGGATGCCGTAGTCCTTGCTGGTCTGGCGGCCAATCGTCCAGCCCATCCACGTCTGCGTGGCGGCGTCGATGGCGTCCTTGAGGGTCTTGCCGATGTAGAGGCTGTTCTGCACATCGTCCGCAAAGTGGCGCCCGTGGCGGCTGTCGAGGAAAGCCCGGATGTTGTCGAGATCTTCGCCCGTGGTGTCCGCGATGGAGGCCATCGCCATCGGCCACGCAGCGGCGGCGTGTTCACCCATCGTGCCCCAGAAGCCCCAGGCGTCGTTTTGGGTGGTGGGGATTTGCGTGGTGGCGTTCATTTCTGGCTCCTTCGAGTTGATCGTTGCGACACCCGTAGTAACGCGCTGTTCGATTGAGAAGCCAAGCGCTGCTTGGCCCCTTTCTCGATCCTTCTGATCAGGCGATGCGGTAGACCCGCTCGCCGCCCTGCGGCTTGTCCGAGACGATGGATAGGCCCAGCTTTTTCTTAAAGGCCCCGGCAAAGGTACCGCGCACGGTGTGTGCCTGCCAGCCGGTGGCGGTGCAGATCTGGCCGATGGTCGCGCCCTCGGGACGTTGAAGCATCCGGATGACTTCAGCCTGCTTGCTGTTCTCGCGGGTGCGAGGCTTGGTTTCTTTGGCCCACTGGGCCTCACACGCGGCCACGTCGGCCTCGAGGTCTGGGTCTGGGTCCAAGGTGGCAACTGTCGCCTCGGGTGCGGCCTGTGGCGCAACAGTGGGCGCGGGGCGTGCCATTCCCAGGGCGTCATAGCCCTCGGCGGCGACGCGCCAGCCCTCGCTATCGGGCGTGATCAGGGCGCGGTTGAACAGGCCGTCGAGCACCTTCTTGCGCGCGCCGCCTTTGACGTGGTCGGGAAACCAGTCGATCTTGCCGCCGCTGGTATTGATGGCCTTGGCCAGGATGGCGTGCTGGGCCGGGGTGAGTTGGGTGGTGGTCATTTGCTGCTCCTTGGGAGTGGTTGATGGGGTGACGTGATGAACGCGCTGTTCCCGATCAAAGCCAAGCGTTCTGTCCGCCTTTGCGCAACAAAGATGTCATGCCCCGATCCGCTCCCTTGCCCTGTCGCCACCCTGGCTGCGCCGCGCTGGTGGAGGACGGCAGTGGTTACTGCCCTCGCCACCAAGGCGATCGGCGCCAGTGGGACAACACCGCCCGGGCCAAGGCCCGTCAGACCCGTCGGGCCTGGCACACCGGCGATGCGCGCTGGCGCGCGCTGCGTGCCGAGGTCTTGCGCGAGCAACCCCTGTGCGTGCATTGCGCACGCTCAGGCCGGGTGCAGCTGGCCACCGTTGTTGACCACGCCGACGGCAACGCCATGAACAACGAGCGCAGCAACCTGCAGCCGCTGTGCGTTTCCTGCCACGCGTCCAAGACCGCCCGTGAGGACGGCGGCTTCGGCAACCCGCGCCGATAACTGCCCGTGACCCCTCGGGACAGGGGGAGGCGAACTTCAGCGCCGCCGGGCCCGTGTCCGCGCGGTCCCTCATTTTTTTGTACCCGCGAATTTGTGACAGGGGGGATTCCCCCCCAGCACCGAGATATCCCATGCGAGGCCGAAAGCCCAAACCCACTGCTTTGAAACTGATCGCCGGCAACCCCGGCAAACGTGCGCTCAACGCCCACGAACCGCAGCCGCGCACCGACCTGGCCGCGCCACCCGCCTGGCTCACCGAGCGCCAGCAGGCCACTTGGCGCGAAGTGGTCGAACTCTCGCCGCCCGGCCTGCTCAAGGACGTCGACGCCTCGGTGTTTGCCGTCTGGGTGGTGGCCTTCGATCTGTATCAGGAGGCCAGCGAAAAACTCGCCCGCACCGGGATGCTGATCAAAGCGCCAAACACGGGCGTTCCGATGCAGTCCCCGTACCTGGCCATCGTCAATCGTCAAGCGCAGATCATGCTCAAGGCCGCTGCCGAGATGGGATTCACGCCCGCCTCGCGCTCGCGCGTGGTGGTCAAGCGCGATGCGAGCGCCGCCGATGATCCTTGGACGGCGATTGCTGGCGGCTGACTTGTGGTTAACGAGGCACGTAACCGATCACATCTTCGAGCTTTGATCTAAAACCGCCCAGTGCTAGATCAGTGTCCAGTTCGGTAGAAGAATTCTCTCTGCGGCGAGATAGGTCGAGAAACATATCGGCAAATATGTTCGCCAATTCCGGCTTAGTCCCTGTAGCGACTACCGTGAGCGCATTGACCGCGCACGTCAGGGCTTCTATTTGGCCGCGTTGGATTTGCATTTGTTGAAGCAACAGCTGCACCAATTCATCAGTGTTTGTGCTCAAAGCTCTTTTCCTTTCGTTGGCTGCCCTAAAAAATGACCAGTAGTGCGCGCAAGTATGTAGCGACCGCCACGAGCTATGCCGAGGCAATAGTCGCAGGCGACATCCCTGCATGCCAGTGGGTGCGGCGCGCCTGCCAGCGGCAGTTGGATGATCTGGCGCGCTTCAAGGGCCGCGCCTCACCTTACCGATTCAATCCACTGCTTACCGATGCGATGGGCCGCAAGTACCGGCCCGCTGACAACCTGTGCGCCTTCGTCGAGCTCTTGCCGCACATCAAGGGGCCGCTGGCCGGCACGCCCATCACGCTGGAGCCCTGGCAGGTGTTCATCCTCAGCACCATCTTCGGCTGGGTCAAACGCGATGGCCGGCGGCGCTTTCGGCGCGCCTACATCGAGGTGCCGCGCGGCAATGCCAAATCCACCCTGTCGTCCGCCGTGGGCCTGTACATGCTCACTGCCGATGGCGAGGGCGGCGCGGAATGCTATTCCCTGGCCACCACGCGCGACCAAGCCCGTATCGTGTTCGGCGATGCACAGCAGATGGCGCGCAAATCCTCGGGGTTCAGGGCCCGCTATGGCGTCACCGTGGGCGCGCACAACATCCACGTACTGAACACTGCCTCCAAGTTCGAAGCCCTATCTGCCGAAGGCTCGACGCTGGATGGCCTGAACATCCACTTCGGCTGCATCGACGAGTTGCATGCCCACAAGACCCGCACCGTCTACGACGTGGTGGAGACCGGCACCGGCAAGCGCGACAACTCCCTGCTGTGGGTGATCACCACGGCCGGATCGGATCGGGCGGGCATTTGCTACGAGGCGCGCAGCTTCGTCACCCGCGTGCTGGGCGGTCAGGTTGAGGACGACAGCCAGTTCGGCATCATCTACGGCCTGGACGACGGCGACGATTGGGCCACGGAAGATGCGCTGGTGAAAGCCAACCCCAACTGGGGCATCTCGGTACGCCCGGAGGTCATCCTGCCGCTGCAGGCCAAGGCGCTGCAATTGCCCTCGGCCACCAACAACTTCCGTACCAAGCACTGCAACGACTGGGTGAGCGTGGACACAGCTTGGATGGACATCCGGGCCTGGGAGCGCTGCGCTGATAGCCACCTGCGCCCAGAGGACTTCGAGGGGGAGCCCTGCTGGATCGGCATCGATCTAGCCAGCAAGGTGGACATCGCCTCGATGGCGTTCCTCTTTAAGCGCGAGGGCAGGGTGATGGCATTCGTGCGCCACTACCTGCCCGAGGACACAGTGTTCGCCGCCGCCAACAGTCAGTACCAGGGCCGGATGCACGCGGGCCGTCTGCTGGCCACGCCGGGCAATGTCACTGACTTCGGATTGATCGAGGCGGAGCTGCTGGACGCCGCCTCTCGCTTCGAGATCAAGGCCGTGGCCTTCGATCCATTCCAGGCCACCCAATTCTCGACCCGGATGCTGGCCGAGGGCCTGCCCATGATCGAGGTGCGGCCCACGGTGCTGAACTTCTCTGAGCCGATGAAACAGCTCGAGGCCCTGGTCTTGCAGGGCAAGTGGGCGTTTGACGGCGACCCGGTGCTCACCTGGATGGTCAGCAACGTGGTCTGCCACCGCGACGCCAAGGACAACATCTACCCGCGCAAGGAACGTCCGGAAAACAAGATTGACGGCGTGATCGCGGTGTTGATGGCGCTCAACCGGCTGCTGCTGGACAACGGCGACACCGGCTTCATCGAACAAGGATTTGTAGCGCTATGAGTCTTCGCAGTATTTGGAAACGACTGTGGGGCCAGCAAGATCAGCACAATGCGGTGCCCTCCGTGCGCAATTCGCTGGCCTTGGGCAGCGCCGAGCTGTACGAACTGCTGGCAGGTAGCCCTGCCGCCTCGGGTATGGCGGTCAACGAATCCTCGGCCATGCGCGTCACGGCGGTCTATGCCTGCGTGCGTCTGATCGCCGGGGCCATCGCCAGTCTGCCGTTGGCGGTGTACCGCCGCACCGAGGACAGTCGTGAGCGGGTGCGCAATGATTTGTGGTGGCTGCTGAACGAACAGCCGTGCTCCACGGTGTCGGCGGCAGTGTTCTGGGAGTACCTGGTGGCACAGATGCTGCTCTCGGGAGACGCCCTGGCCGAAATCGAACGGGGCCGGGGTGGTGCCATCCGTGGATTGCGCCCCCTGGACAGCCGCGCTGTGGGCATACGCCAGATTGACGGACGCCTGCGCTACGAATTTTGCCGCGATGGCGAGTGGCTCGGGCGCGACCAGGACGACATCCTGCACATCCCGGGCTTTGGCTTTGACGGTGCGCGCGGCATGAGTGTGATCCGCCATGCGGCCCGAGAAGCGATTGGCCTGGCCTTGGCGGCCGAGGCCTTCAGCTCCCGCTTTTTCGCCAGCGGCGCGCATCCGGACGTGGCGCTCAAGGTGCCCGGCAAGATGACCCAGGAGCAGATCGACAACCTACGCCGCATCTGGGCCAGCAAGTATGGCGGCGCGCACAACGCGAGTCTGCCCATCGTGCTGACCGAGGGCACAGACTTGAAGGAGGTCACGCTCTCGGCGCAGGACTCGCAGCTGATCGAAGCGCGGCGTTTCCAGGTGGCCGACATCGCCCGCGCCTTCGGCGTGCCGCCGCACATGGTGGGTGAGACGGACAAGTCCACATCCTGGGGTTCGGGCATCGAGCAGCAGGGCATCGGCTTCGTGCAGTACACGCTGGCGCCGCACCTCAACCGCATCGAGCAGGAGATCAACCGCAAGTGCTTCCGTACCGAGCGGCTGTTCGTCGAGTTCAACGTCGAAGGCTTGCTGCGTGGCGACTCCAAGGCCCGCGCCGAGTACTACACGCGGGCGCTGGGCGGCACACAAAACCCCGCCTGGATGACCCCCAACGAAATCCGCCGACTGGAAAACCTCCCGCCAGTGGCGGGCGGTGACCACCTGGCCCAACCCAAGGACTTCAGCGATGCTGCCTCTCTCAACGATGCCTCACAACCGTCTGCAGCAACTGCTGCGTGACAACGCCCACACGCCCCGGCGCTACGCCTGCCAGGTTTCAGCCGATGCAGCGGAGGGCGCCACCACCATCTGGCTCTACGACGTGATCGGCGCCAATGCCTGGGGCGGGGTGGATGCGGCGCGGTTCGTGCAGGACGTGGCCACGATCAGCGCACCAGTGATCCATCTGCGCATCAATTCTCCAGGCGGCGACGTGTTCGATGCCCGTGCAATGGCCACCGCGCTGCGCGAGCACCCGGCGCGCATCGTCGCCCACATCGATGGCCTGGCCGCGTCTGCAGCTTCCTATGTGGCGCTGGCCGCCGACGAGGTCGAGATCAGCGATGGCGCCTTCCTGATGATCCACAACGCCTGGGGCGTGGTGCTGGGCAACCGCCACGACCTGCTGGAGATGGCGCTCACGCTGGAAAAGGTTGACGCGAGCATCGCTGCCGATTACCAGCGCAAGAGCGGCCAAGACCTCGCCACCGTCAAGGGCTGGATGGATGCGGAAACCTGGTTCACCGCGCAGGAAGCGCTGCGTGTGGGCTTGGTGGATCGCATTGCCGTGCCCGGTGCAATGTCCGCGTCGGCCGCACCGCAACAACGCTGGAACCTCTCGGCCTACCGGGATGCGCCGTTGATGCATTCCCGCGCTTCCCCCGAGAGCGACGCGCGCGAGCGATGGCGGCGCCTGGCCGTGATTGAGCGCTGCGCCTGAGCCTGCGACCTGTTGTTCCCGATTCCTTCTTCTGTTCCTCACCCCGTTCCTTCCCCGCCGCCCGAGATCTCTCTGGCGGCTTTTTTACGTCTGCCCCAACGGAGAAAACCATGAGCATCCAATCCCTGCGCGAAGAGCGTGCCCTCCATGCCAAGACCCTGCGCAACCTGGTCGACCAGCACCCTGGCGACCAGTGGCAAGACGCCGAGCAACAGCAATACGACCGCCTGGTCGCCGACATCGACCGGCTCGATGCCCAGATTGCGCGCCAGCAAAAGGCCTATGACCTGGATGCGCAGAACCATGCGGCGGTGGAGCGATGCAGCGACGAGCGCGGCGTGTCCGCTGACGAGGCCGCCCACCAGTTGCAGCAGGAGAAGGCCATTTTCGTGACCTGGCTGCGTGGCGGCATCAACGCCCTGAGCTACGAGCAGCAGCAGGCGGTGGCGCGCAAGGCGGCCAGCATCCAGGCGAGCATGGGCACCACGGTGCCTGCCGAGGGTGGCTATCTGGTACCTACCGATGTGGCTCGGCAGTTGATCGAGGCGATGGCGGCCTTCGGTGGCATGCGCGAGGTGGCCACCACCTTGCCCACGGCCAGCGGCAACCCGATCAACTACCCGACCACCAATGCCACCGCCGAGGAGGGCGAGATCGTCGGTGAGAACCAGTCGGTCACGGCGCAGGACTTCACGTTCGGCGTCAAGTCCATCGGCGCCTACAAGTACAGCTCGAAATCGGTGGCCGTGCCCTTCGAACTCCTGCAGGACGCGATCATCGACCTGGAGGCGCACATCAACCAGCGCCTGGCCCAGCGCATTGCGCGCATCACCAACCGGCACTTCACCGTGGGCACTGGCGTGGGCCAGCCGACCGGCATCGTGACGGCGGCCAGTGTCGGGGCGAACGCAGCGACCGCTGCGGCCATCACCTTCGATGAACTGATTGATCTGGAGCACAGCGTCGATCCGGCCTACCGGCAGGCGGGGCGCTGCCGCTTCATGTTCCACGACAGCACGCTCAAGGCGATCAAGAAGCTCAAGGATGACCAGAAGCGCCCGCTGTGGCTGCCGGGGGTGGCCGTGCGTGAGCCGGACACCGTGCTGGGCTACCCCTACACCATCAACCAGCATGTGCCGGTGCTGGCCTCCGAGGCCAAGGCGGTGCTGTTCGGGGACTTCTCGAAATATCTGATCCGCGATGTGCTGGCCGTGTCGCTGTTCCGGCTCACCGACTCCAAGTACACCGAGAAAGGACAGGTCGGTTTCCTGGCGTTCTCGCGCCACGACGGCAATCTGATCGACGTGGGCGGGGCGGTCAAGGCCTTGCAGCAGGCGACGTGATGCGGGCAACTCTGACGGTGCCGCCCGTGGGCGAGCCGCTGACGCTGGCCGAAGCCAAGCTGCATCTGCGGGTCGATCTCAATGACGACGATGCCTTGATCACGGCGCTCATCACCGCGGCCCGCGAGCAGGTGGAGTTCCTCACGGGCCAAAGGCTGATCACCCAGACTTGGGAGCTGGAACTGGCGGCGGGCGAGCGCGGCGTTCTGGAGGGCTTGCTGCCAATCCAGAGCCTGGCCAGTGATGCACCCTACACGTTGGATGGGCGCTGGCCCCCGACCTTGACCACGCAGCAGGCCGCCACCGTGACCGTGGTCTGTGGATTCGGCAATGCGCAGGCGGTGCCGACATCCATCCGGCAATGGATGCTGCTGCGCATCGGTACCTGGTACGAACAGCGCGAAGCCCTGGTGGCTGGCAGCACTGTCGAGTTGCCGCGAGGCTTTGCTGACGCCTTGCTCGATCCCTGGTGCGTGCCGCGATGCTGATCCTGCCCGCAGGGCGGTTGCGCCACCGCATCGAGATCCAGAACTACGAAATGACCCAAAACGACTGGGGCGAGGTGATTTACACCTGGTCGCCTTGGGCCACTGTGTGGGCTTCGATTGAACCCTTGCAGGGGCGCGAGTTCTTTGCGGCGCAGGCGTTGCAGTCGCAAACCACGGTGCGTATCCGGATGCGGTACCGGCCCGGCGTTACTTCTGTCATGCGGGTGCTGTGGGACGGCCAGATCTACGACATCGAATCGGTGATCGAGCCGCAGTCCAGGCGTCATGCGTTGCAGCTGATGTGCAAAACCAGCCTGGCCTCTCCCTGATCGATGGGGAGCAAGGTCATAAGGAGATGAAAGCAATGAATCCGGAAACCGAAATCGCCAACGATCAGACTCGGCCGCCGGTAGATCTTGTGGAAAACATGCTCCTGCTGCGCCGCGAGGACTTCGACGAACTGCTCGCCCACGCCGCCGAACGCGGTGCCGAGCGTGTCTTGTCCCACCTCGGCCTGGAAAACGGCCACGCGGCACGCGACATCCGTGAACTGCGGGATCTGCTCGAGGCTTGGCGCGATGCCCGTCACACCGCGTGGCAGACGACCATCAAGGTCATCACCACCGGCATCTTGGCTGCGCTGCTGGTCGGCGCGGCCATCAAGCTCAAGCTGATGGGAGGCTCGCAATGATCGAGACCTTGCTCGGTGGCCTTCTCGGCGGGGCCTTCCGTCTCGCACCCGAAATCCTCAAGTGGCTCGACCGCAAGGGCGAACGCGGCCACGAACTGGCGATGCAGGACAAGGCGCTCGAATTCGAGAAGCTGCGCGGCGCGCAGCGGATGGCCGAGATCGGCGCGAGCGCGGACGCGGCGTGGAACGTCGGTGCCATCGAGACGTTGCGGGAAGCCGTCCGCACGCAGGGCGAGAAAACCGGCGTGTGTTGGGCCGACGCGCTGTCCAGCAGCGTGCGGCCCGTGATCACCTACTGGTTCATGGCGCTGTACTGCGCGGCCAAGTCGGCGGCGTTCGCGGCCGCTGTGACTGCTGGCGCGGGCTGGGGCGTCTCCATCCTGCACGCCTGGACCGAGGCCGATCAGGCGCTGTGGGCCGGGGTGTTGAACTTCTGGTTCCTCGGAAGGGTGTTCGACCGGGTGCGGGCATGATCACCGTACCCCAAGCGGCCGTCGACCTGGCCAAGCGCTTCGAGGGCTTCCACCGCGTGCCGAAGGCCGATCCCGGCCGCGCCCATCCGTACATCTGCCCGGCCGGGTACTGGACCATCGGCTACGGACATCTCTGCGACCCGAAGCATCCGCCGATCACCGAGGCCGAAGCCGAGGTCTATCTGGCGCGCGACCTTCAATCGGCGCTGGCCGCCACGCTGCGCTGCTGCCCGGTGCTGGCCGCCGAGCCAGAGGGGCGACTCGCCGCCATTGTGGATTTCACCTTCAACCTTGGTGCTGGTCGGCTGCAGACCTCGACGCTACGGCGGCGGGTCAATCACCGGGACTGGTCTAATGCTGGTGTCGAACTTGCCCGATGGGTCTACGGCGGCGGTAGGGTCCTGCCGGGGTTGGTTGCACGGCGGGCGGCTGAGGCTGCGCTCTTGTCGGGCAAAACAGCGGCCTGAGCAGATTCAATCCTCGCGATCTTGGCTTCTAACGCAGCAACCTGATCCCGCAGGCGCTGAGCCTCCTTTTCCGCGGTCGCGCGCTGTCCACCGCCGTCCCGAACGGCAGCGATCAGTTCCGATTGCCACCTGTCGCCAGACTCGTTGTTGGTCTTGTCCTGGTAGTAGGCAAGGCCCGAGACAATCAACGCCAGCAAGGCCAGCACCGCAGAAACACCGACCGACCACACAGCGATGGTGATCTGCTTCCGCGTGGAGTGATCGGCCTTCTTGTCTCGTTCGTCCAGTTGTTCCAGAAGGACCGTTGCCGCCTCGGCGAGGTCTTTGAGCGTCTTGGCCGACTCAGCCGTCATCTTCCCAGTCAGCCTAACCATCTCAAGCTCTTCGGCCCTTTCGCGTGCCTGGCGAGCAAACTGCTCGTTCATGGCATGGAAGTGATCCATGTTCGACGGACGAATCTCGACGGACGGTGAGCTTTTCGTCAATCGCTCAAACGCACTGAGAGTCGTCCCCAGGGTGGAAGAACTCTTTCGGACCTGATCGAAGATGCTGCTGGTCGATGCAAGCATCTTCTCGTGCATCTTTTGAAACTGTTGCGACTGTTCTTGGGCTTCGTGCTTCAGCAGTCGATCCAGGAAAGCCACTGCCGGTTCGGTGACTTCGCGTTCAGGCTTCGCCCCTTCATTCCCATCTACCCGTTGCCCACGCAGGACCATCCCAGCATAAGCCTCAGCCACACGTTCCACTTCCGCATCCGAGAGCCGATCGACGTCCTCAGTCGCAAGCGGCGGTCGTTCGTCCTTGAAGCCCTTGGCCTCGAGCAAACTCGCAATGTGGGGCAGGAAAGCCCGGATGCGGGCCATAGGCTCCTCGCCGGGCAGCGTCTCCAAGGCGCTAAGGTCCGAAGTACGCAGACCGTACAGGTACAGCGTACCGACGGAGGTCGGTACGCTAGTTGCCGGTCTGAACAGCAGATCGAGATTGAGCCCTTTCTTCCCGGGCTCGCCCTGCTCGCTTCTGGATGAACTATCGTCCTGTGTCATCGCGTCTTCGTATCGAACTCATCGGTGCTGAACGTCACATTGCAATCAGAGTAGGGCCTGTTCGAGCCTATGCTTGCGGGCTTGCCAATCCGGCATCACCTGTCCAAGCAAGGCGAAGAACTCCGGACTGTGATTCTTGTGAATCAGATGGCAGAGTTCGTGGATGATCACGTACTCGACGCAGGGGCGAGGGGCTTGCACTAGGCGTGAGTTCAATGTCATTTGCCCGCCAGGGGACAGGCTTCCCCATCGGCTGCGCATCTCGCGCACCGCTATGCGCGGTTTCTCGTGTCCCAGCCGCTGGAACGTATCGAAGGCGCTTGTCAGAATGGTATCGAACACCTCTCTGGCGCGACCAAGATACCAACGCCGCAGCAGTTCCTTAACTTTTGCGGGCGAAAGCTTTCCAGGGCTGACGACCAGAATTTCCCCGCGCGTCAGCCTCACCTGATCTTGAAGAGCACCGGCCTCATTCGCCCTGACGCGCAAGCGGTACTGCCGCCCCAGGTAGCGATGCGATTCACCGCTCAGGTACTGTCTGGGCGCGGTGTGCCGCTCAAACCGAGAGAACGTTTCCAACTGACGACTAACCCAGCCTGCGCGCAGCCGAAGCTTCTCGTCTATCGTCGCGTCGTCGCATCCCCTCGGAGCGAGCACGAGAACGCGCCCTCCCGGGTGAACCTCGATACCCAGTGTTCGTCTCGACGGTCGCTCGACAATCTCATAGCGGATAACCTCATCGCCGTAGCAGACCGAGCCGCTCCGTCCGCTCATACCGCCATCCGATGCCTGGCCAGCTGCATCGTCCGGTCGATGATGTCGTCCATCTCGCCGGTCGTTAGCTGTACGCCCTTCTTGTCCTTGACCTCGTCGTACAAGTAGTCGTCGATCTCGTTCATCGTTCGACGTTGTGCATCCAAATCGTCCCAAAAGCCCACCTTCTTGTTGCGTTGAATGATCGACCAGATGTCGACAGCAGAGTCGGCAGCAAGAGTCGCTGCCGTCTCTTCCGCCTTAACATGGCCGAGCACATAGGGCTTGAGAACGCCGTACAAAGCAAGGGCATTGTCGTTACCGGCCAACTGCGCCGGGGCATCGTCACTGCGCCGGTTGACCACCGCATCCTTGATCTCACTGACCTTGTTCAGGTATTCCAGATCGGAGATGCGTTTTGCACGGAAGTCGTCGATGGCCTGCTGGATGAGCTTCGAGAATTTCTCGTAGAACGCGGGGTCCTGTTCCAAGCGCTCGCTGATGGCCTTCTTGGTCGCGTGCGCGATCATGTCCGCCTTGGCTGCCGTGGCCTTGGTTTCTCCTTGTTCTTCGACCACCTGCTTGAACGCCTTCTCATCGAAGATGTTCACGGGCTCGTTCAGGCGCACCACCTCGCTCGCCAAAATGTGCGTGTCGAGCAATTTCTTGATCTTGGGTTCGAAGTCCCGGTAGTCCACCGCCTCGGCGTACCGCAACTTCACGGACGCCTTCAGGTTCGTAAACCGCTTCAGATCGTTCTTGTACGACTGCAGCTTCTTCTCGGGGGTCGATGCGATGAACTGCTCGGACGACATCGCAATCGAAAGTGTCTTCCCGAAGGCCGCAAGCCGATCATAGAAGGACTCACGCAGCTTTTCGTCCGCCAACAGCTGCTCGTAGGCTTCCTCGTCGTGCTGGTTCTTAACCTCCTTGAAGAGATCCAAAAGGTCGGCATGGCGCTGAGGCAGCTTGGCGATTTCCTCGTTGATGCTGACCAGAGCCCCTGCCAAGTCTGCTTCGTCGAATCCATCGAGTGCGCTGTAGGTGGTCAGCGCTTGGTCGAGCTCACCCAGGATTCCGGCGTAGTCGATGATGTAGCCGAACTCCTTGGGTTGCGTTCCCTCGTCATCGTCATACAACCGGTTCACACGTGCGATGGCCTGAAGCAGTGTGTGCTCGCGCAGCTTGCGCGTCAGGTACAGGACCGTATTGCGCGGCGCGTCGAAGCCGGTCAGGAGCTTGTCGACGACGATGAGGATCTCCGGGTCGTCGCCGTGCTTGAACAGGTTGATGACCTGCTTGTTGTACTCCTCCTCGGAGCCATGCCGCTTCATCATCCGTTCCCAAAAGGCGACGACTTCATTAGTCGGCTCGTCGTCCGTCTCCTCGTTGCCCTCGCGGGTATCCGGGGGCGAAATGATGACTTCGCTGGTCACGTGCCCGATCTCGTCGAGGAACTTCTTGTACGTCAGCGCGGCCGCCTTGCTCGGGGCGACGAGCTGGGCCTTGAAGCCGGTGCCCTTCCAGTTCTGCCGGAAGTGCTCGCTGACGTCGAAGGCACGCATGTAGATCACCTGGTCGGCCTTGTTGAGCATCTCCGCCCGGCTGTACTTCTTCTTCAGGTCCGCCTTCTGCGCGTCCGTCAATCCCTGGGTGTGGCGCTCGAACCAGGTGTCGATGGCCTTCTCGTTCTGCTCCATCTCCACATGCCGCGCCTCGTAGAGCAGAGGGACCACCGCCCCATCCTTGACTGCCTGATTGATGGCGTAGGTGTCGATCAACCCACCGAACTTGGCGAAGTTGTTCTTCTCCTTCTTCATCAGCGGCGTCCCGGTAAAGCCCAGGTAGCAGGCCATCGGGAACATCTGGCGCATGCGCGCGGCAAAGCCGCCGAAGTTGGTGCGGTGGCTCTCATCGACCAGGATGAAGATGTCGGCCGATTCCTCGACGTGCTTCCTGATCGACAGCGCTTTGTCGAATTTGTGAATGAGCGTGGTGACGATGTGCGCTTTGTTCTCGGAGACCAACTCCAGCAAGTGGCGTCCGCTGTCCGCCCGGTCAGGCGTCAGGCCGCAAGCAGCAAATGTGTTGCCGAGCTGCTTGTCCAAATCCACCCGATCCGTGACCAGGACGATGCGCGGGTTTCGGATGTCGGGGTCCAGCGCCAGCGCCCTTGCCAACATCACCATCGTCAGCGACTTGCCCGATCCCTGCGTGTGCCAGATGATGCCGCCCAAGCGGCGCCCCACGTCGTCTCGGTGCTTCACCCGCTCAATGACACGCTTGATGGCGAAAAACTGCTGGTAGCGCGCCACCTTGCGAACACCACCATCGAACACGGTGAATTGCAGCGCCAGATCCAGTAGCCGTTGCGGCCTGCAAAGGCAGTACAAGGCACGATCCTGCTCGGTAATGGCCCAAACGACATCGGGCTCAGGCTCGCGCAAAGATTTGCCGTCCCACACCAAGTCGAACAAACCGGCCTTCGCGGCAGTGGGGAGAGGCTTATCGCGCACCGCACGCAGTTCGGAATGGTCAACATCTTCCTTCCATACCGCCCAGAACTTCGCCGGCGTGCCGATAGTGGCGTACTTCACTTCGTTCTTGTTCGTCGCCACCACGAGTTGCGCATATGTGTATAGCCGAGGGATGTATTCATCCCTCTGGTTGCGGACTGTTTGCGAGACAGCCTGTCCGAGCTCAGTCTTTGGTGACTTGCACTCGATCACCGCGAAGGGGATGCCGTTCACGAACAGAACGATGTCCGGACGGCAGGTTTCGGTGCTGCGAGTCCGCTCGACCGGAAACTCAGCTGTAACGTGGTAGTCGTTGTTGACCGGGTTCTTCCAGTCGATGTAGTTGAGGGTGAAGCTCTTGCTGTCACCTTCGATGGATTGCTCCAGGGACACGCCCAGCGTAAGCAAGTCGTAGATTGCCTCGTTGGTCTTCAGAAGGCCGTCGTACTTGACGTTCTTCAGGCGCTGGATGGCGGTCTGGATGTTTTCCTCGGAGAAGAGATAGCTCTGCCCCTTGTACTGGATGCGGTTGTTCTTCTTCAGCCGCTCGCGCAGGACCTCCTCCATCAGCACCTGCCCCGGTTTACCGCCTCGTGCGGCCAGTGCCTGTTCGGGCGTGAGATAGGTGTAGCCCAGATTGATCAGGACCTGCAGGGCAGGGATCTGCGACAGGTACTTCTCATTGAATCGAAATCCTTCCATGTCAGGTCGCTCCCGTCCGAACGTGGCCCGGCATCGTGGCGATTACCACAACCTGGCTCTCTTCGTCCCAAAAGTAGTAAATGCGCAAGCAGCGTCGCGGATCGCGGGTGTTGCCGCCGTTCTTGATGTGCCATTCCACTGGCACTTGACGACCATTCCAGGGGAACTCAAAGCCGTCGGCGCCGCAGCGGTCGTTGTGGATGCCGTCGGAGATGGGCTTGCGCAGGTCCCCGGCGGCGCCATTCATCCGCGAGTCGCGGTACTCGTTTGCCAGCCACAGCAGGCAGCGAGCCGCCGCTTGCGGATCATCGAAAACGGCAGACTTGGTCTCTCGACGTGCCCGGCTGGAGAGCATGACGCGACCGCTAAGGATCTCGTCGCACCAATCGGCAAACGCGTCCCAGCTTTCCGGGAGTTGGACGGCTGAGTCTGGCTCGTCCCCGCGTTCCTTGATCTGCGCCAGCAGCTGCTGAATCCGGAATTGGGCACCACGCAGTTGCTGCTGATAGTTCTGAGCCTCTTCGTCAGCGCGCTCGTATTCGGACAGCCACTGTTCAGTCTCGGCCTTGGAGCGTTCCAGATCGTCCTTCAATGCATCGACCTGGATCTGAGCGGCCTTGAGCTGCTCCGCCTCTGATGAACCAGCCTGCTTCAGCCGTTGTCGCTCGAAGTCGAGACTCGATTCCCGAACCGCAGAAAAGGCAACAACGTCGTCGCCCAACCGCAAACGACGCAAGCTCTCGTTCGCAACAAGCCAACGCAACGCCGTGAGGGTCGATCTCGCTCGCCCATCGTCTGCCACTGGCTCGACGAAGAACAGCCGGTGCACATAAGGGTTCGCATCTTGCGAGAACCCCGGCATGTAGGCGCGCACAGCGCCGTTGTAGACCGACCGGGGCTTGCCAAGCTGCTCCGTCAAGACCCAGGTATGGGCTGGCGGCACGACAACCACCCTTGCAATTCCCAGGGCGGCCTTTGCCAACAAGCGAACATCGAGCCGGGGAGCGGATTCACCCTCAGCGATCGAGCACACCAAGTAGGGCATGGAACGGCTGGGGCTGGTCAGTTCGCCGACCAAGTCCTCCGCGTCGGCCTGGGAGGTGATGAACCAAGGCATTCCATCAATGCGAGCATCACCGTGCTGCAGACCGCAAGCCGTGGCAACTTGCCGTACCAATCCCGGAACAGAAGGTTCAATGGGCAGGAATGCCTCCGGCGTGCTGACCAGAAGCCGCAGGCTGAACAGGGCAGGTCCACTAGTAGGCGCGTATCCAATGACGATTTCGGTGGTCCATGTGCGCTGGGCGACGTTGGCATCCGGCCGATCCACCCGCAGGGCCCACAGTGCGCGGCGGCCATCTTCGAAGCTCGCCCCAAGGCAGGTTCGGCCGCCACGAAGGTGCTCGAAGGATCGTCCCGCTTCCGCAGCAGCCGGCAACCGATCGCCGACCTGCTTCGCCGCCCATGACAGCACCTCACTTCGGGCTGCCTTGGCTGCGGCAACGGGGTCGGCGCCCGAGAGCGCGGCCGCGACACGAAGCAGTTCCCGCTCGCGGACCCGCATGGGTTCCCTGCGCGTGAAGGCGGATACCTGGCCGGTGCTTCGGAGTTCTGTTTCGCTCATCGCTGGCCCCCCTCAGATCGCCCACGCAGGGTGCTTGATCGCGTTGTAGAAGTCGATGCACTCGGTTTTCGGCGTACGCCCCAGTCTTTCCCGTCGGCCATCGAGCTTGTGAACCAGACCCTCGTAGAACGCCTTTTCCCCCGGATAGGCTTCCGGTAGCGCCGTGAGCTCCAGCCATCTGCGATACACATACGAAACCGCATCGGCAATTTGTACGAGCGAGGAATGTTCCGACTTGATGGCGAATGCGGTGTTGATGACCTGGTCGAAGCGTTCAGATTGCTTGAGCGGTTGCCACACCGCTTTGCCCTTGATGGTCTTGCTCTGCTGGTAGAGCCCATCGAACCAGGGATTCGCGTAGTACAGACCGTCCGACAGCTTGGGCATGTGAACCTTGTTGTCGTCGAAGATGATGACGGACAAACCCTTGTTGTTTGACTGCGTCTGCATCTTCTTTTGGACCAGGCCGCTGATGAACATGCCCAGCAGGGGCCAGTAGTCCTTCGAGCCGGGGATCGCGTAGGCACCCCCAGCGCACGCTGCATTGAAGGCCTGGAAGGACATACCGAACCCGTAGATCTTCGATACCTCGACGGCCAGGTCACACATGTCCGTGAGGAACTGCTTGCGCTCATCGGGCGCAACGACGTTCCACCCGCCTTTGCCGTTGATGAAGGCCTTGGTCTTCAGTTCCTTTGGGGCGCCCGGATGCTTCGCAAGGAACGTGGAAAGAGCCTGATCGAACTGGCTTGTGTACTTACGCAGCCGATACGCATCGATCAGCAGCCCGGCCATGACGAACACGTCGCCTTCGCCGGCATCTCCGGATTCATCGACGTACGCGAACTTCATGCGACCTCCACTTCGGCCACGGGCACACGCCACTCGCCGGTCAACAGCTTCTGCATAAGGCCACGTTTCTGCCGACGGAGCATCTCGAGCTGCGCCTGCAGCAGGCCAATCTCGCGGCGGGACTCATCAAGGGTTGATGCGATCCGTTCCTGGTCGGTGCGCTTGGGCAGATCCACTTCCATGCCGGCTAGCGCAGAGAAGCGCAGTGCCTTGCGGGTGCCGCCCTGGGTCTCGCGGGCCAGCAGCTGTGCGAAATAGGCGGAGTTCAGGTAGTGCACGAGGAACTCTGGACTCACCCCGTCCGCATAGAAGACGCCGTAGGCCGGGCTGATGATCCCTGCGTCGTACTTCTCGAGCCGGTTGAACACGAAGCGCCCGTCATCGCTCATCGAGCGGAACGTGAAATCGCCGCGCCGCATGATCTTGTAGCCGGTGTTGTCTTCGCTCGTGACCTGCTTGGAGAAATATTCCGACTGGAGGAACAGCCCACGTCGCGAGGATGTGAGCACCGGGTACTCGTCATGCTGAATGCTTCGCTCCGTTCGTTCGCGTATCAAGCCACCGAGTTCTCGCGTCTCCCAATGGTGTCGCGCGGCTCGTTGGTCGATTAGTCGCTGCTGCAACCAACGATGAAACCGCTCCTTCCCGGCCAATAGGCTCTCAATTGCATGAAGCGCGGACTCCCAAGTGTGTAGGGATTCAGCGATCTTTCGCTGGACCCCAGCGGGTGGCACTTCAAGCGGCAGCGGTTTTAGCACCTCGAGATTCAAGTTTTTCTGTGCATTTTCTGGAGCAAGAGCTTCCAGATCCCGCTTCTTGGCCTCGATACTGAATCGCAGCCAATCCCGGTCGATGCCATCCTTGGCTGTAATGACGACCAGACTATCCGGGCAGGCGAAGTCGAATTCGACTTCAGCAATATCCCCGATGTTGGCCGCAATCGTCATGACCAGTGATCCCTTCGGGAAAAGCTTGCTGACTCCAAGTCCTGCCGTGTTTAGGGTCTGACTGAATCGCTGGACTCGCCCATTACTGGCAGCAACGTCTCCGGTTTGAATAAACGGGATGTCACCTCCGTAGTACCTGGGATCGTTTCTTGGGCGAGCAGAGAATCTCCCGCGCTGGACGTTTGCAACGTCTTCGAGTGTCTTTGTGGCCCATTTCATTTGCTTCGTCCCCTGCACTTTGTTTCAGGTTTCATCCCACCGTCGCCCCGCAGGAGCACGCGCGCAGAACCGTGTACGGTGTGGTGGGGAATCAGTTCGCCTGCCATCAGACCACCTCCACACCCAGTTCCTGGAGGTGCCGACGCATCCGGGCGCGGACTTCGGTGAGCTCCTGTTCCAGCTGATCGATTTCGCGCTGCACGGCCGCGACGTCGATCTCTTCCTCCTCCTCGAAGGTGTCGACGTAGCGGGGGATGTTCAGGTTGAAGTCGTTCTCGACAATCTCGTCGAGGGACGCCGCGTAGGCGTACTTGTCGACGTTGCGGCGCTCGGCCACCGTCGTGATGATCTTGTCGAAGTGCTCCTCGGAAAGCTGGTTCTGGTTCTTGCCAGGGATGAACTCACGGCTGGCGTCAACGAACAGCACGTCGCGAACGTGTTCGCGCGAGCCGCCCTTCTCGCGTGAGCGGTCGAAGAGCAGGATTGCCACCGGGATCGACGTCGTCGGGAAAAGGTTGCCGGGCAGGCCAACGACGACATCGAGCAAGTTCTCCTCGATAAGCTTCTGACGGATGCGGCCTTCGGCGCCGCCGCGGAACAGCACTCCATGCGGCACCACGACCGCGACCCGGCCTTCCTGAGGCAGCGCGCGCTCGATCATGTTGGTGATAAAGGCCCAGTCGCCCTTGGACTTGGGCGGCACGCCGCGCCAGAAGCGGTTGAAGCGGTCGTTGTCAGCGTGGTCCGCGCCCCACTTGTCCAGCGAGAAAGGCGGGTTGGCGACCACCACGTTGAACTTCATCAGCCGGTCGCCTTCGATGAGCGCTGGGCTGTTGAGCGTGTCGCACCACTCGATGCGGGCGGCGTCCTTGCTGTGGATGAACATGTTCATCCGCGCCAGGGCCCAGGTGGCGCCGTTGACCTCTTCACCGAAGAGGGCGTAGTTGTGGCTGCCCTGCGCCTCGACCATCTGCGCCGCCTCGATCAGCAAGCTGCCGGAACCGCAGGACGGATCGCAGATACGGTCGCCAGGCTTCGGCCGCGCCAATGCCGACAACAGCCGCGAGACCATCTTGGGGGTGTAGAACTCGCCGGCCTTCTTGCCGGCGTCCGATCCGAAGCGCTCGATCAGGTAGATGTAGGTATTGCCGATGACGTCTTCGGAGACACGGGAGGGGCGCAGATCGAGCTTGGCGAAGTCCTCCAGCAAGGTCTTCAAGCGGCGGTTGCGGTCCTTCGCTTTGCCGAGGTTGGCCTCGCTATTGAAGTCGATGTTGCGGAAGACGCCCTCGAGCTTGGCCTTGTTAGCGTCCTCGATGTGATCGAGCACGATGTTGATCAACTCGCCGACGTTGGGCTCGTTGCGGCGTTCGTACAGCGCGTTGAAGTCGCCCAGGAAGCGGTCGAGTAATTTGCCGGTATCGGCATCCTTCAGCTCGACGTAGGGCAGGACGAAGCGCTCGCGCTCAAGCTTGCGGCGGATGCGTTCGTCGTCATCGCCGTACTGCGCCTTGTATTCAGCGTAGTGGTCGTTCCAGAGGTCGCTGATGTACTTGAGGAACAGCATCACGAGGATGTAGTCCTTGTACTGCGCGGGATCGACAACCCCTCGGAACGTGTCGCAGGCGGCCCACGCGGTGGCGTTGACTTCTTGTTGAGACAGTTTTTCGGTCATTCCTTGCTCTCCTAGATGGTCGCTGGGCGGGGTTCCCAATACTGGGCACCCCGCTCTTTCATCAGCCGGGGATGTTCTTGGGGTCGTTGCCGTGGCTGTCGGACTGACCAATCTTCCCGTCGCGGTTGTGGATCTTCAGTTCCGACCCCTCGCGCTGGCTCATACGCCGTGCGGCGTCGATGGCCTCCTGCTTGGTGTCATGGTGAGATCCGGCACGAGTCGCCCCGCCGCGCTTGTTGTCCCAACCACCGTTGGGGTTCGGCACGACGTGCCGCGTGTTGCTGGATGAAGCCTTGTTGGCCATAATTGATACCTCGAACGTTGTGTTGAACGACGTGCCGGTCTGAGTAGGTCCAGTACTCGGGCCGGCTTCCTCACCCGCCAAACTTCAGCGGGCCTCCTGCGCTTCTCGCAGCAGGATTCCTTCGAGCAGCGCCTTTCGGCGCCCCCTCAATTCCTCCAGCAATGCCGCCTCGCGCGACGCGAGCTGTGCGACCTCGACGATGAGTCGCTGCCTCTCAAGCGGCGGCAGTACCACCTCGAGGTTATCGAGCACCCCCTTGCCGATCATCTTCACGGCCGTTCCGGCAGCCTGCCCGGCAAGCACAGCCTGCGTAGCCGGGTGGTTGATGAACCACTGCAGGTAGGTCGGCTCGACGATTTCGGTCTTCGGGCGGATCAGAAGCATCGGCGCCGCCAGAACAGCCCGGCCAATGCCTCCTCCAACCAGGGCAGCGGAATTCGTCACCCCCCGCGAGCGAAACAGCAGGTCCCCCTCCCGGACCAGATGCCGATCCTTCAGGTCGGGCATCTGGATGCGAGCCAATCCCTCGGGATGGAGAAGGTTGGCGTCATCGATGTCCTTCATCTGGATCACGACGACATCGCCCTCCGCATCCGTCTCCAGACGGCTGCGGAACGAGTAGCCCATGCGGACTTCTGCGATGTCTATCAGCAAGGAATTCATTGTGCTGTAATCCGATTTCTGGATCCAAAAGTTTGCGCCATGAGCGAATGGTAGGCGCACAAGACAAGCACGTCAAGTGCTGTAAAGCCGTTTCTGGAAAATTTCTTGGCGAGCCTGCATCAGAGGCTCCGACGAGGGTCGATGCGGCCAAATATTCGAATCCACGCCCTCAAGACCAAGGCGTTACTATCTGGATGGGGAAGCGGACGCGGGTTCGGTTCCGTGATCCGCCACCAATAATTGAGAGGAATCTCGTTTCCAATCAACGATTTAGGCTGCCAGTGATGGCGGCCTTTTTCGTTGTACGGACGTATGTACGGAAATTGGTCAGGCCAGGGCTGAACGGGAGTATCCAACTTGGAGTTGCATTGAACGCAACTGGCCGATAGCATCGCTATTGACTACGCAGACAGCAGAAAATTTGTCGGCGGAGCTGCGAGGCCCAATAGGGTCAAATGAAGGGAAATTGCTGAGCAGCATGAGTTGTTCGCCTTCAGTGGCGGAAATTCGCTCAACGAGGCCGTCCTTCCTCGTAGTCACTTTGCAATTGCACGAGCCTTGGCCTCGGTTGCGTGATAGCACGTAACCGGGGCCAAGTAGTATCTGGCTCCATCACAGCAAATTTCTAGAATCGCCATCGCATAGAAGGTGGTCGAACCCACCTTCACCTTTTGCTGTGTGTTTAGCACGATGGCCTGATGACCATGGTCCCGGTTGACGCGAACTAGGCTGCGCGGACTGTATGCTTTTGCAATAACCGCAGCAATTTCTGCGTCAGTAATGATGACCTGAGTATGGAACTTGTAGCCAATCAGGCAGTGAGTCCGGGGTGGATGGTATCGGGTTCCGACCAGTTCCGGCGAACGGTCGCCGGGGGTTTGTAGCCATGGGCGCTGTGCGGCCGCTG
>Ga0182737_1001239_pt1 | contig 26295 bp, 21 predicted proteins | sample eDN5th30CBELigOP_FD_128878 | JGI IMG/M metagenome (GOLD analysis project Ga0182737, IMG submission 128878) | Enriched Organic Plus compost microbial communities from Emeryville, California, USA - eDNA 5th pass 30_C BE-Lig OP (version 2) (version 2) ... | reverse complement strand
CCTGGGCGGGCTTCTACGCCCTGGTCTGGCATCGGGGCCTGTTCGACATCGCGCTTTACGTTGTCCTGCTTCTGGGTGTTTTCAATCTGTCACGGTGGTGGCTGTCATGACCTTTTCGTTGCGCGGCCTGGCGCGCGTCCTTGTCACCCTCCTCATGTGCGTCGCGGCGTTTTTCGCCGGCCGCGCCCTGTGGAGCCATTACATGAGCGATCCCTGGACCCGCGACGCCAAGGTGCGCGCTGATATTGTCGGCGTGGCGCCCGACGTCTCCGGTCTGGTGAGCGAGGTGCTGGTGCAGGACAACCAGCCCGTGAAAGCCGGCGATGTGCTGTTTCGGATTGATCCCGCCCGTTTCACCATCGCCCTGCGCCAGTCGGAAGCCGCGCTCGCCGGCGGCAGGGCGACGCTGGAGCAGGCCGCGCGCGAGCTGAAGCGTTATGAAAAGCTGGGAGACGTGGTCTCGCAGCAGAAAACCGAGCAGGCGCAACTGGCGCTGGACAGCGCCGCCGCGGCGGTGCAACAGGCGACCGCCGCCCGCGATCTGGCGAAGCTCAATCTGGAGCGTTCGGAAGTTCGCGCCCCGGTCACCGGCGTCATCACCAATTTCACCGTGCGCCCTGGCGACTACGTCGCCGCCGGCGCGGCGAAGGTTGCCCTGATCGACACCGATTCCCTGCGCGTGGAAGCCTATCTGGAAGAAACCAAGCTCAACCGCGTTCATGTGGGCGATAGCGCCACCATCTGGCTGATGGGCCAGCCGACGCCCCTTCATGGTCATGTGGAAAGCATCGCCGCCGGCATCGAGGACCGCGAACGCACCATCGGCTCCGGGTTGCTGGCCAATATCAACCCCACCTTCAGCTGGGTGCGCCTTGCCCAGCGCATTCCCGTGCGCATCAGGCTTGACCCGGCGCCGGACGGCGTGAACCTCGTCGCCGGCATGACCGCCACCGTGTACATCAATCAGGGCTACAACAATCAGGCCGGCGACAGGCCGCAAAAAACGAAGCAAGAAACGAAACAGGAGACGAAGCAGGACGGCGCGTCACAGCAAAACGGCGCGCCAGCCAACCCACGCTGACCCGTCCGGTCGCGAACAGCGACGGCGGGGGCCATGGGCGCCGGCGGGCCGCTGCCTGGAAGCTTCACGCCCCTACGTCAAAGCCCGCCGGAAAGGCCGGCGGGCTTTGCGGGTCCAGGGTGCGCCGGATCATTGCCAGGTCTGGCGATCATACCAGCTGTTGATGTCAGCTTCAGCCTTGTCCTTCGCCAGACCATAGCGTTCCTGAATTTTTCCTTCGAGCTGGTCGCGCTTTCCGTCGATCACGTCCAGATCATCGTCCGTAAGCTTGCCCCACTGTTCCTTGACCTTGCCCTTGATCTGCTTCCAGTTTCCTTCAACGCGGTTCCAGTCCATCGCATTTCCTCCATTGTGAGGGCCTGTGTACTGAATAACGTTGCAGGGGCCGCTTTTGTTCAAACGCCGGCCTGATCCCGCCGGCGCTCCGGCGTCGCCTCAGGTCCCGCGCCGGCGCCCGGCAAGGCGCTCGATGGAGTGGTCGACCACCAGCAGCAGCAGCGCCAGGCCAGCGCCAATGATCGCGAGGTGAAAATCGCCGAGCCCGGCGGCGCACCCCAAGGCGGCGGTGACCCAGACGGCCGCCGCCGTGGTGAGGCCCGATGGCCCCCTGGCGTGCATTTCCCGGTCTTCCTTCTGCGCTCCGCCGCGCTCCTCCGCTTTGATTTCAGCCGTCTTGCGGGCAATGGTGATGACCCCCGCGCCCAGGAAGCCGACGCCGGTGAGAATGCCCTGGACCACGCGGCTGGCCTCATCGCCTTCTGTGCCGGCGGAGAAAATGGCCGCCGCCGTCGCCGTGCCAAGGCCGACCAGCCCGAATGTGCGGATACCGGCGTAGCTCTGTTTGACGGTGCGCTCCCACCCCACCACGATGCCGGCCAGCGCGCCGCACAGCAGCCGCAGGACAATGTCGAGATCTGCGGTCAACGCCGCCAGCACGTCGCTCATGCAGGCTCCCAGGTTGTGCGTCCGGTTTCCGTCCGGGAGCCCGTCAGGGCGCATCCCGTCGACATTGCCGGAAGCGCCGGCCAACGGGCTTTGTTCCCAAAACTCACGCGAACGTCAGGACGCCGCTCCGGCGGACGCCTGGACGTTCGGGCGATGACGCCCGAACGTCGCCCACAGCCGCGACAGGCCCCCAAATTGACCTTCCGCCGGGCCTGCGCCTAACGTCCCCCCAAGCCGGCGCATCCATGACAACAGCAGCCGGCGCAAGGTGAGGAAACACGATGAGAATCACGCGCAGCTTTTGTGCGGGCGTCATGAGTCTGTCGGCGGCGTTCGGCGTCGTTGGCGACGGCGCGGCCGTCGCCGCCAACGTTCCAGGCGTTTCGGACACGGAAATCCGTTTGGGAACCCTGCAGCCCCTGAGCGGTCCGGCCTCGGCCTACGGCGTTCTGGGCTATGCCTTCGAGGCCTATTTCGCCAAGGTGAATGATGAAGGCGGCGTGAACGGCCGCAAGATCAGGGTGCTGCTGCGCGACGACGCCCTCAGCCCGCCCAAGGCCGTGGAACAGACCCGCAAGCTGGTGGAGCAGGACGACATCTTCGCCCTGTTCGGCCAGAGCGGCACCCCAACCGGCATGGCCATCCAGAAATACCTGCACGTGAAGGGCATTCCGCAGCTGTTCGTCATGTCCGGCTCGCACGTCTTCCAGGAGCCGAAGAGCGCGCCCCTGAGCATGCCTGGCCTGCCCACCTATTACGGCGAGGCGAGGCTGTACGCGAAGGCGATCCTGCAGGCCAATCCGAACGCCAAAATCGGCGTGTTTTACCAGAACGACGACTTCGGCAAGGACTACCTGCGCGGCGTGCAGATCGGCCTTGGCGACAGGGCCGACAAGATGATCGTGGCGAAGGAAAGCTACGAACTGACTGACCCGACGGTCGACTCCAAGATTCTGGCGCTGAAGGCCTCTGGCGCCGACACGCTGATCATGGGCTCCTATTCCAAGCAAACCAGCCAGGCCTTGCAAAAAATGGGCGTCATGGGCTGGAAGCCGAAGATTTACCTCAGCTACATCGCCGCCTCGGTGAACCCCACCTTCAAGAACGCTGGCCTGGAAAACGCCAAAGGCGTGGTGACGGCGGCGGTGCTGAAGGACCCAACCGACGCGCGCTGGAAAGATGACCCGGAAACCCTGGCGTGGAAGGCCTGGATGGACAAATACTATCCGCGCGGCGACCAGACCAACGGCAGCAACGTCTTCGGCTACGTCATCGGCGACCTGATCCGCCACATCGTCGAGAAAACCGGCAAGAACGTCACCCAGGAGCGCCTGATGGCCACCGCCAGACAGGTGCGCGACTACCGCCCGCCGATGATGCTGCCCGACGTCAGCCTGACCATCACGCCTGACAATTACAGCATGTACGACAAGATGCAGTTGCAGGAGTTCGACGGGACCGTGTGGCGCGCCATCGGCAAGCCGATTTCCACGCACTGACCCATGGCGCCCCGCGCGGCGCCTGCCCTTCAGGCTGGCGGGCCGTCCTGCGGTCCGTCGCCGGCTCCGGCGTGCGCCCGCGCCGCCAGCGCCGCGACCATGCCGTCCGCCAGTTCAGAAACCGGCCCGGCCGGCTCCCCAACGTAAATATTGGCGACCATGCCCGGCTCGCTGCCCAGGGCGTGGCGGCGCAACCGCCGCCCCCGCGTCGCGTTGACAGGGAGCAGCGAGACGCCAAGCCCCGCTTCCACCGCCACCAGCACGTTGTGCAGGCTGCTGCCAGAAAAGGCGACGTACCAGCCAAGCCCTTCCCGTCCGGCGCGCGCGAACATGGCGTCGCGATACAGCCCGCCGGCCGGAAACGTCACCAGCGGCAGCGGATCGGGCCAGTCTCCCGCGCAACCGGCGCCTTCGAACCAGGCCATGGGCTCCGGAAAACTGGCGCGGCAGCCGGGCCTTGCCTCCGCCTCCTTGATCGCCACGATATCGAACTCGCCGTCGCGATAGCGGCGCGCCAGATCACGGCTCAGCCCGGAGGCGACGTCGAGGCGCGCTTCGCGGCGCCGGGCGGCGAAGCGTGCGAACAGCGCCATCATCGGCGCCGTGATGAGGTCCTCGGCCATGCCGATGCGGATCGCCATGACGCCCGCGGGGTCCGCCAGAAGCCGCCCGGCCTCCTCCTGCAAGGCCAGGATGCGCCGCGCATGTCCCAGCAGCCGCTCGCCAGCGGGGCTGGGCGTGACCGGCCTCCCCGAGCGGTCAACCAGCGACTGGCCCACAGCCTCCTCCAGCCGGGCCAGCTGCTGGCTGATGGTGGACTGGGTGACATTGAGCCGGGCGGCCGCCTGGGTGAAACCGCCAGCATCAACAACGGCGACGAACGCCCGCAGCAGGCGTGGATCGAACATGCGCCGCTCCATGGTTCTGTATTCGATTTTGTAATAATAATGATAAAATCATTTAATTTTCAAATGACGCCCGTTCACGGCAATATCCCTGGCGACGCGCCATCGCCCGGATGCGCCGCGGGAGGGTTCCATGCCGAAACTGCCCCTGACGGTTGCCTGCGCCGCTCTGGCGCTGTTTGCGATCACCGGCGCAGCCACGCCCCGCGCCACGACTCCAGGAGTAGCCAGGATGGTCAACGACCTGCACGACGCCGCGGCGAAGAACGATGTCGTCGCTGTCCGCAGGCTGCTCGCCGCCGGCGCGCCCGTTGATGGGCGCAACGCCGCCGGCGAAACGCCCCTGCTGGTCGCGACCCACGCCAACAGCATCGCCGCCGCAGCAGCGCTCATCGCGGCTGGCGCCGATGTGAACGCCAGGGACAACATCCAGGACAGCCCCTACCTCCATGCTGGCGCCCGGGGGCGGCTCGACATCCTGAAGCTGACCCTGGCGCATGGCGCGGACCTGAAGAGCGTCAACCGCTTCGGCGGCACGGCCCTGATCCCGGCGGCGGAGCGCGGCCATGTGGAAACGGTGCGCCAGCTGATAAAGGCCGGCGTCGCTGTCGACCACGTCAACCGGCTGGGCTGGACCGCCCTGCTGGAGGCCATCATCCTCAGCGACGGCGGGCCAGCGCATCAACAGATCGTCCGCCTGCTGGTCGATGCGGGGGCCAATGTCAATCTGGCCGACCACGACGGCGTCACGCCCCTCGCCCACGCCCGGCGGCGCGGCTATCACGCCATCGCGCAAATCCTCACGGCGGCCGGCGCCCGATAACCCAGGACAGAACCATGACCGATAATGATGAGAGGCAGGACCGCCGTTTCCTGTGCGAAGCCATTGAGCTGGCGCGCGCCAACGTCGCCCACGGCGGCCGGCCGTTCGGCGCCGTCATCGTGCGCGACGGCGCCGTCATCGCCAGCGGCGTCAACGAGATCATCCAGAGTCATGATCCCACCGCCCACGCGGAACTGCTCGCCGTGCGGGCGGCGAGCCAGAAACTGGGTTCGCCGGACCTGTCCGGTTGCGTGGTCTACGCCAGCGGCCAGCCCTGCCCCATGTGCATGGCGGCGATGCGCCTCGCCAACGTCAGCCAGGTCGTCTACGCCTTTTCCAACGACGATGGGGCGCCGTTCGGCCTGTCGACCGCGGCGCTACAGGCGGAGCTTTTCCTGCCGCACGCCGAACAGTCCATGACCATCCGCCACCAGCCCGTGCTGGCGCCGGGCGCGGAGCCGGAGCCCTACGCGGCCTGGAAGAAGCGCCAGCCCCCTGTCGCCAGGTCAAACCCGTGAGCCCCCGCGCCATCGCCAGCGCGCCGCTGACCGACGCGGCCGTCCAGGGCCATAATGGCGCCGGCGGCGATGCTGGCGCCGCGCGCCCGTCCCTGGCGAAACCCGGCCGCCGAACGTTGCTGGTCGCCGCCGTGGCGCTCATCGGGCTGAACCTCCGTCCATTCATCACCGGCGTCGGCCCGCTGGCGCCGGCCATTCAGGCTGATGCGGGCCTCAGCCTGCAAGGCATGTCCCTGCTCACCCTGGCGCCGATGCTGCTGATGGGCCTCATCGCCTTCGCGGGCCCCGCTTTGCAGGCAAGCGTCGGCGCCCGCCGCACTGTCATCGCCTCCCTCGTGGTCATTGGCGCCGGCTCGCTGCTGCGCCTGATCCCCGGGCCGGGCTGGCTGCTGGTCGCCACCGCCGCGCTGATCGGGCTTGGCGTCGCCGTCGTCCAGGCGGTGTTTCCCGGCGTCATCAAGCAGCAGTTCCCGCATCGGGTCGGCGCCGTCACCGGGCTCTACGCCTCCATGCTGATGTGCGGCGGGGCGCTCGGCGCGCAACTTTCCCCGCTGGCGACGACGCTGGCCGGAAGCTGGCGCGTCGGTCTGGCCGTCCTCGCCCTGCCGGCCCTGGCGGCCGTGGTCCTGGCGGCGGTGACCTTGCCGGCCAACGGCGCGGGCCCGTCCGCGCGCGCCAATCCGGCCGGGCGACTCATCAAACGTCCGCGCGTCTGGCTGCTGATGGCGTGCTTTGGCCTGGTCAACGGCGGCTATTCCTCGATCGTGGCGTGGCTGTCGCCATCCTGGCAGGAGCTGGGCTGGGGCAGCGCCGCCAGCGGCAGCCTGCTGGCGCTGATGGCCGCCAGCCAGGCGCTGGCCGCGCTGCTGCTCCCGGTTCTCGCCAGCGGCCAGAACGACCGCCGCCCCTGGCTCTGGCTGACGCTGGCCTTGCAGGTCGCGGGGTTCACCGGCCTCGCCCTGTGGCCGACCGCGGCGCCGGCCGGATGGACGATCATTGTCGGCGCGGGGCTCGGCGGCTGGTTCGCGCTGGCCATGGTGACCGCGCTCGATCATGCGCCGGACCCGGTCCAGGCCGGGGCCCTGTCGGCGCTGATGCAGGGCGGCGGCTTCCTGCTGGCGGCGCTGCCGCCATGGATCATCGCCAACTTGCACGAGCTGACCGGCGGTTACGCCGCCGGCTGGCTGATGCACGCGGCGAGCGCCGTCATCGTCGCGGCCCTCACCGTCCGCCTTGCCCCACGCCACTATGCCCGGGCGCTGGCCCTGGACGGCTGAGCCGGATCGCGCCGGCGCGGCGAAAGATGCGCCAGAAGGTTTCCCGGTGAAGCCTGAAAACCCTATGCTGCGCGCCGGCGCCATAACGCCGGCAGCAGCCGGGTCGCGTCGCCGCACGGGAGAAACGCCAGAATGAACGAACCCATCCTTGAGCCGGACCTGCCAATCGTCGATCCCCACCATCACCTGTGGGACCGGCGCCAGCGGGTGGCGGATATGCGCCCGCCGCTGCATGCCTTCGAGAAAACCATCCAGCTGACGCCGCTGTACCTGCTCGACCAGTTGCTGGCCGACCTGAACACGGGCCACAACGTCATCGCCACGGTGCATGTCCAGTGCGGCGCCTTCTATCGCGCCGATGGGCCGGAAGAACTGCGCCCCGTGGGCGAAACCGAATTCATCAACGGCGTCGCCGCCATGTCGGCCAGTGGTCTTTACGGGCCGGTCCGCGCCTGCGCCGGCATGGTGGGGTTCGCCGACCTGCGCCTCGGGAACAACGTTGACGCGGTGCTTGACGCGCATGAAGCCGCCGGTGGCGGCCGCTTTCGCGGCGTCCGCCACATGCTGGCGCACGATGACGATCCGGCCGTGCTCGGCCCCCTCGCCGCCATGCCCGCCGGCCTCGCCAGCGACAGCGCCGTGCGGAACGCCGTGCGCCGCCTTGGCGCCCGCAACCTGTCGTTCGACGCCTGGGCGCTGGAGCCGCAGCTGCCCGAGATCGCCGACCTGGCGCAGGCCTGCCCCGAAACGGCGATCGTGCTCAATCACGTCGGCACGCCCCTCGGCGTCGGCCGCTACGCCGGCAAGCGGGAAGAACGCTTTCCCATCTGGCGCGACAGCATCCGCCGCCTCGCCGCGTTGCCCAATGTTCACGTGAAGCTCGGCGGCCTCGCCATGCCTTTCCTGGGCTTCGCGGCCATGGGACCGGATGAGCGGCCATCCTCACAACAGCTGGCGGAGATCTGGCGACCGTGGATCGAAAGCTGCATCGAAGCCTTTGGGCCGCAGCGCAGCATGTTTGAAAGCAATTTCCCGGTCGACCGCTGGGGCGCCAGTTACGCCACCCTCTGGAACGCCTTCAAGCGCATCACCGCTGGCGCATCGCCCACGGAAAAGCAGGCCCTTTACGCCGGCGCCGCCAACGCTTTCTATCGCCTGGACATGCCCGCATGAAGTATTTGGGGAAAAGCGGAGCCAGCCTTACGTAAGGGGACGCGCGCGAAAGTGCGAAAAATGCGCCAGGCCCAGGAAAACGGGCGTTTCCAGTGAACCGGTTTTCACCGGAAATGCTCCCGCGTCTTTCCCGGGCTCTTTCCTGCGCGCCTTCGCACGGAAACGGCGCGCGCCCGGTCCGTCCTGCTCAGACGGCCAGGGCAACCGGCGCATCGCGCTGTTCCACTTCGGCCTGGCGCTCACGCCAGGCGAGATACGCCACAAGCCCCGACAGATAATGCTCCACGTCATCAATCCGCACGCGGAAAGCATGGTGGCGAATGAAAAAGCTGCCGCAAATGCGCCTGGGGTTGGCGAAGAACATCGCCAGTTCCGGCCAGAAATGCCCGTTCAGCAGGTAGTGGGCCCGCGCCTCCAGCGCATGGTGGAACCTGTCCAGATCAAGCCCGGCCAGGCCGCCGCGCAAGGCGGGATCGGCCTGCATGCGGCTGATCATGCGCTCCGCCGCCATCATCAGCTCCAGCAAGGTGGGATAGGTGGTGATGCGGTCGATGACGAAATCCAGATAGCCGGCGACGTTGCGGACGCCGAATTCGTAATACTCCGGGCGCGGCCTGTGCAGGGCCAGGGCGTCGGCCGCATAGGCCAGCCAGTGGTCGTGCGTATTCCAGTACCGGGCCTCGATGAAATGGCGAAACGCGTTTTCCACCGCGTCCAGCAACCGGCCGTCCCGCGTCTGCTCATACAGGCGCATGAGCGCGAACGCCGCCTCACCGTCGTAATAGATGATGCGGAAAGCATCCTTCAGTTGCAGGTCTGGCCAGGTGAAGACGTGCTGGAAACGCCCTGTCCCGGCGTCCTGCATGAACAGCACGCCGTTGGCCAGCCGCCGCGCCAGGTCCAGATGATCCTGCCGCCCGGTAACCTCGCAATATTTGCACAGGGCAAGAATGGCGACGGCGTTGCCGCCCAGCTTGATCTCGCCGTTGTCCTCAACGAGAAACGCGCGCCCATCAGCGCCATCGCCATCGGTCCGGATCAGCTCCGTCACCAGCCAGGCCAGCGCCCGTTCAATGGCCTTGCCGAGCGCCGCGTCGCGCGTCACGCCCCAGGCTTCGATCATGGCGTACAGGCTGCTGGCGTGGCGCAAGCTGTTGTAGGCAGGTATCTCGCGGTCGAAACACGGATGCCAGCCGTAGGTGAAGCGCCCGTTTTCGCCAACCTGCGTCGCCAGATAGCCGGAGCCCGCCGCGACGAGCGCGCGCACGTCCGGAATATCCATGCGCGGAATGGCCCGGCGACTGGCGTCGCGGCCAGCCCCATTCAGCTCATGGACGCGCGGGGAATCCAGGGAAACAAACATGCCCCGGGCTGAAAACTGCCACACCGCGCCGTCAGCGCTGCGGTCCACGTGCGCGAGCCCGTGGCGTATGCGGGCATGGCGCCGGAAATTCTTGTCGTTGATCACCGCCGTGCGGGCGCCGGGACCGCCATACAACATGGCGTTGGCGTTGAGCTCGGTTTCCAGAAACGCATGCCGGAAAGCGCTGTCCAGCGAAAGGCCAAACCTGAAGTAATTACGCTTGACCTTGCGGAGGCGCGCCTCAAGCGCGCTCCAGGTGAGCTTTTCAGCCTCTTCGACCCAGTCAACCCGCAGCCACGTCGGCTTGACCCTGGCGTCGCCCATCATCCGTTCCGCCGCCTGCACGAGGTCACGCCAGCATTTGTCAAACGACTCACCAGAAACCGTGACCGTCCGCGCCCGCGCCGCCCCATCCGTGAGGGAGGCAAACAGCACGAACGCCGGCGCATCGCCCGCGGCAGGCCGGATACGCTCCTCCACCTGCCGTCGCAAACGCGCAAATAACAGCCGGACATGACTTGGCTTCAATTGAACACCGCCCCCACGTTGACGCAAAACAACAGCAGCAGAAAATATGGATATTTTACTTTATGATAACTTGAATTGATAGATTTTATGAAAAATTTCCTTTTATATACGCTAAATGCGAGAAAAAATTTCAAAAAATAATCCATAATCCCTGTTGATGTCTTGTCCGCGTATCCCCGATCAACTCACACCGCCCCCGAGCTTACCGCAACGTCAAAACCTGAAAATGCCCTTTCTGCGCCACACTTCCCGCAATTTTCCCCAATTTTTGACGTATTTTGGCTTAATCGGCTATCAAAATGCCTTATATTCCAACACAAATCAGCGAAAAGACGCAGCGAATGTGTCCCCAATTTGGGACCATTCAAAAAAATGTGACCGGTAGCGCAGTTGCGTCAACACCCAGGATGTAGACAGTTTAGCTTTGCATCCTGGGGCAGGATTGCGCGCGACAGATAATAATAACATTCCTTTTACGTCGCGCGCCGGCTTCCCCCCAGACGAGCAGCTTTGTTCGCCTGGAGCATTTTTATGCAAGTTTTCGTCAAATCAAAAGCAACTGGCGCCACGCATTCGGTGCAGGGCGGACAGGTTGCCCTCAAAGAATCAAGTGTTGTTACACTTCCCACCAGCGCAGCTGATGTCGCCTCCTACAGCCGGGATGGAGCCGATCTTGTTGTCAGGCTCAAATCGGGCGGCGTCGTTCGCATCCGGAATTTCTTTGACAAGGACGGAAACGCGGGCAGCGACCTGTATTTCGTTGATGAGCATGGCGCGGTCACGCCCGCCGTGCTTCCGGCCAGCCTGGCTGGCGCTGGCGCGGCGGACGCCGCTGACAGCAGTGACATATCTCCGCTCGCCATACTTGGCGGGCTGGCGGCGGCCGGCGGCGCCGTGGCGCTTGCCGCGGGCGGCGGCGGAGGCAGCTCCGGCGGCGGCTTCGCGCCTGTTCCACCGCAGCAACCTGGCCCGATAGCTGACACAACGCCCCCCGCCGCGCCCACGGGGCTGCTTGTGTCTCCGGACGGAAAAACCCTTACCGGTCATGGCGAAGCGGGAGCCACGGTCACGGTCCGTGGCCCCGACGGAAAGGTCATCGGCGTCGGCGTCGTGGGACCAGACGGCAAGTTCTCCGTCACGCTGACCGAGCCGCAGATCAACCAGGAAGTCATCAGCGCGACCCTCACCGACGCCGCTGGAAACGTCTCGCAACCAGGCCAGGCCACCGCGCCAGATCTCACCCCGCCCGAGGCGCCCACCGAGCTGGTTGTCGCCCCCGAAGACGGCGCCAGCCTCTCCGGCAAGGGCGAACCTGGAGCGCAGGTCACCGTCCGCGATCCGGACGGCAACGTCATTGGAACCGGAACCGTCGATCCCGACGGAACCTTCACCGTCGCCCTCAATCCGCCCAAGGTTGAAGGCGAAGCGCTTGCCGTCGCCCTCACCGACGCCGCAGGCAATGTATCGCCTTCAGGTCAAGCCGTCGCTCCGGTTATCGATGACACCGATGCTGATGCGGACGCGGATGCGGATGCAGATGCGGACGCCGACGCTGATGCGGACGCTGACGCCGACGCGGATGCCGACGCTGACGCGGATGCAGATGCGGACGCTGACGCTGATGCTGATGCGGATGCCGACGCGGATGCTGATGCAGATGCGGACGCTGACGCTGATGCGGACGCGGACGCCGATGCTGACGCTGACGCAGATGCGGACGCGGATGCCGACGCTGATGCCGATGCCGACGCGGACGCAGATGCGGACGCTGATGCTGATGCGGATGCCGACGCGGATGCTGATGCTGACGCAGACGCAGACGCTGATGCGGACGCTGACGCAGACGCTGACGCTGACGCGGACGCCGATGCAGACGCTGACGCCGATGCTGACGCAGATGCGGACGCAGACGCAGATGCGGATGCCGACGCGGATGCCGACGCTGACGCCGATGCGGACGCGGATGCCGACGCAGATGCGGACGCTGACGCGGATGCCGACGCTGACGCCGACGCGGATGCCGACGCTGATGCCGATGCCGACGCGGACGCAGATGCGGACGCTGATGCGGACGCTGACGCTGATGCTGATGCGGATGCCGACGCGGATGCTGATGCGGATGCCGACGCGGATGCTGATGCAGACGCAGACGCTGATGCGGACGCTGACGCAGACGCTGACGCTGACGCGGACGCCGATGCAGACGCGGATGCTGACGCTGACGCAGACGCAGATGCGGATGCCGACGCGGATGCCGACGCGGATGCCGACGCAGACGCTGATGCCGACGCGGACGCTGACGCTGACGCTGACGCTGATGCCGACGCGGACGCGGACGCTGATGCGGATGCGGATGCCGACGCGGATGCTGATGCAGACGCAGACGCTGATGCGGATGCCGACGCAGATGCGGACGCTGACGCCGATGCGGACGCAGACGCCGACGCGGACGCAGACGCCGATGCAGATGCGGATGCAGACGCTGATGCTGACGCCGACGCGGATGCCGACGCAGACGCTGACGCGGATGCTGACGCAGACGCCGACTTCGAGTTGACCGATCTCAATGATACGGCCGGGTTGAACAGGACAGTCAGCTACGAGCCCGAAGCTACGCCGGATACGGACTCCGACAGCCAGTTTGACCTGGCGGGCATCAACCTGATTGGCGGCCTGATTGGCGTGGACATCAGCTCGGGCCAGCCGCTGGTTCAGTTTGGGCTGGATGAAAACACCAACTCTGTTGAGCTGGATCTGGGTATCTCGGGGGTGCTGAGCGTCGGCGTACTGAGCAGTTACGCCCTGATCATTGAAGTTCAGGATGGGGCAGGAAACTGGAGCCGGGTTGAGGACCCGTCCCAGAACATAGCGGGCGGCGTTCTCACCCTTGATGTTCTCGGTCTTGGCGGAACATCTGGAACCGTCACCCTGACTGACCTGCCGGCAGGCGAGTATCGTGCTTCGCTGGTGCCGAACCCCGCGCTTATCAGCGTTGGCGTCGCCATCACCCGCGATATCTCGGTCACCGCGACAGATCTGATTGAAAACCAGCAGATCACGGTGGGTGAGGCGCCGACTGGCAACTTCATCACCGACGCGGCGACCGGCGGGCACCCGGCGGATCTTGAAGTCACGTCCGTCACCTTCAACGGAACCCAGCACGTCCTGACGGACGGTGAGGTGACCGTTGTCGGCGACCATGGCTCGCTCCTGATCCATGCCGACGGCAGCTACGCCTACACGCCAGACACGGGCAACCCGACAGGCGGGGTGGACAGCTTCTCCATTACCGTCAGCGATGCCGTGCATGGGGTTGAACACAGCGCCAATCTGAACATTGACGTGTCGGTTCAAGATGTTGGACCCGCCCCGCTCATGGCGGCGCATGCGACGACAGAGACGTTGATGGAGGACGCGACGGACACGCATCACGATGCGGGTTCCGACCAGCAGGCTGACGCCCACGACGCCGCTCCGCTTGACGGCGCCGACGCCACCGCCCCTGCGGCGGAGGCGCCCGCCCATGACGACGCCCAGGCGACAGACGCCGCCATCGTCCAGGCGCAGGCGGAGCCTGACACGGTTCCGGTTGAGCTGACCGGCGATGATCAGACCGCCGATGGCGCCGGGGAGCAGGCGCCCGCCCAGGACAGCCTGCCGGAACTGACGCTGGCGGAGACCGGCGGCGACATCCCGCTTGCCGGACTGGTTGATGTGGCCGACGCGCCGGCGGGCGAACCGGCGGAAGGCGCGCCGTCAACCAGCAGCGCGACCGACGTCGAAGGCGGCGTGGATGTCGAGGATCCGACGTCCTATCTCGCTGAAACGCCTGACGACGACCAGACCCACCACCCGGTCGTCTGACGTAACGGCTCGGGGGCGTTGCTCCCGGGCTCTTCACCAGGTCCGGGCGGCCCGCGCCGCCTGACCTCCCGGCCGGGTTAACCAGCCGGCCCCAACAACCGGGGCGTCGCCGTCCTTTCGGGCGGCGGCGCTCCGGCGTTCATCGTTTGATGGAGCAGCCTTCCGGCCGCGCCTTGCTGGTCGTGATGGTCTGTCGACCGCGTGGAGTACTGAATGACGTTGGCTGGACGGGTCAGCGATCCGACGCTCCGTTTGCCCCGGCGACGCCGCGCCAGGCGCCGCGCTCCATGGATCCCGGCGCTTTCTGGCGCGGCGGTCTGCCTGATGTTGGGTTTTCACATACCGGCGGAGGCGACGACGCGGAAACCGCGCGCCCGGCCGGCCGGCGCCATGGACATGGAAACCGTCGTTCGCAGCGCCGCGAACCATCACCCGTCCATCGCCGAGGCCACCGGCATGATGCGCCAGCAACAGGAGCAGATCGCGGTGGCGCGATCCGGGTATTTTCCCAAGATTTCCGCCGGCGTTGGCAGCGGCGCCAGCGCGACCGGAAACCAGAACTGGCGCCCGGCGCTAAATCTGTCCGCCTCGCAGATGCTCTATGATTTCGGCAAGGTCTCGTCCGAGGTGGACGCCGCGTCGGCCGGCGCGCGCGCCAGCGTCGCCCAGGTTGCGCTGACCACGGACAATATCGCCCGCGACACCGCCCTCGCCTTCGTCGAAGCGCAGCGATACCAGGCCCTGCTCACGGTGGCCGTCGACCAGGTCGCCGGCGTGCGCGCCATCGGTGATCTGGTCAACCAGCGTAGCGAGCAGGGCGCCAGCTCCCTGTCGGACAAGGAGCAGGCCGAGGCGCGCATTCTGGCGACGGAAGCGACCCGTTACGAGATCGAGGGCGAACGCAGCCGCTGGCTGAGCAACGTCTCGTTCCTCGCCAGCCTGCCGGTCAGTTCGGTTTCCGCCGCCGCCCCTGGCTGGCTCGGCAAGGCGTGCGCCAGCGGCGAACTGGACTGGAGCCGGATTCCCGCCGCTGTCCAGGCCGAGGAGAAGCGACGCCAGGCGATCGCCCAGCTCGACAACAGCAAGGCCCAGATGTTTCCAACCATCGCGCTGTCCGGCAGCGCCGATTACGATCCGTTTTACGAGCGGGAGCCAGCCTGGTCCTACAATAACAACACCAACACCCGCCGCTTCAACTACACAGCCGGCGTCCGCCTTTCTGGCAACCTCTATGAAGGCGGCGCCAACATGGCGCGGCGCCGGGCCGCCGACCATGCGCTGACGGCGGCGATGGCGGCCGGCGCGGCGGTGCGCCTGCAGGTGCGGCAGGGCCTGGCGCAGGCCCGCAGCCGCATCGGCGCCCTCGGCGCCCAGTACAAGGCCGCGCAATTGCGCGACCTTGCCATGGTCAAGACCCGGGATCTGTACCGGCAGCAATATGTGGATCTCGGCACGCGGACCCTGCTCGACCTGCTCAACGCCGAGCAGGAGCTTTATACGGCCCGCTTCCAGGCGGTGAACATCACACACGATCTGCGCCGGCTGCAGCTCGAGTGCCTCTACAACACCGGCACGACCCGCGCCGCCTTCGCGCTCGGCCCACAGGCAGCCCCATGACCACCGCCATCCAGCCTGACGCGGCGACCGCGCCGCCCCCGCCCACGGCCCTGCTCGACGCGTGGATCGGCGCGCTCGCCCGCATCTGCCGCGACTATGGCCTTGAACCGTCCCTGCAACGGGCGCGGCTGGAGGCGCGCTGGCATGGCGCCGCCAGCGTGGACGAAGCCATCGCGAGCCTGGCGCGCGGCATGGGCCTGCGCCTGAAGGCGCTGCCAGATCATGCCCGGGCCATCGACAGCCACCGGCTTCCCCTCATCATCGAGCTGGTTGACGGCCGCGTCGGCGTCGTCGGCAGCCTCGGCGCCGATGGCGTCGCCGAGGTAACCTTCGCCGGGGAGGACACCCTGCCGGCGCTCGCCCCGGTCGCCGACCTGGCGCCCCTGATCAGCCGCGCGGTGGTGGCGCGGCCGGCCCGCCGCGTGCGCGACGCCCGGGTTGACGACTACATCCGCCCCTATGAGGCGCACTGGCTCCGCCGCCTGGTGATCCGCGACTGGCGGCCCTATGGCTATGTGCTCATTGCCTCGCTCGTCGCCAACACCCTGGGGCTGACCGGCATCGTCTTCTCCGGCCAGGTTTATGACCGGGTGATCCCGGCCGAGTCGATGTCCACGCTGTTCGTGCTGTTTTCGGGCGTGGTGCTGGCGCTGCTGTTCGATTTCATCATGCGGCGCGTCCGCCATGAAATCCTCGACCTGCTCGGCAAGGACGCCGACCGGCGCCTGTCGGACGTGGTGTTTGGCCACGCCTTGCACGTGCGCAACCAGGCCCGGCCGCGCTCCACCGGCAGCTTCATCGCCCAGCTGCGCGATCTGGAGCATGTCCGCGAACTGATGACGTCAACCACCGTCTCGGCCATCGCCGACCTGCCGTTCTTCTTCATGTTCCTTGGCGTCATGTGCTTCATCGGCGGCAAGCTGGCGCTCGTGCCGTTGATCGGGCTTGCGCTGATGCTGACGCCGGGGCTGCTGTTGCAGGGGCGTCTGCGCAAGCTGGCGCAAACCTCCATGCGTGAGGCTTCGCTGCGCAACGCCATGCTGGTGGAGGCGGTGCAGGGCATTGAAGACATCAAGTCCTTGCAGGCGGAAACCCGCTTTTTGCGGCTGTGGAACCACTACAACGCCGTCACCGCCGATGCGCAGCTGAAGCTGCGCGCCCTCACCAACGGCATGTCGTCATGGGTGCACACCGTGCAGATGCTGGTTTACGCCGGCGTGGTGGTGGTGGGCGCGCCCATGGTGATCGCCGGCGAGATCACCACCGGCGGGCTGGTCGCCGCCTCGCTGCTCGGCTCGCGCATGATTTCGCCCATGGCGCATCTCAGCCAGGTGCTGGCGCGCCTGCAACAGGCCCGCGTCGCCGCCGGCAGCCTTGAGGCGATCATGCAACTGCCCGTGGACCACGCCCCCGAGGAGGCGCGCGTGCATCTGCCGGCCATCGCCGGCGCGTACGGGATGCGCGAGGCTGCTTTCCGCCATGGCGACGGCGCGACGCCCATTGCCCTGACCGTCGGCAAGCTGTCCATAGCCGCGGGCGACCGCATCGCCGTGCTCGGCAGGAACGGCGCCGGCAAGTCGACCCTGCTCAAGGCGCTCGCGGGCCAGCTCGACGCCTCTGCCGGCGAAGTCACGCTCGACGGAGTCGCCCTGTCGCACATCGATCCCGCCGACGTCCGGCGCGACGTCACCTACATCGGGCAGGACGCCCGCCTGTTCCATGGCTCCCTGCGGGAAAACCTGATGATGGGCGCGCCGGACGCCAGCGACGCCGAGCTGGTGCGCGTGCTGGCGCTGACCGGCGCCCTGGAATTCGTGCGCCGCCTGCCAAAGGGGCTCGATCACCCGGTCGGGGAGAGCGGCGCCGGCTTTTCCCAGGGCCAGCGCCAGTTGCTGCTGCTCAGCCGCAATCTGCTGCGCAACCCGCAGGTCGTCATTCTGGACGAACCCACCGCCAGCCTGGACGAAACCACCGAGCGGGCCTTCATCGCGCAGTTCGGGGCCTGGTCGGAGGGACGCACCGTCATTGTCGCGACCCACCGCATGCGCGCGCTCGATCTCGTCAACCGGATCATCGTTGTCGACAATGGCCGCATCGTGCTCGACGACGGCAAGGAAGCGGCGCTGCGGCGTCTCACCGGCGTGAAGCCCGTGGCGCCGACATCTCCGGCGGCGCCGCGCCAGCCGGCGATGGCGAAAGCGGGAGCAGAGGCATGATCACCCGCGCCCTCGGGCTCAGCAGCAACACCGCGCCGACGTCAGGTGGCCTCGACCTTGATCACGACGCAACCGACCTTCGCCTGGCGCGCGCTACCCGGGTGATCTGGGTGGTTGTGGCCCTGCTGGCGGCGTTCCTCGCCTGGGCTTCCGTCGCGGTTCTGGATGAGGTCGCGTCCGGACAGGGCAAGGTGGCGCCGTCATCGCGCGAACAGGTGATCCAGTCGCTGGAGGGCGGCATCCTGGCCGCGCTGAACGTGCGGCAGGACGACGTCGTCAAGCCCGGGCAAATCCTTGCCCAGCTGGACCCCACGCGCACCGAGGCCAATGTGGGCGAGGCGGCCGCGCGCCTGCGGGCGGCCCAGGCCAGCGCCGCCCGGCTCACCGCCGAAGTCAATATGACGGACCTGATCTTCCCGGCGGAGCTGAACGCCTGGACGGAGCTGGTCCAGTCCGAAACCCGGCTTTATAACGCCAGGCGCAGGGCGCTGGACGAATCCTCGCGCTGGATCCGCCAGGCCATGGACCTGGTGCGCAAGGAGCTGGCGATCAGCGAGAACCTGCAAAAAGCAGGCGCCGCCAGCCACATCGACGTCATCCGGCTCAACCGCCAGATGGTGGACATGGAGCTGAAGCTCGCCGACCTGCAATCGCAATACATTGTTCGCGCGCGCGAGGAGCTGGCCAAGGCCAACGCCGACGTGGAGGCGCTGCAATCGCAGATTCGCGGCCGGACGGACAGTCTTTCAAGGCTGGTGTTCCGCTCGCCGGTGCGGGGCGTGGTCAAGAATATCGAGGTCACGACCCTCGGCGGCGTCATTCCGCCCAACGGCAAGCTGATGGAGATCGTGCCGCTGGACGACCAGTTACTGATTGAGGCGCGCATCGCGCCGCGCGACATCGCCTTCATTCACGAAGGACAGCGCGCCGTGGTGAAGATCACCGCCTATGACTATGCGATTTATGGCGGCCTGGAGGGCGCGGTTTCCAGTATCTCGCCGGACACCATCCGCGACGAGGTGCGGGCGGACCAGTTTTACTACCGCGTGTTCATCAAGACCAGGACCGACGCCCTGACCAACAGCGCCGGCAAGCGCTTCCCCATCTTCCCCGGCATGATCGCCACCGCCGACATTCACACTGGCGAAAAAACCGTGCTCCAGTATCTGCTGCGCCCCCTCAACCGGGCGCGCGAGGCGCTGCGGGAGCGGTGATCACCATCGCTTTGCCCGGCCCGCGAACCCGCCCGCCAGCAGCGGCGCCAGTTTCGCTGGCCCCGGACGCGCCGCCTAACGCAACGCCTCGCAAATCGCCCCATTGAACCTGGCGGATTTTTGAACGGCTTCGGGCCACTCATACGCCGGGAGCCCCATGTCCGTCGCGGCCCGGCGGCTGAGGCGCGCCAGCGTCTCAAGATCGGCGCGCGCCCTGTCTCCGCCCCGGATGACGCTGGCGGCAGGGACGCTGGCGATCACGACCCTGGAGCCGTCCCGGTATCTGGTGTCGCGCGCCGTCCCGGGCACGGGGGCCCCTGCCCCCGCGGCGCCCCAACGCGCCGTCCAGAACGCGCTGGCGCCATAGCGCAGCCGCGTCGCGTCCTGGCAGCCAGCCGGCGCGTCGCCGGTTTGCCTGGGCGGCGCCGCTCCCGCAAACAGGCCCTCGCTCCACCGCGCCATTCCTTCCAGCAACCAGGGCGCCTTGAACATGGCGTAGCCGTACTGGAACAGGTGAAACAGTTCGTGGGCGCCCGTGACGTTGCGGGAAAAATCGAGGCGGTTACTGACGACCGCCGCCAGCGAGCATGGCGCGCCAGCGCCTTGTGCGCCGGGCAGCCGCGTCACCTCATCGAACGCCAGACCGTTGCCGCGCGGCAGATCCATCACAAAGAATGTTATCGCCTGCGCCGCCTGGTAACGCGCCTGCGCCAGGGGATCGGCCAGCCCCAGCCCATGGCGATAGACATCGCGCGCCGCGACAAGCTGCGTCATCAGATCGTCGATTACATCTGGAACGCCATTTCCCCGGCTATCGCGCTGCTCCGCTGGCGCGTGGGGGCCATCCGGGGCCCAGCGGATACGCAGGTCTCCGCGAACCAGCTCCCGGTCCAGTCCGGCGTAGCGCGCCGGAAGCAATTCCCTGCATCCCGCTTTTACACCGGCGGGAGGCGCGGGCGTCATTTCGCCGCCCAAAACCGTGAAGCCTGGCGCGACGCAGACGGACGCCGCCAGGAGCGCAGGCAGACAGCGCCGACGACCATGCCAGCGCCACATCATTCCAGGCCCCTTTTCCTGATGGTCGCCCACCGCATGACGCCGCACGTCCTCACGCGCCAATGGCGATCTGGCGCTCCCTGAGCGCCCGCACCAGCTCACTGATCCTGACGCCAGCCGACCCTTTCACCAGCAGCAGATCGCCGCTGCGGAGCAACTCTCCGGCCCTGGGGAGCAGTTCCGTCACGGTCGGCGTCCAGACAACCGCCGCCCTGCTTTCCAGCACATCGCGCAGGGCGGCCATCTGCTCGCCGCACAACAGGATCAGATCGGCGGAGCACGCCTCCACGTGTGGCTTCAGGCCGGCGTGCAGGGCGGCGCTGTCTGGTCCAAGCTCCAGCATGTCGCCCAGGGCGAGCACGCGCCGCCCGCCAGCGACCGGCGGGCTGATTTCCCGCACCAGTTGCAGGGCGGCGGCCATGGAGGCGGGGTTGGCGTTGTAGGATTCATCAACCACGCGCACGCAGCCATCGCCTGCCGGCGCGTCGATAACCTCGCCGCGTCCGCGCACGGGCCTGAATAACGCAAAAAACGGCCCGGCTGCTGCGGCGGGCGCGTCAAGCGCGTCCAGCACCGCGACGCATCCCGCGGCGTTGAGCGCCATGTGCTCGCCTGGCGCGCCATTTCGGAACAGCAGCGAACGCCCTCTCACCGACAGTTCAACGAGCTTCTCCGTCGCAATATAGTTGAGCAGGCGGATATCGGCGCCCGGGTGACGGCCGTAGCTGACAATACGCAAGCCCGCCGATCGGGCGGCGTTGGCGAAAATGTCATACTGCGGCATGTCGGCGAAAATCACCGCCACGCCGCCGTGACTCATGCCGTCAAAAATCCGCGCCTTGCGCCGGGCGATCTCATCAACATTCTTGTGATATTCCAGATGCGCCGGCGCGATATTGGTGATGATCGCCACGTCCGGTCTGACCAGCGCCGTATTGCGGCGCATGCCGCCAATGGCCATCTCCACTGCGAGAAAGGCCGCATCGCGCGGCATGGAGGCCAGGTTCCAGGCGATGCCAACGTGTGTGTTGGCGCTGGCGCGGGAGCTGCCCGTCACACCCCATAACCCGAGGATGTGGGAGAGCATGGCGACCATCGTGGTCTTGCCGGCGCTGCCCGTGACGCCAATGACCCGCGCAGACGACGCCTGCCGTGCATACCGCCCCATGGCGAGCACGGCCGCCCGCGGATCATCCACCCGCAACTCATACCTCACGCCTGGTGCGGAAGGCGCATCCCGTTCGAGGACCACGGCCTGCGGAATAAAGGGCAGACGCGGCACGGACGGCAGGGCAACGCCCGTAGCGCCCATACCCCGCACGACGACGACATCGCCTGGCTGCATCTCCGGCGCATAGGTACAAACGCCCATGGCCCTCCAGCCGGGTCCCGGAGCGTCTCCCGCCCACTGGCCGCCCATTCCGGCCGCCAGCTCGGCGGCGCTCCAGCCCCGTCGTTCCGCAGCCGCACCCGCGGCCGCCAAGGGTAGCAGGCCAACATCCTGGAATGTCACGAAAGCCTCATCTGAACGTAAGCCGGGGGAAGGCCGCGCGCGACGGCCTTTGTTGATATCGCCGCGCGCGGGGCCGCCAGCCCCAAAAGACCGCCAGCAGCCTAGCATCAGCCGGAGATTTCGCGCGCGCCAGCGCGGCGCCGTCACATGGTTGTGAAACGCACGCCTGAAGCAGCCGGCCAATCCGGGCAACAGCCCAGATGCCGCCTCCGCATCCGCGGCAAAGCCGTTGGCCGTGAGGCGGCGTGAAACACGCGTCAAAGAAACGGCGTGCGTGTATATTTGGCGGAACGGCGCTTTAGCGTGACCCGCGCCGCGTCCCGAGCGCCGTTCTCAGGTAATCCGCCAACACGACCGCATGATTGTAAACCGGATCGTGGGCGGCGTAGAGCAACGTCACCGGTCCATGCTGCAGATAATCGTCAATGTGCGCGACCGCCGCAGGGTTGGCGTCGAGTTCAGCGCGGTAGCGAAAGCTAAATTCATCGAACAGCGCCGGATCATGACAGAACCACTTGCGCAGTTCCGGGCTGGGGGCAATCTCTTTCATCCACACAGTGAGATGCGCGCCCTCCTTGCGCACCCCGCGCGGCCACAAACGGTCGATCAGGATCCGGGCGCCGTCCGCGTCATCGGCGGGTTCATAGATGCGTTTGACCCGAATGTCCGGCGACATGGCCATCTCCCTCAACAGCCGCGCGATCTGGAAAACACCAGCATACCCCGGCTTCCGACGGTTTCCAGCGCCTCTGTCCACATACCGCAACTGCAAGCAATTTGCATTTAAATACCAGAGAGTTGCCGCCAGCCAGCCGATCGCCTAAACCCCGGAGCTCCAGCAATCCCTCAGGATGGACATGAACAGAACCCTGCAGATCGCGATCGGCAGCCTGATGGTCGGGCTGGTGGTTCTGGCGTTGAAGCTGCTCGCCTGGCGCATGACAGGCTCCGTCGCGCTCTATTCGGACGCGATGGAAAGCATCGTCAACGTGGCGACGGCGCTGGCGGCCCTTGTCGCCGTGCGCATCGCCCTGCGGCCAGCGGACGCCAACCACCCTTACGGGCACCACAAGGCGGAATATTTCAGCGCGGTGATGGAGGGGGTGATGATCGTCGTCGCCGCCCTGCTCATCCTGCGCAAGGCGTGGCAAGGTTTCCTCGCGCCCCAACCGCTCGACGCTCCCGTGGAAGGCCTGGCGATCAACGCCGCCGCCAGCGTGCTCAACGCCCTCTGGTGCTGGGTGCTGATCCGCCAGGGCCGCAAGCTGCGTTCGCCGGCGCTGGAAGCCGATGGCCGCCACCTGTTCACCGATGTGGTGTCGTCCCTTGGCGTGATCGCTGGCGTGGCGCTGGCCGTGGTCACCGGCTGGCTGGTGCTCGACCCACTGCTCGCTGCCCTGGTGGCGCTTAACATCCTGTGGTCGGGCTGGAAGGTGACGAAGGAATCCATGAGCGGCCTCATGGATGAAGCCGCGCCCGACCACATGCTGGCCACCATTCGCGGCGTGATCTCCCGCGAGGCGATTGGCGCGCTGGAAGCCCACGACGTGCGCACCCGGGTCGCCGGGCGCGTCACCTTCATCGATTTTCATCTGGTGGTGCCAGGCGCCTCGACCGTGGAAGCCGCCCACTGCATCTGCGACCGGATCGAAGCCGCCCTGAAAGACGAAGTGCCCGGAGCGCAGATCACCATCCACATCGAACCCGAGCACAAGGCCAAGCACTGCGGCGTCGTGGTCGTCTGAGAATACGCCCCGCATCAGGGCGCGAAGCTTCCGGTGGAAGCGCGTCCTGACCTGCCCGCCCCCAGGTCATTCCCTGCCGGGGTCGCCTGCGCCTGCGTCATCACATATGCGCCACGCTGCCTGCGGCGCATCGCGCGTGGACCTCAACCCGCCGCCAGCCGCATCACCACGCGGTTGGAGCCATCGAGCAGCAGCAGCTTTCTGGGCTCTTCCTCAACGCGGAAACCGCGGACCAGACGAAGCGCCTCATGGAACCGGCGCTCCTGGTTCATCTGTGGCGGCGGACAGGCCATCATGGTCGACGCCATACGGCCGAACACAATGCGCTTGCCCTTCACCCGCACCGCGCCGCTCATGCCGTTGCAGCCCCCATGTCCGGAAACGTGACCGTCCGGCCTGATGTCCAGAACGGATTGCACGCGCTCCGCCACGCCGCCGCCAAGAATATCTTCCGCCACCCAACGGCCCCAGGGCTCCGCCGGCGCGCGCGGCTTGCCTGTCCCGGGCTTGCCCGTCCCTCCTGCGCGCACGACCTGGATGGTGAAAGGCCCCGCGTCGCCAGGTTTCCAGGCGTGAACCGTATCGTTGATGAACATCAGCTTGCCGCGATTGTCGCTGATGCGCGCCTGCAGGGCGTAACGCCGCCCGCGCCGCAGCTTGCGGCTGTCGATGCGCAGGGTGAAAGGTACCGGGCTGCCGGTGAACTTGCCGACCTGAGCCGTGGCCAGCACGCGCGCCGGCGCATCGGCCAGCGACATGTCCACCAGCTGCACCTCCACGCGGGCGCCGCGCGGCAACGCCATGCGCTCGCGATAAACCACCTCGCCGCGCAGGGTGAGCGGGGCGGCCGACGCCGCTCCAGTCCACAGCGCCACCCCGGCGGCAAGCGCCCCCAGGGACACCTCCCGACGGCTCAACAGGTTTCCCGCAGATTTTGACAACATGGCCTCCGTAACCGTCCTTCGCCGAACCGCACCCGCAAGCAGGGGCTGACCCGTCGCCCGCCCGCCATGAGGCCGGATTTTCATGCCGCTGGATTTCCGGGGAGAAAGCCAGATTCGCGATCCGCCGCATCGCCTGCGCGCCACACATTCCCGCCGCAAGAACCCGACGGCGCCGGCGCGTCCGCGTCCTGAAAACCCGGCGCAGCCAGAACCTGACTGACAGGCGACAGCTTCACGCATCGCGTATTGTCAGGCCGGTTTCGGGCGCCCATGCGCCAAAACCGCAGGTTGAATGTCGCCGGGGGCCGCGTCGGCGTCAACCGGCCCGCAACGGCCAGTCCCCGCGCCGCCGCCGCGTTGGCCCCCGGGGGCTGGCCAACCCGCGCCGGCGATGGCATCACAACAGCGCGCGGCATGGGGCGCGCGCATCCGCAATGGAGCGCTGGAACATGGACAGCCAGGAAACGGTTCTGGTCACCGGAGCCGCCGGCTTTATCGGCTTTCACCTGTGCCAGCGCCTGCTGGCGGAAGGCCGGCGCGTGGTCGGACTGGATACGCTCAACGATTATTATGACCCGGCGCTGAAGCGGGCCCGGCTGGAGCAACTGACGCCGTCCGGCAATTTCAGCTTCAGCCAGACCGATATTGCCGACGCGGCGGCGCTGACCGATGTGTTTCACGCCAGCAACCCGGCGATTGTCGTCAATCTGGCGGCGCAACCCGGCGTGCGCTACTCGCTGGTCAATCCCGACGCCTACACCAGATCGAACCTCGTGGGCTTCCAGAACCTCCTGGAGTGCTGCCGGCATGGCGGCGTGCGCCATCTGGTTTACGCCTCGTCCAGCTCGGTTTACGGCGCCAACCGCACAATGCCGTTCTCGGTCAGCCAGAACGTCGATCATCCGCTCAGCCTGTACGCGGCCACCAAGAAGGCCAACGAGCTTTCCGCCCACGCCTACAGTCACCTGTTCGGGCTGCCGACCACGGGACTGCGGTTTTTTACCGTTTACGGGCCATGGGGCCGCCCGGACATGGCGACCTGGCTGTTCGCCGAGGCCATCGCCGCCGGCCAGCCACTGCGCCTGTTCAACAATGGCGATCTCAGCCGCGACTTCACCTATGTCGACGACATCGTTGAAGGCGTCGTGCGCCTGCTCGACCAGCCCGCCCGGCCTGATCCCCGGTGGAGCGGCGCGGCGCCCACGCCTGGCAGCTCCTCCGCCCCCTGGCGCGTCTACAATATTGGCGCCAACAGCCCGACGCCGGTGCCGCGTCTGATCGCGCTGCTGGAAGAGGGCCTGGGCCGCAAGGCCCGGATCGTGCTGGAGCCGATGCAGCCAGGCGACGTGCCCGCCACCTGGGCCGACACTGACGCCCTGCAGGCGGCGATCGGCTACGTGCCGGCGACGCCACTGGAAACGGGCGTCGCCCGTTTCGTGGACTGGTTCCGCCGCTGGCGCGGGGTGTAAGTCGCCACGGCCAGCTGTCCCCCGGCCCAACCGCCCTGGTATGGCCGCGAAATCCGTCTCTCTCCACGGCCAGCTGCATGATTTGACGTGCGCCGTGTCCCATCGCCGGTTTCGTGCGCGCGCATCATGTTCTATGTCGTACAGCACAGTTTCGCCGTTCGTCGGCGCATCCGGGGAGCACCATGGCGTCGCGACGCGCGATCAGGACCATCCTGCTGAACCTGACGGCGGATCTCGCCGTCACCGCTGGCGCGACGGCGCTCGCCTTCTTTCTGCGGTTTCAGGACCAGCGTCTTGGCGTCTATCTGCATGAACTGCCGCTGATTCTGGCTGGCGTGCTGCCGCTGGCGGCGATCGTGTTCCTGATCGTGCGCCTGCCCCAGTCGAAGTGGCGCTTCACGTCGCTGCCCGACATCCTGAAAATCGCCAAGGCCTCGCTGATCCTGTCGCTGCTGCTGCTGGCCTTCGACACGGTGATTTCGCACCCGGACCTGCTGGGCCGCAATTATTTCGGCCGCGCCTGGATTCTGCTCTTCTTCCTGCTG
>Ga0182737_1001236_pt1 | contig 26374 bp, 24 predicted proteins | sample eDN5th30CBELigOP_FD_128878 | JGI IMG/M metagenome (GOLD analysis project Ga0182737, IMG submission 128878) | Enriched Organic Plus compost microbial communities from Emeryville, California, USA - eDNA 5th pass 30_C BE-Lig OP (version 2) (version 2) ... | reverse complement strand
GCGGCCGGCCCCTACGTGTTCCGCCGCGTGACGGTGCCGGTGCTGCGGCCGGGCATCGTCACGGCGCTGCTGTTCTCTTTCATCATCTCCTTCGACGAGGCGACGGTGACCATGTTCCTGAAGGGACCGGAGTTCAACACCCTGCCGGTGCTGATCTTCGCCGAGGTGCAGGAGGGCAGCGCGTTGGCGGTGCCGGCCATTTCCACGGTGCTGATCGCGCTGACCTTCCTGTTCATCTGGCTGGTCGAGCGCACGGTGGGCCTGCAGGTATTCGTAGACAAGGATTGACCGCCGTCGGTCCGCGAGCCGGGAAGCGCTGGCGGCGCCGTCCCGGGTTTTGACAGCTTCCACATGGAGAGAATCGCCATGAATCGCAGAGAAACGCTGGGTTTGCTGGGCAGTATCGCGCTGGCCGGGTGCGCCGGGGGCCTGTCCGTGCCCGCCTTCGCCCGCGGCGGGGCGACGCTGCGCTTTTGCAGCAACGCGAGCGCCGTGTCCAAGGTATGGGGCACGGCCTACACGCCGGGCTACGCCGAGCAGACCGGCAACGAGGTGACCTTCGCCGACGTGCCCAATACCGCCGCGGCCATCATGAGCACGCGCGGGCGCGGCACCTACGACCTGGGCTACTTCACCTACATCGACGTGCTGACCCTGGCGAAGAACGACGCGCTGGAGACCTTCGACGAGACGGACTTCCCGCGGCTGAAGAACATCCCGCCGCGCTACCAGCTGCGCAACGCCGAGGGCAAGGTGATAGGCATAGGCGCCTACCAGGCCTGGTACGGCGTGGCCTACAACAAGTCGGCCGTGCAGGCCTCGGACTTCAAGTCCTGGAGCGACCTGGCCGACCCGAAGTGGAAGGGCAGGCTGGCGCTGAACCGCCCCATGTGGACGGCCGTCTACGACCTGAGCATCCTGGCGCACGCGCTGGGCGGCGACGAGGGCGACGTGACCCAGGCGGTGGAGCTGTTCCGCCGCATCGCCGCCAACGCGCTGACCTCGTATTCGTCGAACAGCCACATGGCCCAGCTGCTCACGCGCCAGGAAATCGTCGCCGGCCCGTACTACTCGCACCGCATCTTCAACCTGCGCCGCGAGGGGCAGACCGACCTGGACCTGGCCATCCCGCAGGAAGGCGCGCTGGCGCTGCCCTACGCCATCGCCGTGCCCAAGGGCACCAAGAACCGCGAGGCCGCGCGCGACTTCCTGCGCTACATCATGGAGCCCGAGCCCATGCTGAAGATGTCCGAGCTGGACCCGGTGATTTCCATGGACCCCACCATCAAGTTCTCCGCCCGGCAGGAGAAGGAGGTCGGCATGGACTACGAGACCCTGCTCAGCAAGATCTACATGCCTGACTGGGCGCTCATCGACCAGCACTGGAAGGAACGCACCGGCACCTGCGAAAAGATTTTCGCAGGCGTCTGACCGCCCGGGCGGTCAGACGCCGCCCAGGCAACCCAACCCGTAGCGCACGCCAGCCCGTTCCGGTCCCCCGGAACGGAACGGGCCCGCTTGCGCCCGCGCAGCACCACCCAACCCTTATCCGAAGATCACGATGTCCACGCCCAGCCCGCAAACCGCCGAGAAGTACCGCGTCAGCTTCGACGTCGGCGGCACCTTCACCGACTTCACCCTGCTCGCCGAGAGCAGCGGCGCGCTGCACTATTTCAAGGTGCCTTCGACGCCGCACGATCCCTCCGTCGCCATCGGCGAAGGCATCGCCCACCTGCTGAAGGCCTTCGCCATCGCCCCGTCGGCCATGACGCACGTCGGCCACGGCACCACGGTGGCCACCAACATGGTCATCGAGCGGCGCGGCGCGGCCACGGCGCTGCTGACCACCAAGGGCTTTCGCGACGTGCTGGAGATCGGCCGCCAGACCCGGCCCAGCCTGTACGACTACAACCGCGTCAAGCCGCTGCCGCTGGTGGCGCGCGAACTGCGCCTGGAGATTCCCGAGCGCATCGACGCCTCGGGCGCGGTGGTCGAGCCGCTGGACGCGGTCGCGGTCGAGCAGGCCGTGCAGGCCATGCGCGAGGCGGGCGTGCAGTCGGTGGCGATCTGCTTCCTGCACAGCTACCGCAACGACGCGCACGAGCGCGAGGCCGCGGCCATCGTGCGCCGGCTGATGCCGGAGGCCTTCGTCAGCGTGTCGGCCGACATCCTGCCGGAATTCCGCGAATACGAGCGCATGTCCACCACGGCGCTGAACGTCTACGTCGGCCCGCGCATGGCGAGCTACATGGCCAACCTGCAGAAGTCGGTGCAGGCCATGGGCATCTCGGTCGAGCCGAGCACCGTGCATTCCAACGGCGGCCTGATGTCGGCGCAGTCGGTGTGCGAGGCGCCGGTGCGCACCTGCGTGTCCGGCCCGGCGGCGGGCGTGGTGGGCGCGGCCGAGCTGGGCCGCACCATAGGCATGAGGAACCTCATCACCTTCGACGTGGGCGGCACCAGCACCGACGTGTCGCTGATCCACGATTCGCGCCCGCTCTACACCCAGGGCCGCCTGGTGGCCGAGCACCCGGTCAAGACGCAGATGATAGACGTGCACGTCATCGGCGCGGGCGGCGGCAGCATCGGCCGGGTCGACGAGGGCGGGGCGCTCAAGGTCGGCCCGCAGAGCGCGGGTGCCGTGCCCGGCCCGGTGGCCTACGGCCGCGGCGGCACCGTGGCGACGCTGACCGACGCCCACGTCTGCCTGGGCCGCCTGGACCCGGTCTCGCTGCTCGACGGCCGCATGAAGATCTACGCCGCGGAGGCGCGCGAGGCGGTCATGGAACAGATCGCCAGGCCGCTCGGCCTGTCGCTGGAGGAGGCCGCCTACGGCATGCTGCGCATCGCCAACGCCAACATGGGCCGGGCCGTGCGCTCGGTGTCCACCGAGCGCGGCTACAACGTCAACGAGTTCGCCCTGTGCGCCTTCGGCGGCGCGGGCGGCCTGCACGCGGCCGAGCTGGCGCGCGACTGCGGGCTGTCGCGCATCCTGATCCCGCAGGAGCCGGGCACCATGTGCGCGCGCGGCATCCTGCTGTCGGACATCTCCATGGATTTCGTCAAGACGCAGATGAGCGTGGCCGACGAGGCCGCCTGGCCGCAGGTCGGCGAGGCTTTCGAGGCGCTGTCCGGGCAGGCCCGCCAGTGGCTGGCCAAGGAAGGCATAGAGCCCGCCCGGCAGCGCCTGCTCCAGCGCATCGAGGCGCGCTACCGCGGCCAGAATTTCGAGATCGTGGTCGATTTCGAGGACCGCGGCCTGCCGCCCCTGCAGGAGTTCCTGGCGCTGTTCAGCGCCGCCCACGTGCGCGAGTACGGCTACGACGCCGAGGCCCGCGCGGTGGAGGTGGTGAACTGCCGCATCCAGGCCGTGGGCACGGTGGCGCGCGCGCCGCTGGCCACTATCGAGGGCGGGCCCAGCCTGTCCGGCGCCCGGGCCGGCGAGCGCCCGGTCTATTTCGCCGAGACGGGCTGGACGCCGACCCCCGTCTACAAGCGCCACCTGCTGCCGGTCGAGCAGGACTTCACCGGCCCGGCCATCGTCGACGAGATGAGCTCGACCACCGTCATCCTGCCCGGCCAGCAAGTCCGGCTGGACCGTTTCGGAAACCTTTGCGTCAACGTCAAATCATGAGCAATCCCAACCTGAAGCCCGCGCCCGCGGCCGTGCGCGACGAGTTCGACCCCATCGCCATGGAGGTGTTCAGCAACCGCCTGCTGTCGATCACCGAGGAAATGGGCAACACGCTGATCCGCTCGTCCTTCTCCAGCAACATCAAGGAGCGCAAGGACTGCTCGGTGGCGCTGTTCGACGCCGCCGGCCGGCTGGTGGTGCAGGCCGCGCACATCCCCGTGCACCTGGGCTCGCTGTCGGGCGCGGTGGGCTCGGTGCTGGAGAACTACCGGCCCGAGGACCTGCACGAGGGCGACGCCTTCATCTCCAACGACGCCTACCTGGCCGGCGGCAGCCACGCGCCGGACATCACCATCGTCACGCCCATCTTCTGGGACGGGCGGCTGCGCTTCTTCGCGGCCAACATCGGCCACCACAGCGACATCGGCGGCGCCGTGCCGGGCTCGACTGCGCACGATCTGCGCACCGTCTGGGCCGAGGGCCTGCGCCTGCCGACCACGCGCATCATGTCGCGCGGCGGGATCAACGAGGAGCTGATCCACCTGATCGCCCACAACACGCGCGAGCCGGACAACCGCATCCACGACCTGCACGCGCAGATCGCCACCAACGAGCGCGGCGAGAAGCTGATGCACGAGCTGATCGCCGCCTCGTCGCTGGCCGAGGTCGAGCAGTCGGTGGCCGACATCATGCTCTACACCGAGCGGCGCCTGCGCGCGCGCCTGGCCCGGCTGCCGGACACCACCGGCACCTTCACCGAATACATGGACGACGACGGCCTGGGCGGCGACCCGGTGCCCATCACCGCCACCGTGCAGGTCAGGGGCGACCAGATCTTCGTCGACTTCGCCGGCACCGGGCCGCAGGCGCGCGGCGCCTTCAACGTGCCGCGCAACGCGCTGCTGGCCAGCGTCTACTTCGCGGTCAAGGCCATGCTGGACCCGGACCTGATGCCCAACAACGGCATGTTCGAGCCCATCACCGTGACCGCGCCCGAGGGCACCATCCTGAACCCGGCCTTCCCGGCGGCGGTGGGCGGGCGCGCCATGACCGCGCAGCACGTGGCCGGCGCCGTGGTCGGCGCGTTGTGCCAGCTGCTGCCGGCCGGGCAGGGCATGGCCTCGTGCAACGACGTGCTGCCGGCGATGGTGTTCTCCGGCCCGTCGCGCACGGGCAAGGGCACTTTCGTGTACCTGGAGACCATAGGCGGCGGCGCCGGCGGGCGCGCCTCGGGCGACGGCATGGACGGCGTGCAGGTGCACATCACCAACACGTCCAACCTGCCGGCCGAGGCGATGGAGATCGAATACCCGCTGATGGTCGAGGAATACGCCCTGGTGCAGGACAGCGGCGGGGCGGGCAAGTTCCGCGGCGGCATGGGCATCGCCCGGCAGATCCGCTCGCTGGACGACAGCCTGGTCTGCGCGGTGCGCTGCGACGGCGCGCGCTTCGGCGCGGCCGGCCTGCAGGGCGGCCTGGAAGGCCGGCCGGCGCGCGCCTTCCAGAACTACGGGCGGGCCGACGAGCAGCCGCTGCCGGCCAAGATTTCCGGCCTGCCGCTGAAGAAGGGCCAGTCGGTGCGCCTGGAAACCCCCGGCGGCGGCGGCCTGGGCGCGGTCGCCGAGCGGCCGGCCGAGCTGCTGGCGGCCGACCTGCGCGGCGGCAAGATCAGCCGCGCCCAGGCCCTGGCCGACTACGGCGCGGACCGGGTCGCCCGGGCCGAGCAGGCCGGCCGCGCCTGACATCCGCGCCTGACATTCCCTACGCGGTTCAACCTCATAGCTATCGTCGGAGAGAACGACATGAAGATCACTGGTGCGGAAATCTACATCGCCCGCATAGACGGGCGCCATCCGGTGCTGGTCAGGCTGCACACGGATGCGGGCGTGACCGGCCTGGGCGAGGCCGCGGTCGCCTACGGCGTGGGCGAGACCTCGGCGGCGGGCATGATCCAGGACCTGGTCAACCACCTGGTGCTGGGCCGCGACCCGTTCCGGATCGAGCAGCTGTACAGCGAAATGTACGACCATACCTTCTGGGCCAAGGGCGGCGGGGTGATGGTGTTCGCCGGCATCGCGGCGATCGAGCAGGCGCTGTGGGACATCAAGGGCAAGGCCCTGGGCGTGCCGGTCTACGAGCTGCTGGGCGGCAAGTGCCGCGACGAAGTGCGCGTCTATTCCAACGGCTGGTCCTTCCGCGCCAATACGGCCGACGAGTTCGCCAAGGCCGCCGAGCGCCCGCTCAAGGAAGGCTATACCGCGATCAAGATGTACCCGCTGGCCAACCCGGTCGCGCCCGACGACCCCTTCGGCCGCATCAGGCACGTGTCGCAGCGCCACGCCACGCGCGAGGCGCTGGACCTGGCGGTGGCGCGCGTGAAGGCGGTGCGCAAGGCCATCGGCCCGGACGTGGACCTGATGGTCGACCTGAGCGGCGAGCTGACCCCCGACGCCACCATCGGCCTGGTCGAGCGCATCCTGGAATGCGACCTGATGTTCGTCGAGGAGCCCGCCGACGCCTACGATCCCGTCGCCATCCGCCGGGTGCGCGAGGCGGTCAACGTGCCCATCGCCGCCGGCGAGCGCGTCTACACCCGCTACGGCTTCCGGCCGCTGCTGGAGCTGGGCGCGGTGGACGTGGTCCAGCCCGACATCGGCAACACCGGCGGCATCATGGAGACCAAGAAGATCGCCGCCATGGCCGAGGCCTACAACATGCGCATCCAGCCGCACGTGTGCGCCGGCCCGGTGCTGACCGCGGCCACGCTGCACCTGGACGCCACGCTGACCAACCTGCTGATCCAGGAGCTCTACCCCTACCGCGTGGCCGAGCACTTCGACCTGGTCGACGAGGCGCCCGAGCGCACGGTGCGCAACGGCTACATGCCCGTGTCCGACCGTCCCGGCCTGGGCGTGGAGCTGATCGAGGCCAACGTGCGCCCGCACCTGTGGGCCACCTGCGGCCAGGTCTGAGACGGGCGGGGTCTACGGCTGCCGGGACGGCGGCCGTGCCGGCGGCCCGGGCGGCCGCCGCGCCGCCCGCCGTTCCCGGCCGCCGCTTCCGGAGGCAGGCGCCATGCTGATCTACATCGAGAACGTGCCCGGCCGGGACCCGGCCTACAGGATATCCGCGGACGCAGTGCGCGCGGCGCTGGGCGAGGCCGCCCGGCATTGCGAACTGGTGGAATGCATGTCCGACGCGCCCGACCTGGCGGCGCTGGCGCGCGCGCGCTACTTCGTCGGCTCGCGGCTCGACACCGCGCGCATCCGCGAGCACGGCCGCGGCCTGCGCATGGTCCACTGCACCAGCGCCGGCGTGGAGGCCTACCTGCCGCTGGACTGGCTGCCGCCGCAGGCGGTGTTCACCAACAGCAGCGGCGTGCACGCCGACAAGGCCGGCGAGTTCGGCCTGCTGGCGCTGTTGATGCTCAACGACCGCATCCCGCTGCACGCCACCAGCCAGCGCGCGCACCGCTGGCACCGGGTGCTGAGCACGCCGGTGCGCGGCAAGACCGTGCTTATCTACGGCACGGGCGCGCTGGGCGGGGCGGTGGCCGAGCGTGCCGCCCTGATGGGCATGCAGGTGTGGGGCGTGCGCCGCAGCGGCAAGCCGCACCCCAGCCTGCACCGGGTGTTCACGCCCGACCAGTTCGAGCAGGCCCTGCCGCAGGCCGACTTCCTGCTGGCCGCCTGCCCGCTGACCGCGGCCACCCGCGGGGCGATAGGGGCGCGCCAGCTGGCGCTGCTGCCGGCGCACGCGGGCGTGGTCAACATGGCGCGCGCGGCCGTCATGGACTACGGCGCGCTGGCCGACCTGCTGGAGCAGGGCAGGCTGGGCGGCGCGGTGCTGGATGTGTTCGACCCGGAGCCGCTGCCGGCCGACGCGCGCTGGTGGGACGTGCCCAGGCTGATGGTGATCCCGCACGTGTCCTCGGACAACCCGGTGGACTACATCGAGCGCTGCCTGGCCATCTTCGCGCGCAACGTCGCCGCGGACCAGGCGGGCCGGCCGCTGGAGAACGTGGTGGACGCCAGCCTGGGCTACTAGCCCGCCGTCGCGCGGCGACTGCGCCGCGACGACGGGTGCGGCGCCGGGCGCGGCCGTAGCGGAGCCGCTTCGGGGAAGGCTTACTCCAGTCGCAGGTTGCGTTCGAACGCCTCCAGCCCGATGCGCACGTGGCGCAGGAAGTGCTGGGTGATGCGCGACATGGCCACCGCCGGCGGCAGGATCTGCAGGGTCTCGAATTCCACCGCCGGCTCGAACCTGCGCCGGATCAGCCGCGCCGGGTCGGTGTCGGCCAGCGCCAGCGGGTTGACCAGGCCGATGCCCGCGCCCTGCTGCGCCAGCATGCAGACCGTGGCCGCGTAGGGCGTCTCGATCACGACGTCCAGCTCCACCTTGGCCTGGCGCGCCAGGTCGTCCAGGGCGAGCCGGGTGGGGTGGGTGGCGTTCAGGGCGATGAAGGGCTGGCCGGCCAGGTCGGCCACGCGGATCGTCTTGCGCCGCGCCAGCGGGTGGGAGGGCGCCATCACGCACCAGCCCGCGCCGCGCGCCAGGCGCGTGGCGTTGACTTCGCGCCGGTCGATGTCGTTGGAGACGAAGCCCACGTCCAGGCGGCCGGTCACCACCATGTCGCGCACCATTTCCGAAGGCAGCATCTGCAGCGAGATGCGGATGCCCGGGAAGGCCCGGCGGAACTGCGCGATCACGCCGGGCAGCAGCACCCAACCCAGCAGCGGCATGCAGCCCACGTGCAGGTGGCCGCTGTCGAAGCGGCGCAGGCTGGCGGCGGTGCGCTCCAGTTTTTCCAGCCCCACGTAGGAGCGCTCGACCTCGGCGTACAGGATGCGCGCCTCCGGCGTGGGCCAGAGCCGGCCTCGCTGGCGCTCGAACAGCTTGAACTGCAGGGAATGCTCCAGCGCCGCGATCAGCTGGCTGACGGCGGACTGCGAGCTGTGCAGCAGCTGCGCCGCGCGGGTCACGCTGTTGGCGCTCATGACCGCCCGGAAGGCTTCGATCTGGCGGAAATTCATGGGGGCGCAAGCCATTAGATTGAGTAATGGATCGATATTAAATGCTTATTCAACTTGATGCCTTGCAGACCTTAGACTTTTCCCCGTCGACATCCTGCAACGAAAGAACCCTAGCCATGCCCAAGACCCTGCACCGGCTGCCGGCGGCCCTGTCGCCGGAGGTGGCCGTGTGGATAGACGGCCATCCCGCGCCGGCGCGCGCCGGCGACACCGTGCTGACGGCCGTGCTGGAGCACCGCGCCGCCCTGCAGCGCGACGAACTGAGCGCCAGGCCGCGCGCCGGCTTCTGCCTGATGGGCGCCTGCCAGGACTGCTGGGTGCGCCTGCACGGCGTGCAGCGCGTGCGCGCCTGTTCGACCCTGGTCGCGCCCGGCATGCGCATCGACACTTCGCTGGCGCAGGGGACACCGGCATGAATCCCCAGGCGAAGGAAACACGCGTGGTCATCGTCGGCGCGGGCCCGGCAGGCGTCCGGGCGGCCCAGGCGCTGGTCCAGGCCGGCCTGCGGCCGGTGGTGATCGACGAGGGCAACGCCGCCGGCGGGCAGATCTACCGCCAGCCGCCCGAGGCGCGCCGGCGCCCGGCGCGCGCGCTGTACGGCTTCGAGTGGAAGAAGGCACAGGCTGTGCACCAGGCCTGGCAGGCGCTGCAGGGCTCGGTCCAGGCGCACACCCGCACGCTGGCCTGGAACTGCTACCGCGGCGTGCTGGACCTGCATCATCCCGAGCAGGGCTACGGCCGCCAGCCCTACGACCGCCTGATCCTGGCCACCGGAGCGATGGACCGCGTGATCCCGCTGCCGGGCTGGGACCAGGCCGGCGTCTACACCCTGGGCGCGGCGCAGATATCGCTCAAGGCGCAGGCCTGCCTGCTGGGCACGCGGCCGGTGTTCCTGGGCACCGGGCCGCTGCTGTACCTGGTCGCCTACCAGTACGCCAAGGCCGGCGCGCGGGTGGCCGCGGTGCTGGACGCCGCGCCGCGCCAGGCCAAGCTGGCCGCGCTGCCGGACATGGCGGCCCGGCCCGCCATGGCGGCCAAGGGCGCCTACTACCTGGCCTGGCTGGCCGCGCACCGCGTGCCGGTGATCCACGGCGCGCGGCCGCTGGCCATCGAGGACGACGGCGCCTCCAAGGTGGTGCACTGGCGGGACGGCGGCGGCGCGCGCCGCGCCACCGGCGGCGACGTCGCCTGCCTGGGCTACGGGCTGCGCGCCGAGACCCAGCTGGCCGACCTGGCCGGCTGCGAGTTCGACTATTCGCCGCGCGAGCGGCAATGGCTGGTGCGCCGCGACGCGGCCGGCCGCACCAGCCGGCCGGAGGTCTACGTGGCCGGCGACGGCGCCGAGCCGCTGGGCGCGGACGCCGCCGAGCTCGCCGGCGAGGCCGCGGCGCGCGCCGTGCTGCAGGACATCGGTGTGGGGGGGCAGCAGCCGCGCCTGGACGCCATCGAGGCGGCGACGGCGCGCATGCGGCGCTTCCGCCGCGGGCTGGAGACGGCCTTCGCCTGGCCGGCGGAGCTGGCCGCGCAGTGCGCCGACGACACCCTGGTCTGCCGCTGCGAGCGGGTCACCGCCGGCGAGATCCGCCAGGCCGTGCGCGAGTTCGGCCTGCGCGATGTCAACCAGGTCAAGTCCTGGACGCGCTGCGGCATGGGGCGCTGCCAGTCGCGCGTGTGCGGGCTGGCGGCGGCCGAGGTGGTTGCGGCGGCGGCGGGCGAGCCGTCGACCGAAGGCGTGGGCCGGCTGCGCGCCCAGCCGCCGGTCAAGCCCGTCCCCTTCGACGCCGAGGCGTGGTCGCGCATGGCTGCCTCCAACGGCGAAGGCGCGGCGCGGCAGGCCGGCGGCACGGCGGGCGGGGAAGGACGATGACGCAGGCGGACACCATGGCCCGCGCCGTGGCCGATCTCGCGGCCGGCACGGCCGCGGGCATCGCGGCCCGGGCTTCCACCCGCATCGCGGCTGACGTCCTGGTCGTCGGCGGCGGCATCGTCGGCAGCGCCACCGCCTGGGCGCTGCGGCGCCGCGGCCTGTCGGTCGTGCTGGTCGAGCGCGGCAAGGCCGGCATGCAGGCCAGCAGCGTGAACTTCGGCGGCGTGCGCCAGCAGGGCCGCAAGCTGCCCGAGCTGCCCGTGTCGCGCCGCGCCCGGCGCATCTGGTCCGACCTGGCGCGGGTGCTGGGCAGCGACTGCGAATTCGCCGCCATCGGCCACGTGCGCCTGGCGCGCAGCGAGGCCGACCTGCAGGCGCTGCAGGCCTACCGCGACCAGGCCGCGCCCTACGGGCTGGAGCTGGACATCCTGGACGGGCCGGCATTGCGGCGCCGCTATCCCTGGCTGGGCCGGGACCTGGCCGGCGGCTCGCTGTGCGCCGAGGACGGCCACGCCAATCCGCGCCTGGTCAGCCCGCGCTTCGCGCGCGCGGCGGCCGAGGCCGGCGCGCGCGTGATCGAAGGCACGGCGGTGGAGCGCGTCGAGCGCGCGGGCGACGGCTTCCTGGCCCACGCGGGCGGCGCAGCCATCGCCTCGCGCTGGCTGGTCAACTGCGCCGGCGCCTGGTCCATGGCCATCGCCCGGCAGTTCGGCGAGACCTTCCCGCTGGGCGCGATCTACCCCAACATGATCGTGACCGAGCCGCTGCCGGCCTTCATGACCTGCTGCCTGGGCCTGTACGGCACGGGCTTCTACGCCCGCCAGGTCGGCCGCGGCAGCGTGGTGATCGGCGGCGTGCGCGCCTCCGGGAACGACAGCCTGGACAGCTGCCGGCCCAATACCGCGGCCACGCTCAAGGAGATGAGCGACGCCCTGCATTTCATCCCGGCGCTGGCCGGCGCCAACGTCATCCGCAGCTGGACGGGGATAGAGGGCGCCTTCCCGGACGGCATGCCGGTGGTCGGCCCCAGCACGCGCGTTCCCGGCCTGTTCCACGCCTTCGGCTTCGGCGGGCACGGTTTCCAGCTGGGCCCGGGCGTGGGCGAGGCGATGGCCGAGCTGATCGACCGGGGCGAGACCGATACCGACATTTCCGGCCTGCTGCCGGCGCGGTTCGACGCGCCGTGAGCCCGCCGCCGTTTTCCATTTTTCATTCAGACAACGAGAGCACGATGACGAAACCGCAGATCGTCCGCTACGGCCAGCCCGAAGGCCCGGGCAACAAGCTGAGCCTGCCGCCCGAGCGCCTGGTCAGGAACGACCCCGAGCGCCGGGAATGGCCGCACTACGACAGCCCGGACGGCCGCGCCAGCGCCGGCACCTGGAGCGGCGAGGAGGGCGCCTGGCGCATCGCCTTCCCCGAGGGACAGTACGAGTATTTCCACGTGCTGTCCGGGCGCGGCGCCATCGTCGACGCCGACGGCCGGCGCGTGGAGTTCGGCACGGGCGACGCGGTGGTGATCCCGGCCGGCTTCCACGGCGTGTTCGAGGTGGCCGAGAAGATGGTCAAGCACTTTTTCTTCTACCAGCAGAATCCCGCCTGAGCGAGGCAAATGCCCGGCCTGCGGGCCTGCGCGGCGGGCGTGCCGGATTGCACGGCGCCCGGCCGGGCCGCGCGCCGCCGTCCGGCTACATGTCCTCTGCGGCCGTGCGCGGCGGGGCCGCGCCCTCGCCGCCGAACAGGCTGAAGATCTCCTCGCGCAGCCAGCGGTAGAGCGGGATGTCGTCGGTGCGGGCATGCCAGACCAGGGTGATCGTGCCGGGCCGGATCTCCACGGGCGAATTGGCCACGTGCAGGCGGTCCCGGTAGGCGCTGTTGGCGATGGTGCTGGCCGGGAAGACGCCGATCAGGTTGGTCTCGGTCAGGATGCGCGAGGCGATCGAGAAGTTGTTGATCACCAGGCCGATGTTGCGCTTGATGCCCTGTTCCTCCAGCTGGCGGTCGATCACGCTGGGGCGGCCGGACAGGCTGATGACCAGGTGGCGCGCCTGCAGGAATTTCTCGCGCGTCAGGCGGCCGGTGGCCAGCGGATGGTCGCGCCGCATCGCGCACACATAGGGCACCGTCTCGATCGGCATGCTGCGCAGCGACGGCGAGTGGATGGACGAGAACACGCCCGCGGCCAGGTCCAGGAAGCCGGAATCGAGCAGCTTGGCGATGTCCTCCACCGTGTGCGGGCGCAGGTGGATGCTGACGCCCGGGGCGCGCGTCTCCAGCCGCGCGAAGAGCGGGCGCGCCAGCTGGTAGGCGACGTAGTCGGACATGCCTATCTTGACCGTGGCCTCGGCCTGCGCGGGATCGAAGGCCGCCGGGTTGATCGCCTGGTCGATGGCCGAAAGCGCCGCGTGCAGGGCCGGCCAGATGGACTCCGCCTTGGGCGTGGGCTGGATGCCGCCGGGGGTTTTCAGGAACAGGGTGTCGTCCAGCGCGTAGCGCAGCCGGCTGAGCGCGTTGCTGACGGCCGGCTGGGTCATGTTGAGCATGCGGCTGGCCCGGGTCACGTTGCGCTCGGACATGACCGCGTCGAAGACGCGCAGCAGGTTCAGGTCTATCTTGTGCTTGGGCATGGCGTGGGCGTGGGGCAGGCCGCCGAGCTTATCACCGGCGCGGCGGCGACGCCCGCATCGCCGCCGTCGCGTGGCGGCGGGCGCCGACCGCCCGCGGCGCGGGCCCGTCCGGCGGGCCGGCTCGCGTATTATCTCGGTATCGGTCCGGATCGGAGTAGTTTGCCCATGAGCCTGTGTAGCGAAAAGGCCGCCGACGCGCCGGCGGCGGCCCCGGCCATCGCCGGCATCGGCCTGGACCTGTTGCGCGTGGACCGCGTGCGGCTGGCCCTGGACCGCTGGGGCGACCGCTTCGCGGAAAAGATCCTGGGCCCGGAGGAACTGCTCAAGTTCCACGCCCGGCGCGCCCGCGACCCGGCCCGCGGGGTGCGCTTCCTGGCCACGCGCTTCGCCGCCAAGGAGGCCTTCTCCAAGGCCATCGGCCTGGGCATGCGCCTGCCCATGTGGTGGACGCGCATGCAGACCCTGAACGCCCCGGGCGGCAGGCCGGTGGTGGTGCTGGCCGAGCCGCTCAAGTCCTGGTGCGAGGCGCGCTTCGGCGCGGCCCACGTTTCCATCACCGACGAATCCGACATGGCCGCGGCCTACGTCGTCGTCGAAAGCAAGCCCTGATCCGTCGCCGGGCGGCGCAGGCCGCCGCCCCGACCCTACCGCGCCGCCGCGCACCGAGCCCATCATGTCCAGCAAGAAGAAATCCTCCATCCTGCCGCCGGGCCCCGTCATGGTCGACGTGGCCGGCACCGAACTCACTCGCGAGGAAAAAGACCGCCTGCGCCACCCCCTGGTGGGCGGCGTCATCCTGTTCGCGCGCAATTTCGAGAACCGCAAGCAACTGGCCGAGCTGGCCCGGCGCATCCACAAGGCGCGCGACGAGCGCCTGCTGATCGCCGTCGACCAGGAGGGCGGCCGGGTGCAGCGTTTCCGCAGCGACGGCTTCACCGTGCTGCCGCCCATGCGCCGCCTGGGCGAGCTGTGGATGGAAGACCCCATGCTGGCCATGCGCGCGGCCACCGACGCGGGCTACGTGCTGGCCGCGGAGCTGCGCGCCTGCGGCGTGGACCTGAGCTTCACCCCGGTGCTGGACCTGGACTACGGCGTCAGCCGCGTGATCGGCGACCGCGCCCTGCACCGCGACCCGCGCGTGGTGGCGATGCTGGCGCGCGCCCTGGCCCAGGGCCTGGCGCTGGCCGGCATGGCCGCCTGCGGCAAGCATTTCCCCGGCCACGGCTTCGTCCAGGCCGACTCCCACCACGAGATCCCGCGCGACGAGCGCAGCCTGGCGCGCGTGCTGCGCGAGGACGCCGCGCCCTACGCATGGCTGGGCGACGCGGTGCTGCCGGCGGTGATGCCGGCCCACGTCATCTATCCCAAGGTGGACGCGCAGCCGGCGGGCTTCTCGCGCCGCTGGGTGCGCGACATCCTGCGCGGCCAGCTGGGCTACGACGGCGTGGTGTTCTCCGACGACCTCACCATGCAGGCCGCCTCGGTGGCCGGCGACATCGCCGACCGTGCGCATGCGGCGCTGGACGCGGGCTGCGACATGGTGCTGGTGTGCAACCGGCCGGACCTGGCCGACGAACTGCTCGGCCGCCTGCGCGCCGAGCACGAGCCGGCCAGCGTCGAACGCCTGCGCCGGCTGATGCCGGCCGTGCGCGCGCCCGGCTGGCAGGCGCTGCAGGCCCGGCCGGCTTACCAGCGCGCGCGCCGCGCGGTGCTGTCCCTGCAGGAGCATCCGGGCGTCTGAGCCCGTCGCGCCGCCGTCCCGTTTCGCCCGTCCGCCGCCCGTTCCCGCATGTCCGAACCCGCCGCCGATTTCGATCTCAAGGACTTCCTGGCGCGCCTGCCGTCCCTGCCGGGGGTGTACCGGCACATCGACGCCGAGGGCCAGGTGCTCTACGTGGGCAAGGCGCGCAACCTGAAGAAGCGCGTCTCCTCCTACTTCCAGAAGACCCCGTCCAGCCCGCGCATCGCCCACATGGTGGCGCGCGTGGCCCGGCTGGAGGTCACCGTGACGCGCTCGGAGGCCGAGGCGCTGATCCTGGAAAACAACCTGATCAAGAGCCTGCGGCCGCGCTACAACATCCTGTTCCGCGACGACAAGTCCTACCCCTACCTGCAGATCACCGCGCACCGCTGGCCGCGCATCGCCTACTACCGCGGCTCGACCAGCCGGCCGGGGCAGTACTTCGGCCCCTATCCCAGCGCCTGGGCGGTGCGCGACACCATCCAGACCCTGCAGAAGGCCTTCCGCCTGCGCACCTGCGAGGACTCGGTCTTCAGCAACCGCACGCGGCCCTGTCTGCTCTACCAGATCGGCCGCTGCTCGGCGCCCTGCGTGGGCGAGATCGACGAGCCGGCCTACGCGGGCGACGTCGAGCGCGCCGTGCGCTTCCTGGGCGGGCAGGCCGGCGAGGTGCTGGGCGAGATCGAAAAGCGCATGCAGCAGGCCGCCGCCGACCTGCGCTTCGAGGAAGCCGCGGCGCTGCGCGACCGCATGGGCGCGCTCTCGCGCGTGCTGCACCAGCAGACCATGGAAGGCTCGGCCGGCAGCGAGGACACCGACATCATCGCCGTGGCCGCGGCGGGCGGGAAGGTGTGCGTGAACCTGGCCCTGGTGCGCGGCGGCCGCCACCTGGGCGACAAGCCCTTCATGCCCACCCACGCCGACGGCGATTCCGCGGGCGACGTGCTGGCCGCCTTCCTGGCCCAGCACTACCTGGACAACCCGCTGCCGCCCGTGCTGGTGGTCTCGCACGCGCTGCCCGAGGCCGACCTGGTCGAGGTCCTGTCCGAGCACGCCGGGGTGCGCGCGCGCGTGCTCACGCGCCCGCAGGGCCTGCGCCGCGCCTGGCTGGAGCAGGCGCAGAAGAACGCCGAGATGGCCCTGGCCCGCTCGCTGACCGAATCGGGCGCGCGCGCCTCGCGCACCGCGGCGCTGGCCGAGGCGCTCGACCTGGACGGCGACGAGACCGCGCTGGACGAGCTGCGCATCGAATGCTTCGACATCAGCCACACGGCGGGCGAGGCCACCCAGGCGTCCTGCGTGGTCTACCAGCACCACGACATGCAGCCCTCGCTGTACCGGCGCTACAACATCGCCGGCATCACCCCGGGCGACGACTACGCGGCCATGCGCCAGGTGCTGACGCGCCGCTTCGGCAAGGTGGCCGACGGCGAGGCGCCCATGCCGGGCCTGGTGCTGATCGACGGCGGCAAGGGCCAGGTCGAGGTCGCCCGCCAGGTCTTCGGCGAGCTGGGCCTGGACGTCCAGACGCTCGTCGGCGTGGCCAAGGGGGAAGGGCGCAAGGTCGGGCTGGAAACCCTGGTGTTCGCCGACGGCCGCGCGCCGCTGGCGCTGGGCGGCGAATCCCCGGCGCTGATGCTGGTCGCCCAGATCCGCGACGAGGCGCACCGCTTCGCCATCACCGGCATGCGCGCGCGCCGCGCCAAGGCGCGCAACGTGTCGCGGCTGGAGGAGATCGACGGCATCGGCGCGCGCCGCCGCCAGCGCCTGCTGGCGCGCTTCGGCGGGTTCTCCGGGGTGGCCTCGGCCAGCGTGGACGACCTGGCCTCGGTCGACGGCATTTCCTACGAGCTGGCCGAGCGCATCTACCATGCGCTGCGCTGACGCCGCCGGCCGATCGGTTAGCATACGTCCACTATGCCGCTGAACCTGCCCATCGTCCTGACCTGGCTGCGCATCGCCATGATCCCCCTGGTGGTGGGCCTGTTCTATCTGCCGGAATCCTGGCTGAAGGTGCCGGCGCGCGATACGCTGGCCGCGGCCTCGTTCATCGTGGCCGCGCTGACCGACTGGTTCGACGGCTGGCTGGCGCGCCGCTGGAACCAGACGTCCTCCTTCGGCGCCTTCCTCGACCCCGTGGCCGACAAGCTCATGGTCAGCGCGGCGCTGCTGGTGCTGCTCTACCTGGGGCGGGTCGACGCCATGATCGCCCTGGTCATCATCGGCCGCGAAATCACCATTTCCGCGCTGCGCGAATGGATGGCCAAGATCGGCGCCAGCGCCAGCGTGGCCGTGCACTGGCTGGGCAAGTTCAAGACCGCGGCGCAGATGATCGCCATCCCCTGCCTGCTCTACGACCGTCGCCTGCTGGGCGTGGGCACCGCCTGGCTGGGGCAGGTGCTGATCGTGATCGCCGCGGTGCTGACGGTGTGGTCGATGCTTTATTACCTGCGCAAGGCCTGGCCGGCCATCCGGGAGAAGTCCCAATAGGGGTCCAGTGAGGTCCAGCCGGGGTCCGGCAGGGTCCCGACAGCAGGCCTGACAGTGGGACTGGCAGTGGGACTGACAGTGGGACTGACAGTAGGCCCGACAGGCCGACCGGCCCGGCACACGGCCGTCCGCAAGGGGGGCGGCCGCCGGGGCGCAGCAGAATGGAACGCTTGCAGTAGAAGAAGGCCCTCAGGGCCCGCTTGGAGACAGTCTTGAGCAGTTTGTCGCCCGCCGCCGCGGCGGCGGTCCACGTGCCCGACCACCAGGCCGGGCGCCGGCGCGACTGGATGACGATCGCCCTGGTGGCCATGGCCCACGCGGTCTCGCATTTCTTCCAGCTGGTCATCCCGTCGCTATACGTATCGCTGGGCGCGGAATTCGGCCTGGACTTCGCGCGCCTGGGCCTGCTGGCCTCGGTGTTCTACGTGACATCCGGCCTGGGCCAGGCGTCCTCCGGCTTCGTGGTCGACCGCATCGGCGCGCGGCCGGTGCTGTGGTTCGGCCTGGGGGCCTTCGTGGTCTCGGGCGTGCTGCTGGGCACGGCCGGCGGCTATCCGATGCTGCTGGCGGCCGCCTTCGTCGGCGGGGCGGGCAACTCGGTCTTCCATCCGGTGGATTTCGCCATCTTCAACCACCGGGTCAGCCCGCGCCGCCTGGGCCACGCCTTCAGCGCCCACGGCCTGACGGGCAACCTGGGCTGGGCGCTGACGCCGGTGTTCATCACCACGCTGACGCTGCTCTTCGGCTGGCGGGCGGCGGCCTTCGGCGCCGCGCTGGTGGCGGGCGCGGCGCTGGCGCTGACGGTGCTGGGCCGCGGGCTGCTGCAGGGCGACGCGGCCCCGGCGCCGGCAGCAGGCGCCGACGTCGCGAAGCCGGCGGCGCCGGGTGCGGGTCTGGCCGGCGCCGGGCCGGCGGTACAGGCGGCGGACCGGACGGCATCACAGGCTGCGACGGCAACGCAGGCGGGCGTGGCCGCCGGCCCGGGGCAAGGCATGGGCCGCGCCGCGCCGCAGGCGGCCGTCCAGTCCCCGGGGCCTGCCGACGCCCTGCCCACCGGCGTGCTGGACACGCTGCTCATGCTGCTGCGCAGCCCGGCGCTGTGGGGCGCCTTCCTGTTCTTCGCCTGCTCCTCGCTGGGGATGTCGGCGGTGCAGAACTACACCATCCCGCTGCTGGGCGACCTCTACGGCCTGTCGCGGGTGGCGGCCAGCTCGGCGCTGTCGGGCTATATGCTGGCCTCGGCCTTCGGCATGATGCTGGGCGGCTTCCTGGTGTCGGCCACGCCGCGCAGCGAGCGCGTGGTGGGCGCCTCGCTGGTCTTCGCCGGCGTCAGCCTGGTGCTGCTGGCCACGGGCATCGTGCCGGGCTCATTGGCCATCCCGGCGGTGGCAGCGGCCGGCCTGTGCGCCGGCGTGGCCGGGCCGTCGCGCGACATGCTGATCCGGCGCGTCACGCCCCGGGGCGCCACGGGCTCGGTCTACGGGCTGGTGTATTGCGGCATGGACGTGGGCGCGGCCTGCGGGCCGCTGCTGTTCGGCCTGATGCTGGACGCCGGCCTGGGCCAGGGCCCCTGGCTGGGCGCGGCCGCGGCCTTCGTCCTGGCGGCCGTGCTGGCCGCGCTGATCGCGCGCGCCGCGGTGGCGCAGGGGCGTTAAGTCCGGCTGGAATGTGAGCGCATTATCCGTCCGGCGCCAGAGCGTCAGGGGTTCCTTTTAATTGGCAGTCGTCAATAACTACCGATTGATTGGAACTCGACGAGGACGGGCGGGCCTTTGTTTCCCGCCTACTGCCGCGCCGTGCGCGCGGCCAGGTCGGGCGGCGGCATGCCGGGCGTGGCGCGCCAGGGGTTGATGTCCAGCCCGCCGCGCCGCGTGTAGCGCGCGTACACCGACAGCGCCTGCGGCCGGCAGCGCGCGGACAGGTCGGCGAAGATGCGTTCCACGCACTGCTCGTGGAAGCCCGTGTGGTTGCGGAAGGACACGATGTAGCGCAGCAGGCCGGCCGGGTCGATGGGCGCGCCGCGGTACTCGATGCGCACGCAGGCCCAGTCCGGCTGGCCGGTGACCGGGCAGTTGGACTTCAGCAGGCGCGAGGTCAGCACTTCATGCACGGGCCCGGCGGCGGGATCGGCCGAGAGCAGTTCCGGCGCGGGTTGGTAGTGGCCGGCGTCCACCTCCAGGTCGTCCAGGCTGCGCCCGTCAAGCTCGCGCATCGCCTGGCTCGCGAACTCGCACGGCAGGATCAGCTCCACCTCCACCTCGCAGCCTGCGGCGCGGCCCAGGTCGCGCCGCAGGCGCGCGCGCAGCTCGTCCGGCCCGGCCAGCGCCGTCTGGCTGTAGGAATTGAGGTAGAGCTTGAAGGACTTGGACTCGACGATGCAGGGGCTGTCGGCCGGGAAGGCGAAGCGCGCCAGCGCGACCCGCGGCTTGCCGCGCGGGTCCAGCCAGGACAGCTCGTAGGCGTTCCAGACGTCCAGGCCCTGGAAGGGCGGCGCGCCCGGCTCCAGCCCCAGCTCGGCGCGCGCCGGCGCCCGCTCGATGGGGAAGAGCAGGCTGGCGTCGTAGCTGGCCGGGTAGGCCACGGCGCGGCCCAGGGGGTTGAGGTCTTGGTGGGGCATGGGGCGAAGTCTAGCTTTTCGTCATGCGGAATGTTGTCGGCGGCATGCGAAAGCCCATGCTGCAAAGCAGCGACCGGCGTTTTCACAGGCAGGACTTTCTTTCCGCATCAAGAAAAGATAATTGTAAAGCATTGATTTGGATGGATAAAAATTCATCGCATGCATGGCGTCGGCGCACGCATTGCGACGCAGCATCCCCCTAGACTTTTTCCTGTCGTTCTGCATTTACCCAACCGACAGGAGATCACCATGAATACCCGCGAATCCCAGATCCAGGACCTGCGCCGGCAGTGGGCCGAAAGCCCCCGCTGGCAGGGCGTGCGGCGATCCTACGATGCCGCCGACGTGGTGCGGCTGCGCGGCTCGGTGCAGCCCGAGCACACGCTGGCGCGCCGCGGCGCCGAGCGCCTGTGGACGCTGCTGCACCAGGAGCCCTTCGTCAACACGCTGGGGGCGATGACCGGCAACCAGGCCATGCAGCAGGTCAAGGCCGGGCTGAAGGCCATCTATCTGTCCGGCTGGCAGGTGGCGGGCGACGCCAACCTGGCCGGCGAGATGTATCCGGACCAGTCGCTCTACCCCGCCAATTCCGTGCCCCAGGTGGTGCGCCGGATCAACAATGCGCTGCAGCGCTGCGACCAGATCCAGTGGATGGAAGGGCGCGGGCCGGGCGACGAGGGCTACGTCGACTACTTCGCGCCCATCGTGGCCGACGCCGAGGCCGGCTTCGGCGGCGTGCTCAACGCCTTCGAGCTGATGAAGGCCATGATCGCCGCGGGCGCTGCCGGCGTGCACTTCGAGGACCAGCTCGCTTCGGTCAAGAAGTGCGGCCACATGGGCGGCAAGGTGCTGGTGCCCACTCGCGAGGCGGTGGCCAAGCTCGATGCCGCGCGCCTGGCCGCCGACGTCATGGGCGTGCCGACCCTGCTGCTGGCGCGCACCGACGCCGACGCCGCCGACCTGGTCACCAGCGATGCCGACGAGGCCGACCGGCCCTTCCTGACCGGCGAGCGCACGGTCGAGGGCTTCTTCCGCAGCCGCGCCGGGATCGACCAGGCCATCGCCCGGGCGCTGGCCTATGCGCCGCACGCCGACCTGCTGTGGTGCGAGACCGCCACGCCCAGCCTGGACTACGCGCGCCGCTTCGCCGAGGCCGTGCACGAGCGCTTCCCGGGCAAGCTGCTGGCCTACAACTGCTCGCCCTCGTTCAACTGGAAGCGCAACCTGGACGACGCCGCCATCGCCTCCTTCCAGCGCGAGCTGGGCGCCATGGGCTACAAGTTCCAGTTCATCACCCTGGCCGGCTTCCACGCGCTGAACTACGGCATGTTCGAGCTGGCCCACGGCTACGCGCGCCGGCAGATGAGCGCCTTCGTGGCGCTGCAGGAGAAGGAGTTCGCCGCTGCGGACCTGGGCTTCACCGCCGTCAAGCACCAGCGCGAGGTGGGCACGGGCTACTTCGACGCCGTCACCCAGGCGGTGGAGGGCGGGCGCTCGTCGACCACGGCGCTGGCGGGGTCGACCGAGGAGGCGCAGTTCGAGGATAGGCCGGCAGCGCCGCGCGCCGTGGCCTGACGGCCGGCCCGGCCCGCCCCGGCTCGCCTGGCAGTTTCGGGCGCCCCGGGGCGGCGGCCGGAGGAGGGGGGCTGGCCGGCCGTCCCTGTTCCGTTTGATCTCGATCAAGCCTGCGGCCATGACGCGGCGCTATGCTGCGCACCATGGCCGCCTTCTCGATCTTCGCCACCGCACGCGCCCTCCAGCCCGGGGAGCGCCGGCAGCGCCGCCACGCGCTGGCGCGGCTGGCCATCGCCTGGCTGGCCATGATGCAGGTCATGATGCTTGCCTGGCCGGGCTACCTGCGCCACGACGGCATGCCGGCCGACGCCCTGGCCACCCTGGACTGGGCCATCGTGCTGATGAACTGGGCCAGCCTGGCGCTGACGGCGCCCGTGGTGGCGTATTCGGCCTGGCCGATCTGGCGCGGCGCCTGGCGCAGCCTGCGCGCCGGCCGGGCCGGCATGGACGTGCCGGTGGCGCTGGGCATCGCCGCCGCCTTCCTGCCCAGCGTCCACGCGACCTGGACGCAGCGCGGCCACGTCTATTTCGATTCCGTCACCATGTTCGTCGCCTTCCTGCTGACGGCGCGCTACCTGGAGCTGTGCGCGCGCCAGTGCGCCGGCGAGGGGGGGCGCCACGCCCTGCTGGAGCGCCAGCGCGCGGCCCTGGGCGCGGCGGCCGACCGCGTGGCCTCGCGCTTCGTGCCGGCCCAGGCCGGGCTGGCGCTGATCGCCGCGGCCGCCTGGGCGCTGGTGGAGCCGGCGCTGGCGCTGCCGGTGATGGTGGCTTCGCTGGTGATGAGCTGTCCCTGCGCCATGTCCATGGCCGTGCCCGCCGCCATGGCCGGCGCGCACGCCGCGCTGGCGCGCGAGCCCGGCATGGACGCGGCGCGTTTCGACGCCCTGGTGGCCGACGCGCGCCGGCGCGCCGGCCGCAACCTGTACGGGTCGCTGGCCTGGCACCTGCTGATGGCGCCGCTGGCCGCCGCCGGCTGGGTCCAGCCCTGGCTGGCGGCGCTGACCATGCTGGGCTCGTCGCTGGCCGTGGCCTGGTATTCCTGGGGCCTGGCGCGGCCCGGGCGTCCGCGTGGAACCGCGGGGCCGGCCCACGCCGCGCCATGACCATCCTCTACCTGCTGTTGCCGCTGTCGCTGCTCTTCGTCCTGGCGATAGGCGCGGCGCTGTGCTGGGCGGTGTTCTCCGGCCAGTACGACGACGCCGAGGAGGCGGCCGAGGCCATCCTGCGCGACGACGATGACGGCGCCGCCGGAAGCGCCGCCGACGGCCCCCGCCGCCCCTGAGATGTTGCGCAAACGCAAACCCCGGGCCGCCCCGCTCGGGATTGCTTGATCCAGATCAAGACAGCGGCCGTTGCAAATCGTCATCATCGCATCCAGGAGTTGTCCGTTTTCCAGGGGTGTCTGATGAACGATGGCGTAGCGATCGCAAACAGGGCCGATACCTTCAACTACAAGGTCGTGAGGCAGTTCGCCATCATGACGGTGGTGTGGGGCATCGTCGGCATGGCAGTGGGGGTGCTGCTGGCCGCGCAGCTGATCTGGCCGGGGCTCAATTTCGACACGCCCTGGCTCACCTACGGGCGGCTGCGGCCGCTGCACACCAACGCGGTGATCTTCGCCTTCGGCGGCAGCGGGCTGTTCGCCACGTCCTACTACGTGGTGCAGCGCACCTGTCAGGCGCGCCTGTTCTGCGGCCGGCTGGCCGCCTTCACCTTCTGGGGCTGGCAGGCGGTGATCGTGGCCGCGGCAGTCACCCTGCCGCTGGGCATCACCAGCAGCAAGGAGTACGCCGAGCTGGAATGGCCGATCGACATCCTGATCACCCTGGTCTGGGTGGCCTACGCGGTGGTGTTCTTCGGCACCATCGTCAAGCGCCAGGTGCGCCACATCTACGTGGCCAACTGGTTCTTCGGGTCCTTCATCCTGACCATCGCCATCCTGCACATCTTCAACAACATCGAAATCCCGGTCACGCTGTGGAAGTCCTACTCGGCCTACGCCGGCGTGCAGGACGCGATGGTGCAGTGGTGGTACGGCCACAACGCGGTGGGCTTCTTCCTGACCACCAGCTTCCTGGGCATGATGTACTACTTCGTGCCCAAGCAGGCCGGCCGGCCCATCTATTCCTACCGGCTGTCCATCGTCCACTTCTGGGCGCTGGCCTTCACCTACATGTGGGCGGGCCCGCACCACCTGCTGTACACCTCGCTGCCGGACTGGACCCAGTCCCTGGGCATGACCTTCTCGCTGATCCTGCTGGCGCCGTCCTGGGGCGGCATGATCAACGGCATCATGACGCTGCAGGGCGCCTGGCACCGGCTGCGCACCGATCCCATCCTCAAGTTCCTGGTCACCGCGCTGTCCTTCTACGGCATGTCGACCTTCGAGGGCTCGATGATGTCGATCCGCACGGTCAACGCGCTGTCGCACTACACGGACTGGACCATCGGCCACGTGCACTCGGGCGCGCTCGGCTGGGTGGGCATGATCACCTTCGGCTCGCTGTACTACCTGATCCCGCGCCTGTACGGCCGCACCGCCATGCACAGCATGCGCGCGGTGGAGCTGCACTTCTGGGTCGCCACCATCGGCGTGGTGCTGTACATCGCCGCGATGTGGATCGCCGGCGTGCAGCAGGGCCTGATGTGGCGCGCCACGGCCGAGGACGGCACGCTGGTCTACAGCTTCGCCGAGGAGCTCAAGACCCGGCTGCCGTACTACCTGATCCGGCTGCTGGGCGGGCTGCTCTACCTGTCGGGCGTGATCGTGATGGCCTGGAACACCTGGATGACCGTGCGCGGCGCGCAGCCTGTCGAGCCGTCGATATCGCGCGATCCCGTGACATCGCGCGACCCGGCCGGCCAGGCCGAACCCGCCGCCCCGGCCGCCGCGCCGTCTGCCGCCTAGCGAGGATGCCGTGAGCCAAAACAAGCAACGTTTCTTCTCTCACGAGACGCTGGAAAAGAACATCGGCCTGATGATCATCGCCAGCATCCTGGTGGTGTCCTTCGCCGGGCTGGTGCAGATCGTGCCGCTGTTCTTCCAGCATTCGACCACCGAGCCCGTGGCCGGCATGCAGCCCTACGACGCGCTGCGCCTGATGGGGCGCGACGTCTACATCCGCGAAGGCTGCGTGGGCTGCCATTCGCAGCAGGTGCGCATGCTGCGCGCCGAGGTGCAGCGCTACGGCAACTACTCGCTGGCCGCCGAATCGGTCTACGACCATCCCTTCCTGTGGGGCTCCAAGCGCACCGGGCCGGACCTGGCCCGGCTGGGCGGGCGCTACACGGACGAATGGCACCGCCTGCACCTGCGCGACCCGCGCTCGGTCGTGCCCGAGTCCAACATGCCGTCCTACCCCTGGCTGCAGCGCAACGAGCTGACCGGCCAGAACGTGGCGCAGCGCATGCTCGCGCTGCGCCGGCTGGGCGTGCCCTACACCGACGAGGAAATCGCCGCCGCGCCCGAGGCCATCGCCGGCAAGACCGAGGAAGACGCCCTGGTGGCCTACCTGCAGGGGCTGGGCGTGCGCACGGGAGAATCCAAATGACCGCCTGGCTGACCGGCTTCGTCACCCTGCTTTCCATGGCCACCTTCGCGGGCATCGTGTGGTGGGCGTGGTCCGACCGCCGCCGCCAGGCCAACCGCGAATCGGCCATGCTGCCCTTCGCGCTGCCCGACGAGCCGGCCCGGCCGGCAACCCTCCATCCGAACGAGCGCGGCCATGAATGATTTCGTGCATGACACCTGGGGCTATTTCATCGCCATCATCGCGGTCGGCGGCATCGCCTGGTGCCTGTGGCTGCTCTACACCCAGCGCGGCTGGCTGGGGCGCACGCCGCACGGCGCGTCGTCCTCGTCCGACACCACCGGCCACGTCTGGGACGGCGACCTGGCCGAACTGAACAACCCCGTGCCGCGCTGGTGGGTATGGATGTACCTGCTGCTGTGCGCCTTCGCGGTGGGCTACCTGGTGCTCTACCCGGGGCTGGGCAACTTCGGCGGCACGCTGGGCTACAGCACCGCCGACGAGCTGCGGCGCGACCGCGAGCGCCAGGCCGAGGCGGTGCGCCCGCTGTACGAGAAGTACGCCGCCATGCCCTTCGAGCAGGTCGCCGCCGACCCGGTGGCGCGCGACATCGGCCAGCGCATGTTCCTGAACACCTGCGCGCAGTGCCACGGCTCGGACGCGCGCGGCGGCCCCGGCTTTCCCAACCTGGCCGACCGCGACTGGCTGCACGGCGGCTCGCCCGAGGCCATCATGCAGACCATCGCCCAGGGCCGCCACGGCGTGATGCCGCCCTGGAAGGACGTGGTCGACCCGCGCATGGCCGGCGACATCGCCCACTACGTGCGCTCGCTGTCCGGCCTGGCGTCCGACCCGGTGCGGGTGTTCCGCGGCAAGCGCGAGTTCGCCAAGTTCTGCGTCGCCTGTCACGGCGTGGACGGCAAGGGCAACCAGGCGCTGGGCGCGCCCAACCTGACCGACGACGTCTGGCTCTACGGCAGCAGCGAGGCCACCATCGTGCAGACCATCCGGGAAGGCCGCGACAACCGCATGCCGGCGCACGACAACGTGCTCACGCCCGAGCAGATCCGCATCCTGGGCGCCTGGGTCTGGGGCCTGTCCAACGACGCCCCCGCAAGCACCGCTGCGGCCAAGCCATGAGCGCACGGGCCATCGACGGCGCGGCTTCCGGCGGCGCCGGCATGGCCGGCGCGGCTGCTGCTGCGCAGGCTGGCCCGGTTGCCGTATCGGCGAGTCCGGCCCCTGCGCCGGCCGGCCCGG
>Ga0182737_1001235_pt1 | contig 26376 bp, 27 predicted proteins | sample eDN5th30CBELigOP_FD_128878 | JGI IMG/M metagenome (GOLD analysis project Ga0182737, IMG submission 128878) | Enriched Organic Plus compost microbial communities from Emeryville, California, USA - eDNA 5th pass 30_C BE-Lig OP (version 2) (version 2) ... | reverse complement strand
GGTTGTCCCCAGGTCGATGCCGATTACCTTGCCCATTTCTGCTCCTATGCAATTGGTAGTGCCAGCTACGGCCGGGATCGTGCAAGCGCGGGACCGGGCAGGTACGACAAACTCGCAGATTTGGTCTGCCGGGGTGGCAGTCGGGTGGCTGTCTCCTCGAAGGCATTCGGAGGTTTGAAGGAGCAGGCGCATGAAAGCTGACGCAATTGCCAGTTTTGGCTTATGCGATGCTGGCTTTTGGAAAGGGATTGGCTGGAGGAAGAGTCGGTTTCCTGCCCGTTTCGCATGGGGGTCAGGCGAAGGAAGGTCGAGGGGGAGGCTCATGCGGGTCGGCGGGGTCGTCGTGATTGCCAGGAAAGGAGGTCGAAGGCGATGCAGTTCCTTCGGTTCAATTCACAGGTGAGGAGAAGGGCAAGAGCGAAGGGAAACTGCAGGTAAATGTTAAGTTCTGAAGGGACAAGGGTAAGGGTAAGGGTAAGGGTGAGGGATAAGAAACAAGGGGTGAGGTCAATAGGAATTAAGGCAAATCAGGAATCAAGGAACGGCATAATTCGGGTTCCTATCTGGATAAAGGAGATCCTCGGGCAGGATGAGCTTCGCAAGCGAGTCAAGACCAGCACGTCGGAAATCGACGTTGAGGTGCTTCGGGATCGAGACGGTACAATCGAGCCCCAGCTCCTTCCGAACCGCCGCAGGCGGCTTTCAGGCTGCGACGATACGGTGCTGGCGCTGTATGCCCGCGGCCTGACGACGCGCGAGATTCAGGGCCACCTCAAGGATTTGTACGGCGCCACCGTTTCCCCATCGCTGAACTCGTGGCACGGCGATGGCCTGAATTGGGCCTTCCCAACGAAAGGCTCGTGCTAAAGGCGCTGCACCTTGCGCTTCAACGGGCGAGGAGCGCTGGAGCATGCCGGTCCTTAACTGGCCGGCTGCCCTGGATCATTTTGCCCTGGCGTTTCCAGGGCGTGTGCCAGGACGATGAGAAGATGAGAAAGGGCCATTTACACAGATTTCCGCACACTCCTCAGATTTCCGCACACTCCCGATGCACCCGAACAGCGCGATCCTCAACTCTGAATTCCTGGAGCCCTCAATCCTTGTCACCTCTGAACCTTTCCCTCGACCTCACCTTGAACCTTGTCACTTAACATTAACCTGCAGTTTCCCTTTTCAGCTCTCCCTTGTTCCTCCCCCTTCGCTCCTTCCGCTCGTTCCTTCCACTCGCTCCTTCCCCTTCTTCCTGAGCCTGCAAACCTCTATTCCAATCGCGTTGAAACGGCTATAGCCTCCGGGTGCTGCATTGGTGACGTCCGGCTCCGGGCGAGCCAGGCAGTTGACTACGAGGAGTGCCTGTGAACGGCTACATTCGACTGGCGAGGAGACCTGGAAGCCTTACCGGCTTGCCGCGGCTTCCCCTATATTCTGCCGGTCCATAACCCGGAGCCGCATGTTTCCACTGCGCGACGATAATCCCACGCTGCTCACGCCGATTGTGACGGTCGGGCTCATCATCGTGAACGTCCTCGTGTGGATCTATTACCAGGGAGGGGGGCTGAATCCCGACCTTCTGGGGCAATCGATCTGCCAGTTCGGGGCGATCCCGGCGGAGGTCACAGGGCAGACGGGCGGCTACCAGGGCGTGCAGCTCGCGGAGAATCTGGCGCCGTGCGAGTTCGGGGGGCTGACCTGGGGTGCGCTGCTGACGAGCATGTTCCTGCACGGCAGTTGGCTGCACCTGATTGGGAACATGTGGTTCCTGTGGCTGTTCGGGAACAACATCGAGGATTCGATGGGCCACCTTCGGTTCCTGGTGTTCTATCTGCTGACCGGCCTGGCCGGAGCAGGCGTGCACGTGTTTACCGCACCTGGAAGTTTCATCCCGACGGTGGGTGCATCGGGCGCGATCAGCGGCGTGATGGGCGGGTACCTGCTGCTGTATCCGCGGATCCGGATTCAGACGCTGTTTGTGCTGTTCATTTTTATCCGGATCATTGCGATTCCGGCGTGGCTGGTGCTCGGCGAGTGGTTCGCGCTGCAGTTACTGTCGGGGTGGTCCAAGCCGACTGAGGGTGGCGGCGTCGCGTTCTGGGCGCACATTGGCGGATTCGTGGCGGGGCTGCTGTTGGTCAAGATTTTCGAAAATCCGGTCCTGGTCGAAGCGCGCAGGCGGCACATCCAGCTAAATGTGCAGGAGATCCAGGGGCGGGGCTGGTGGTGATATGGCGATGTCCGCGATGACGAAGTTGTGGGCGACGGCAGGGGTGCTGATTGCCGCGCACCTGGTGCTGGTGGCAGTCGCGCCGCGGCCGGAGAGTCAATCGCTCGACGATGCGCCCGTCTCGGTCGGCGTTGTGTTCGACGTCGGCGGGCGCGGCGACAAGTCGTTCAACGATGGTGCCTACAACGGCGCGATGCGGGCGCAGCGCGAGTTGCAGGCCGGCGTTCGGCTGATCGAGCCGGCGGCGGGTACCGACCGGGAGGCCGGAATCCGACTCCTCGCCGCCGAAGGCCTCGACATTGTGGTCGGTGTCGGGTTCATTTTTACCGATGACCTGAAGCAGCTTGCCGCCGAGTACCCGGAGATCCGCTTTGCCGGGGTCGACTACGCGCTTTCCTACGATGAGCAGGGCAACCTCATCCCGCCTCCTTCAAATCTTTCCGCTCTGAAATTCCGCGAAGAAGAGGGTTCGTTTCTGGTCGGCGCCATCGCGGCGCTTGCGGGCGGCTCCAAGCGGGTCGGGTTTGTGGGCGGGATGGACATTCCGCTGATCCACAAGTTCGAGGCCGGGTATCGCGCGGGGGTGGAATACGTCTGCCCGGACTGCACCGTGATCGCGCAGTATGCGGGCGTCACACCGGAGGCTTTTGCGAATCCGACCAAGGGGAAGGAGATGGCGCTGAGCCAGTACCGCTCCGGCGTCAACGTGATCTTCCATGCGTCGGGCTCGACCGGACTCGGAGTTTTCGAGGCGGCGCGGCAGATGAAGCGCTACGCGATCGGCGTCGATGCCGACCAGTACGACGAGGCGCCGGGCCACGTGCTGACATCGATGGTGAAAGGCGTCGACGCGGTTGTGTTCGATGCGGTACAGCGCACGCTGCAAGGCACGTTCGAAGGGGGTGTCTACTCCTTCGGTCTGCGGGAGGGCGGGGTCGGCTATGTTTACGATGAGCGGAACCGCGCGCTGATTCCGGATCACGTACGTGCGCGTGTGGAAGAACTGAAGCAGGCGATCATCGACGGAACGATTACAGTGCCGAGCACGCGATGAAGCTAGCCCTTGCCGCCGAAGGCATCGTCAAAACGTTCGGCCCGGTTACGGCCAACGCCGGAGCTTCGCTCTCGGTTCGAGAGGGCGAGATCCACGCGGTCGTGGGTGAGAACGGGGCAGGGAAGTCGACGCTGATGCGCATCATCAGCGGCATGTACACGCCCGATGCGGGCACCGTGAAGGTGAACGGAAACGACGTGACCGGCTGGTCGACCGCGGAAGCGATCGCCGCCGGAGTCGGCATGGTGCATCAGCACTTCATGCTGGTGCCGACGCTCACGGTCGCGGAAAACGTGGTGCTGGGCAGCGAAACGCGGCGCGGCGCACGGTTCGACCGGGCTGGCGCAATCGCGGAAGTCGAGCGCCTCTCTCGCGAAACAGGTCTTGCGGTCCCCGCCACGCGACGAGTCGATCAGTTGACGGTTGGCGAAGCGCAGCGGGTCGAGATCCTGAAGGCGCTGTACCGTGGCGCGCGCATCCTCATTCTCGATGAACCCACCGCCGTCCTGTCTCCGCCGGAAGTCGATGAATTGTGGCGTGTGCTGCGGCAGTTGCGCGAGCAAGGGACAACCGTGGTGGTCATCACGCACAAGCTCGTCGAAGTGATGGCGATTTCCGAGCGGGTTACGGTCATGCGGCATGGCCGCACGATCGACGTGCTCGATACTGCACGCACGAGTCCGGCGGAGATTGCAGGCCTGATGGTCGGCCGTGCGGTGGAGTTGGAAGCGCGGACACAGGCCACACCGGCAGGAGGTCCCGCTGCGAACCGGCTCGTCATTCGCGATCTCTCGGTCCGTGGTGCGACGCGTTCCAATACCGTGCAGGGTTTCAGTCTTACGGTCGAGCCGGGCGAGATCGTCGGGATCGCTGGAGTAGAGGGCAATGGGCAGACCGAACTGATCGAGGCGATTGCCGGATTGCGCGCGATGCAGGGCGGCGAAGTCTCGATCGGCCGTGATGTGCTGAATACGCTGAGCGTGCGTGAGCGCACGACTGCGGGGCTCGCACATGTTCCCGAGGATCGACACCTCCGCGGGCTGATCCTCGACTACACCACCGAAGACAACCTCATCCTCGGATTGCATGCGCAGTTCTCCCGGCGCGGAGTGCTGGATCGGGCGGCGATTCGCAGAAACGCGGAAGCGTTGATCCGGGAATTTGACATCCGGCCGCAGGATCCCATCGCCCCTGCGCGCGCACTCTCCGGCGGCAATCAGCAGAAAATCGTGATCGCACGCGAGATGGGGAAATCCTTCCGTGTGCTGCTTGCTGCGCAGCCGACGCGTGGTGTCGATGTCGGCGCGATCGAGTTCATCCACGCGCGCATCCGCGGCGCGGCGCAGCAGGGGAAGGCCGTACTGGTGGTTTCCGCCGACCTTGGCGAGATCCTCGCGCTGTCGCAACGCATCGTTGTGATGTACGGCGGGCGGGCTGTTGCCGATCTTTCCCGCGCCGAGGCCACCGAAGAGCGGATCGGCAGGCTCATGACGGGCGCGGCGATGGAGGCAGCATGAGCAAGGTCATCGCGCCGACCCCGGTGGAACCGCAGGACGGACTCGACAAGGCCGTGACGATCGCATCGACCAGTTCACTGCATCGCGGCTGGCTCGAGGCGGTGCTACCCCCTGTGTTCGCGTTGCTGGTCGCGATGGTCATCGGCGATCTCCTGATCCTCGCCTTCGGACAGAACCCGGGTGAGGTGTACCGCCTGATGATCCAGGGTTCGTGGGCCAACGCGTGGGGCTTCGGCCAGGTGATGTTCAAGGCGACCACGCTGATCTTCACAGGGCTGGCCGTTGCGATCGGGCTGCGGGCGGGTGTGTTCAATATCGGTGCGGAATCGCAGCTCGCTGCCGGCGCGTTCGCTGCGGCTGCGGCTGGCTTGATCGTACCACAGGGGACGCCCTGGCCGGTGATGCTGCTGATCGGTCTGGTTGCCGCGTTCATGGGTGGCGGCCTGGTCGGCAGCGTACCGGGTGCACTGAAGGCGCGCTTCGGTGCACACGAGGTGATCGTCACGATCATGCTCAACTTCGTCGTGCTCGCCGCTCTGAACTGGATTGTCGCGTCGAAGCTGCGCGTGCCCGAGACGCTGCACACGCCATCAATCAAGGGCGAAACGCTGCCGCGCGTTGCGGATGTGATTCCCGCCTTCCACGGTTCGGCCGCGAATCTGACGCTGCTCGTCGCCTTGCTGACGGCTGCGGCGTGCTGGTTTTTCCTGTTCCGCACGCGTAGCGGTTACGAACTGCGCGCGGTTGGACTGCAACCCGCGGCCGCAGAGGCGGGTGGCATCAGCGCAGGCCGAACCTGGTTTACCGCGCTGCTGCTTTCGGGCGCACTGGCGGGTCTTGGCGGATTGAATTTTGTGCTCGGCTACAAGGGCTACTACGAGGAAGGTCTGGCAGGTGGCGCCGGGTTCCTGGGAATCGCGGTCGCGCTGGTTGGACGCAATCATCCGCTCGGAGTTGTTGCCGCCGCGTTCCTGTTCGCGACACTCTCGCAGGGAGGCCTCGCGATTCACGCACTCGTGCCGAAGGATGTGGTTGAAGTGCTGCAGGGTGTGGTGATCATCGCCGTCGCGGTTGCGGTGCCACTGGTGAGTGGATTGCTCCGGGGCGGATCAAAGGTGCGCGCATGAGCATTTTCCTCCTGCAAACGATTCGCATCGCGGTGCCATACCTGTTCGCGGCGAGTGCGGGTGTGATCTCGGAGCGGGCCGGGATCATCGCGCTCACGCTTGAAGGACTGGTGCTTTCCGGTGCGTTCGGTTCCGCGCTGGTCGCGTTCTATACCGGCAGTGCATGGCTCGGCGCGCTGGCTGGCATGGCACTCACCATACTGGTGGCGCTGCTGTACGGGCACATTTCGATCCGCTACCGCGCGGACCAGGTCGTGACCGGCATCGCGCTGAACCTGGTCGTGATTGCAGCGACCCGGTTCTTCCTTCAGCTCGCGTTCGACAGCTCATCGAACTCGCCGCGTGTGCCCGGCTTCGGGGAGGGCGGGCTGTGGACGAATCCGCTGTTCTGGCTCGGGCTCCTGGCGGCGCCTGCGCTGGCGTGGCTGCTGACACGGACGGTATTCGGCCTGCGCGTGCAGGCGGTCGGTGAACATCCCGAGGCCGCGGCGGCGTCGGGGATCGCCGTATCTCGCGTTCGTTATCTGGCGATGGCGATCTGCGGATTGCTGGCGGGACTGGGTGGCGCGTACCTCGCGCTCGACCAGCACCAGTTCACCGACAACATGACCGCCGGTCGCGGATTCATCGCACTTGCCGCCGTGATTTTCGGACGCTGGAAGCCGCTGCCCGCGGCCGTTGCGTGTCTGCTGTTCGCGGCGGCGGAAGCACTGCAGATCCAGTTGCAGGGCGCGCAGTTGCTGCCGACGCAATTCGTACAGATGATCCCATACGTACTCACCATTGTTGCACTGGCCGGGCTGGTGGGTCGTTCGACCGCGCCCGCCGCGCTTGGAAAGGCATAGCCGCAGCGTGAGGGGCGAAGCCACTGACCTGAGAGAAACGATCGACTACCTGCGTGAGCGGGTGACCATCATTCCGCGTGTGCTGCTCGTGCTGGGCTCCGGCCTCGGCGAACTGGCGGACGAAGTCGAGGATGCGATGCGCATTCCGTTCGCAGACATCCCCGGTTTTGCCGCGGCGAAGATCGAAGGACACAAGGGCCAACTGGTTGCGGGGATGCTCGAAGGGGTTCCTGCAATTGTGCTGCAGGGCCGCTACCACCGGTACGAAGGCCATGACATGCACGCGGTCACGGTTCCCGTGCGTGCGGTCGCAGCGCTCGGCGCGGAGCTTATGCTGGTCACCAATGCGGCCGGCGGCCTGAACCGCAACTTCAGGCCGGGTGATCTGATGATCATCGACGATCACATCAACATGCTCTGGAACAACCCGCTGATCGGCCCGGTGCGAGCTGGCGAGGAGCGTTTCCCGGACATGTCGCAGCCGTACGATCGGAAGTTGCAGGACCTGGCGCAGCGCGTCGCACTCGCGCAGGGGATCAGCACCGTTCGGGGAACCTACATCGCGCTGAACGGCCCGTCCTACGAAACACCGGCGGAGATCCGCGCCTGCGCACGTTTCGGTGCGGACGCGGTGGGCATGAGCACCGTGCCTGAAGTGCTGGCTGCACGTGCGCGCGGGTTGCGCGTACTGGGCATCTCGCTGATCACAAATTTCGCCGCGGGACTTTCGGTCAATCCGCTGTCGCACGATGAGGTGATCGAGGCGGGGATCCATGCGCGCGCAGCGTTCGGCGGGCTGATCCGCGGCGTTCTTGGAGAGCTGGCCAACGCACAAACCGGGGAATACGCATGAAAATTCTGATCCGGGCTGCACTGGTGATGGCAGCAGTCCTGCTGGCCGGTTGCAACGATCGCTCCGAGCCGGTTACGCGACGTGCGGGCGAAGTACCGGACACGGGCGGGACCGCGGTGGTCGCACTGCAGAATGCGGTGGACGTTCTGAATCCGCTCGCTACAGGCGAGCGCAACACGCAGGAGATCCTGCGCTACGCGCTCTTCCTTCCGCTGCTCGAGTACGACGAAGAACTCGATTATCGTCCAATGCTGGCGCGGTCGTGGGAGATGCAGGGGGACACGGCAGTTGTATTCCACCTCCGAAGCGATGTGCGCTGGCATGACAACCAGCCAACGAGCGCACACGATGTCGCGTTTACGTTCAACCGGGCGAAGGAGAGGGAAACGGCCTACCCGAACCTCGACTTCATCGATGGCTGGGGTGCGCCGCAGGTCATCGACTCGTTAACAATCCGCTTCCCGCTCGAGCGGATGCCGGACCCGCTCTCGAATATTCCGTTCTTCCCGATTCTGCCGAAGCACCTGCTGGACACAGTGCCCGCGGCACGAACGAAACAGGCGGCGTTCAATCGCCGGCCGGTCGGCAACGGGCCTTTCCGGTTCGTGGAGTATCGCACGAACGACCGACTCGTGCTGGAAGCGAATCGCGATTTTCCGGCCGAACTGGGCGGGCGTCCGCCGCTCGATCGCATCATCTTCCGAATCATCCCGGAAGCGGCGGCGCAGGCAACCGAGCTCAGGACCGGCCGGGTCGACATGATTGCATCGCCGCGCGCGGGTGAATTCATGTCTCTCGACTCGCTTCCGGATCTGCGCGGCATCACGCGCGAGTCACGCAACTACGCATTTATCCCGATCAATACGCGCCGGCCCGTGTTGTCCGATGCACGCTTTCGACGCGGCCTTGCGATGGCACTCAACCGTGAGGAGATGCTGCAGGTTCTGCGCGGGGGGTACGGCCGGCTTGCAATCGGTCCGGTCGGTCCGTTCCATTGGGCGTACCACGATCAGCTTACGCCCTTGCCCTACAATCCGGATTCTGCGCGTGCACTCTTCGCCGCCGCAGGACTACGCGACGTGGACGGGGATGGCATGCTCGAAGGACCGGATGGCAAGCCATTCGTGTTTGAGCTGAAGGTGCCCGCATCGAGTTCATTCAACCGGGACCTGGCAGCAATGATCCAGTCCGATGCGGCCGAATCCGGGGTGCGGGTGAACGTGCGCGCGGTCGACTTCAATACATTGATTGACGACGTGTCCTCGCGGGAGCGCAGATACGATGGCGCGCTTCTCGGCTGGGAGACCGATTTCCGGCTGAGCCTGGGTGACCTGCTGCACAGCAGCGCGATCGGTTCGCCGTTCCAGTTCTCATCCTATGCCAACCCGGTGATCGATACGCTGATCGATCAAACGACCCGGATGACCAACAGGAAAGAAGCACTCCCGCTGTGGCATCGGCTGCAGGAGGTTGTGCGCGCCGATCAGCCGTGGATCTTCCTCTACTACTTCCCCGATCTCTTTGTTGTCAACGAGCGCCTTCGCGGCGTGCAGATGGATATTCGGGGCACGTTCCCGACCATCCACAACTGGTGGATCCAGAAGTCGGACGAACAGTCGTAGAGGTGAACCACGCCGACTCGGGCGTGCGTCGGCGTGGTGCAGTTTTCAAACCGCAAAGTTGAGGGGACCCTGACCCGAACCGAGCTCAGGGGCGGTCTGAATCGCACGATGCACAAACCGCAGCGCATCGTCGATAGCGTCGGGCAGCGGCCGATTGTGCGCGAGCCCGGCGGCAATCGCAGCGGAAAGCGTGCAGCCCGTACCGTGTGTACTTCTGGTGTTCAGACGAGTACGCGTCCACTCGCGTGTGCGCTCGCCATCAAAAAAGACATCCGTGACGGTGCCGCCGCGAAGATGCCCGCCCTTGATCAGGGCAGCTCGAGCGCCACGCTCTACGAGGATGCGCGCGGCGCGATGCATGTCCTCGCGCGTTTCGACAGGTTCGCCGGTCAGCACGGCCGCCTCATCGAGATTGGGTGTAATCACGATGGCAAGAGGCAGGAGTTCGCTCGTGATCGCCTGTTCGGCATCGGCGTCCAGGAGGCGGTCCCCGCTGGTTGCGATCATTACCGGGTCGAGTACATACCGATCGATGCCATGATCATGGATCGCCTCGGCGACCGTTTCGACCAGTTCGCGGGTCGCCAGCATGCCGGTCTTGCAGGCGCGCGGCCGCAGATCCGTGCACACAGCATCGATCTGCGCCCGCACCATCTCCGATGGAATCGTATGAACGCCGGTTACACCGAGCGTGTTCTGTGCGGTAATTGCGGTGATCGCAGAGGTGCCGAACGCGCGGAAAGCCTGGAAGGTCTTCAGGTCTGCCTGGATCCCTGCACCTCCACCGCTGTCGCTCCCTGCAATCGTCAGGGCAACAGGTGTCTTCTTCATGCGGGAATGCTACGACAAAGCCCTACAGGTTGGAAGTGCAGGTGGATGGATGTGGCCGGGAGCATGCGTAAAACCGGCGCGACCCCGATCGGGCCGCGCCGGAATCGAAACATTACTGTCGTGCCGCAGGCAACTGACGCAGTCGTGATTTGAGCGTGTTGTAGTTGCTGCTGCTTGTGGTTGTGCCCCGGATCTGCTGTGCACTTATCCGCGCGATTTCGCGGCGCGTGTTGTCGATGCGATCTTCCGTCGTCGGGTGCGTGGAAAACCAGGTTTCGACTGAACTGGGACGGGAACGCTGTTCCGCCATCAGCGTCTCGAACATGGAGACGAGCCCGTTCGGATTGACTCGCGCGGAAAGCAGGAGCGGAATGGCAACGCGGTCTGCTTCGTTTTCGGCGTCGCGACTGTAGCGCGCGAAGATGGCAGACCCCCCGACCTGGATGGCCGCGCGCTCAACGCCACTCGGTGCACGCCCAAGCAGGACATAGGCGAGGTTCAGGCCAAGATTCGCCTGGTTCTGACGTTCGAGCTGCTCCACGCCGTGGCGCTCCTCAACGTGCCCGATCTCGTGTGCGAGCACACCGGCCAGCTCCGACCAGTTTCGCGTACGCTCGATGAGTCCGCGGTTCACATAGACGTAGCCGCCGGGAACAGCAAACGCATTCACCTGGTTTGAATTGACGACAAAGAAGGTATAATCGATACCGCGCCTGCCATAGCGCGCGATCTGGTCGCCGAGCAGATTGATCGTTCGCTGCACGGTTGCGTCGGTGATGATCGGCAACTGGCGATTGATCTCGCTGGAGTATTGCGCGCCGAGTTGCAGTTCCTCCTGCGTGGACACTGCACACGAACCGGCGATGAATGAAGCAGGAAGCAGGGTGAGGAGAGCTCCCCTGCGCAGCCAGCGAGTGGCCGCTCCTCGGGTGTTTTCAAAAAATTTCATAGCTGTCTCCGCGTACATTCACGGGTACCCGCGCCTGTGGGAGCAAGAGGTGTTCCAGCGAAGGATGCGATGTTAGAGCGATCGGATGAACGTTTGCTGCACGCACTGCAGCGCCGCAAAACCAGAGAGGAAAACGGCCTGTTCGTCGCCGAGGGCGTGCGGGTCGCAGAGGAGCTGGTAGCATCCTCGATCGACCTCCGTTTTGCGCTCGTTGCGCCCTCGCTGGAGGACAGTACACGTGGAAAGCGCCTTGCAGCCCGCCTGGACGAACGCACGATCGTACATCGTGTAAGCGATGCAGAGCTCAGGCGCCATGCAGGGACCGAGACGCCACAGGGCGTGCTGGTGGTTGCCGAACAGCCGCAATTTCGCCTCGACCAGTTGCAACTGCGCGAGACGGCAATGCTGCTGGTTTGCGACGCAGTGCAGGATCCCGGGAACCTGGGAACGCTGATCCGGATCGCGGATGCGTTTGCGGCAAATGCGGTGATCGCGCTTACGGGCACCGTTGACCCGTGGAATGCCAAAGTAGTCCGTTCGTCCGCCGGATCCTCGTTTCACCTGCCGATCGTGAGTGCGACTTTCGACGAGTTGGCGGGCTGGCTGGATCGGCACAATGTGATTGCCGTTGCGGCTGACAGTACCGGCGAGGATGCCGCTACGGTTGGCGAAATCGCGCGGGTTGCGGTGCTGGTCGGTAATGAAGGTGCCGGAGTGCGGGAAGAAACCCGCGGACTCGCTCAGCGGACGGTCGGAATCCCGATGCCCGGTCGTGCCGAATCGCTCAATGTTGCGGTTGCGGCCGGGATCCTTGTTTACGAGCTGTCGAGAAGGATGCGGTGATGGAGCCCTGGATCATCATCGGTTACGCGTTTCTGCTGGGCGCAGCACTCGGCTCTTTCCTCAACGTCTGTATCTATCGCTGGCCGGCGGAGCAGTCTGTCCTGCGACCGCGTTCGCGTTGCCCTGGCTGCAGCCAGACGATTTCCTGGTACGACAACATCCCGATCCTCAGTTGGGTGCTGCTTCGAGGGAAGTGCCGACGTTGCGGGGTCCCGATCTCGATTCAGTATCCGACCATCGAGTTCGTCACGGGGCTGTTGTGGGTTGCCGCAGTGCTTCGCTTCGGGGTCAGCATCGAGGCGTTCCATTCCGGGATATTTCTCACGCTGCTGCTCGGGATCGCACTGACGGATGCGCGCGAGATGGTCATCCCCGACCAGTTCTCGCTCGGAGGACTCCTGGTCGGCCTCGCCATCGCTGCGGTTCCCGGTGGCCTTCCTTTTACGCGCGCCCTGCTCGGCGCGGGCCTCGCCTTTGCCTTCTTCTGGGCGGTCAAACTCTCGGCGGAGAAGATCCTGAAAAAGCCCGCGCTCGGGATCGGCGACATCCACATGATGGCAATGGTGGGTGCGTTCCTCGGGACCAGCGGCGCAATCCTTACGATGCTGCTCGGATCGATTCTCGGTCTCGTGGTGGGCGTGCCGCTGTCATGGGCGCGCGGACAACTCGCGGTCCTGGGCACCTACCTGCCGCTCGGGACGTTCCTCGCCCTCGGGGCTGCGATCGCCCACGGCTGGGCAGATCGCATCGTGTTCTGGTATCTGCGCATGCTGGGTGTCGTGTAGCAATGTTTGCCGCGCCCTGAAAAACGTTTCAGCCAGGGCGATCCGCGCTGTCGATCGTAACACCGCGGCCGCAGACTGCCGGGTCGGAACCTCCAAATTTTCGCTGATGCGATCCGGTTCACAACGCCGGGTCAGAGCAGTCGCGAAGGTAGCCGCAGTTGGGGCACACGATTTTGCAGTGCCGGTCGTACATGAGGGTGCCGCAGATCTCGCAGACCGGCGTGTCGGCTGGGGGTGGTGGATCGGCAGGCTGGCTTCCCTTCGACGACTCACGCACTGCCACGGAACCTCGCAATCGAAAACTTCTGCAGTTCGGGAACGGGCGCACCTGCGATCAGGCCGGCGATCAACTCGGCTGTAATGGGTGTGAGCAGGATACCATTACGAAAGTGTCCCGTCGCGTAAATAAGTCCGGGCATTTCGGGGTCGGGGCCGAGGATTGGCAGGTCGTCCGGCGTGCCGGGACGCAGCCCTGCCCAGGTCTCGATGACCGGCGCATGCTCGAGCATCGGGACGAGTTGCACGGCTCCATTCATGAGAGAGCGCAACCCGTGCACGGTGTTCTGAATGGTGAAGCCGGCGTTTTCCACGGTGGCGCCGATGAGCACACGACCGTCCGCGCGCGGGACCAGGTAGCAGTGTGCGGATTGAAGCACGGGCGCGAATGGCGGCGGCACCATGCGCAGCGCGAGCATCTGGCCGCGTACGGGTCTCACCGGCGGTGTATGTGGCAGGCCGGCGATCTGTCCGCTCCACGCGCCAGCCGCGAGCACGACCTGATCGGCGGAGGCTGCTGTGCCGTCCGCGAGGAGGACCCGGAGCTGGTGGCCTTGCTGCTCTATCGCAACGGCGGCGGTACCGAGCTCGAACGCGGCGCCGTGTGCGGCAGCAACATGCCAGAGCGCGATCCCGAGTGCTCGATTGTCGACGCGGTGATCCTCGCGGATCAGGACCGCGGCCGCGATATCAGGGGAAAGGGCAGGTACCAGCGCCCGCGCAAGGTCAGCGTCGATCAACTCCGCCGCGGAATTCGCATACCGCTCGCGCAGCCGGGTCGCGGACGATTCGTCGAGCGCCAGTTCGAGTTTGCCGTCGCGGCTGTATTCGATGCGCAGCCGGGTGGAGGCTTCGAGTTCCTCGACAAATTGCGGGTACAACTCGAGGCTGCGGTGAGATAGCTCGGTAAAATCCGCATCGTCACCGGCTTCGGCGTGCGGGGACAACATCCCCGCAGCGGCCCACGAGGCGGCGAGCGCGGGGGTATCGCGCTCGATGACACGAACACGCGCGCCGCGCTGAGCGAGCCGCCATGCGATCGCACAGCCGATGGCGCCGCCCCCGATAATCAGAACGTCGGAATTCCTACTGATCGACACCGATCCCCTGCTCGAGGTAGCTGCGGGATAGTTCCACGTAGTGGTGCGCGCTTTCGCGAACCCAGCGCGCACTCTCACCACTGAGTTGCTTGCGAATGGTTGCCGGAGCGCCGGCCACCAGTGAACGGGCCGGGACCTGCATTCCGGCTGGCACGACGCTGAGCGCGGCAACGAGTGCTTCTTCCCCGATTTCGCATTCGTGCAGCAGCACCGCGTTCATCCCGATCAACGCACCGGGTTTGATGGTGCAGCTCTCGAATTTCGCGCCATGCCCGACGGTGACATCGTCTTCGACGATGGTCGCGCCGCGCGCACTGACATGCAGCACGCAGTTGTCCTGGATGCTGACCCTCGCGCCGATGCGGATCCCGTGTTCGGGATGGTCTGCACGCAGCACGGCGCCGAACCAGATACTCGACTCGGGACCGATCTCGACGTCGCCGATAATGACGGCGTTCGGGGCCAGGAACACCGTGGGGTGGATGCGCGGGGCGCGACCGTTGTAGGGAAGTATCAGCGCCATCAACTGCTCGCAAGGATGTGCGCGAACCGCTGCGCGTCGATGTTGCCGCCGGTCACCAGCAGAACGGTCGGGCCGCTCACTGTGATCGCGCCCTCCAGAACGGCAGCTATTGAAGTGGAAGCAGCTCCTTCGGCGATCAGACCGTCATGATGATAAAGCGCCCGAATCGCGGAGGGCAGTGCCGTTTCGTCGACCAGCACCATGCGATCGACAACCTGACGAGCGCGGCCATAGCTGATTTCATCCACGCAGCCGGCGAGGCCGTCAGCAAGGGTGGGCTCGAGAATGGTTTCGGTGACGTGTCCTGCGGCGAAGGCATCGTACATCGAGCGTGTCGCGCTGCTCTGGACACCGGTCACTGCGATTGCGCCATCCGTACTCTTCATTGCGATGCCAACACCGGCGACCAGCCCGCCACCGCCAACCGGCACGACGACTTCGCGGACCTGAGGCAGGTCCTCGAGAATCTCCAGCCCAACCGTACCCTGGCCCGCGACAACAGGAGCATCGGAGAAGGCATGGACGAATACCGCGCCGGTTCGCTGCGCGAACTCGCGCGCCGCAACTTCCGCCTCGTCGTAGGATGCGGTGCCCTGCTGGAGTGTCGCGCCGAACGCGCGGATGCGCGCCTTCTTGGTTTCCGCGGCGTTGTCGGGAACGAAGATGGTAGCGCGCGCGCCCGTCTCGCGCGCAGCGAGTGCAACCGCCTGTCCGTGGTTTCCGGCCGAAGCCGTGACCAGGCCGCGCGCCCGTTCCTGGGGCGTCAGCGATGCAACCGCATTGAAGGCGCCCCGCAGCTTGAACGAGCGTGTACGCTGCCAGCACTCGAGCTTGAGGTAGACTTCATGGCCGGTGCGTTCGCTGAGAAAAAGCGAAAGCTCGAGCGGTGTGCGTCGTACCACTCCGGCAATGCGGCGGCGCGCTTCGTAGATGTCGTGCAGCGTCGGCCGGGTCGGTACGGCGAGTTCCGGCTGGATGCTCGCGTTTGCTTCAGATTCCACTGTACTCCTGTATTCGCGTCAGGCGATGGTTTGCCGCAGATCCGGCGGAGCATGCAGAGTATCGCCCGCGTTTCGCTGCTCCGTATTGCTGCCGCCGCGGTGAAGGCGAGCGCGCAGCACCTGCGTGTCACTTGCTTCCAGCACTTCGAAGGTCAGACCGTCACGCTCGAAACGTTCACCCTGCTCCGGGACCCGGCCGAGTTCCTCGAGCAGGTAGCCGTTCAATGAACGATGTTCGAGCTGCGGGAGTGCGGTGTTGAAGAAGTGATTGATCTCGCGCAGGTCAGCATCGCCCCCGGCCAGGATCTCATTGCGCGAAACGCGGGTGATGGATTCCTCGCGGATATCGGTTTCATCCTCGATTTCGCCGACCAGTTCCTCGAGCAGGTCTTCCAGCGTGACCAGGCCGTCGGTGCCTCCGTACTCATCGACGACGATCGCCACGTGGATGCGGCGGCTCTGGAATTCGCGCAGCAGACGCGAGAGCGTCATCGAACCGGGCACGATCAGCGGCTCGCGTGAAAGCGCCTTCAGAGGGATGTCGCGCTGGCCGCTGATCAGCGCCTGGTAGGCATCGCGCAGGTACAGCACGCCGGTGATGTCATCGATGGTCTCGCCGTAAACCGGCACTCGCGAGAAGCGCACGGTGCTCAGCCCGGGCAGGATCTCCGCGAGTCGGAGGGAATCCTGCCAGGCGAACACATCGACGCGCGGCGTCATGATCTCCCACGCCTTGGTTGAATCGAGCCGGAAGGCACGCTCGATCAGATCGCGCTCGTGCTCCTCGATCGCGCCTTCCGTGTGTCCGAGCAGCGTGAGTTCGCGAATCTCAGTTTCGGTTACGTGCGTCGCGGTCGCCTGCGCGCGCTCGGGGATGACCCCGGCCATTTTCTCGAGCGTGATAAGTGGCAGCGCCAGCACCTGCGTGGCGCGGTAGAGCACCGGTGCCGTCAGCAGCCCGAGCGGGACCGCGCTCTTCATCGCCAGCGTCATCGGGATCAGCTCGCCAAAAAACAGAATCAGCAGCGATATGCCAATGATCGCAACCACCAGCCCGAGCAGGCTCCACTCGAGGTAGGCCATGTACGCGCCGACTGCGCCCGCCACGACATCGGAGATGGCATCGCCGAGACGGATCAGGATGAGCGCGCGCTCGGGACGGGCACGCAACTGGGCGAGGGAGCGCGCTCCGCGGCGCTTCTGCTCCACCAGCGCACGGATCCGCCCATCACTCAGGGAAAACAGCGCTACCTCCGTCGCCGTGAAAAAGGCAGACAGGATCAGCGCCAGCAGGAAAGTGAGGATCAGCGGGAGCATGATCGCTCCCGTTGGTGGTTACTACTTCGACCTATGTCCATTTCCGGCTGATCTGGATGAGCTCATCGACGATGTCGGCGGTACTGCGCCCGTCGGCCTCCGCCTGGAAGTTCGCCACCACCCGGTGCCGCAGCACCGCCGGTGCGACCTGCCGTACATCGTCGTAATTGGGTACCCCGCGACCCTGCATCGCCGCACGCGCCTTGGCACCCAGAACCAGGTACTGCGAAGCTCGTGGCCCCGCGCCCCAGCCAACGTAACGCTTGATCAGGTCCGGCGCCTCATCATCCTCGGGACGGGTGCCTCGCGCCAGCCGCACCGCATACGACACCAGCGACGGGGGTGCCGGAACGCGGCGCACGAGCCGCTGCAGCGCAATCAGTTCCTGCGCGTTCAGCACGTGCTTCACCTCGGGAGTCGTCGCGCCCGTAGTTTCGGCCGCAATCCGTTCCTCTTCCGCACGCGTCGGATACCCGATCCTCAACTCGAGCATGAACCGATCGAGCTGCGCTTCCGGCAGCGGATACGTGCCTTCCTGCTCGATCGGGTTCTGCGTGGCGAGCACAAAAAAGGGACGGTCCAGCGTCATCGTCTCGCCCGACGCCGTCACCGCTCGCTCCTGCATCGCCTGCAGCAGCGCCGCCTGCGTTTTCGGCGGGGTTCGATTGATCTCATCCGCCAGCACGACGTTGGCGAAAATCGGCCCCTTCACGAAACGGAACATCCGCCGGCCGGTGGCCCGGTCCTCCTCCAGGACCTCCGTCCCTGTGATGTCGCTCGGCATCAGGTCCGGCGTGAACTGAATTCGCTGAAACTCCAGGTCGAGCGCCTCGGCCAGCGTTGAAATCAGCAGCGTCTTCGCCAGCCCGGGCACACCGACCAGCAGCGCATGCCCGTCAGCAAGCAGCGCCGTCAGCAATCCCTCCACAATCGCATGCTGCCCGATGACACGTCGCGCGACCTGCTGCTCCATCTCGACGCGCGCTTCGGCCAGCCGCTCCAGCAATGCTACATCATCGTCCCCGGGCGCGTGGCCCTGCGCAGCACTCGCTTCCATTCTCTCCCGCTCCACCACAGCCAAGGTAGCACGCCCGATCCCCGGGACAGCCTACAACTCGAATCTCGTCCGCTGTTCCAGCCGCTTTCCAAACGCCGTCAACCAGCCAACCGCTTCGAAGCTGCCCTTCCGGCCACCGGAATTCCACTCCGCACGATAACGCAGCGTGCCGCCAGGCGGCACCGTCTCCGCCCCAAGCATCTGCGCGAACGATTTGTCCGCAGACCAGCTCCAGACCACCTCGCCCGCAGTCGTGCGGATCATGAAATCGTAACGCTGTGCGCTTGGAAATTCGAGCCGGATCGGCTCAGTCGTCGAATTCGTCGCGTGCAGGGCCAGTCGTACCAGGTCTCCCGCAACCTCCACCTCCAGCGTGGTCGCGAGTCCCGACACTTCGCTCTCAGCGGGTTGCGGAAGCGATTGGTCCGCGGCCCGGCTGCAACCCGGCCCGCTTCCCGCGAGGATCACCACCACCACCCACCCCCACACCCTCATCACGCCTCCGCGCATTTCCCGAACATCTTGTCCAATAAGCATTTAGGGGCCTGTTTCGGCCCCCGTTGCGGTACTGGCGCAGCAGTCGTGCAAGATAGAGACCCGGCAAAAAAGGCGTCAAGCGGGGCCGCTTGCGAAAAATTTCACAAGCGGGTACCTTTTGCGGCTGACTGCTTCCCGGACGCGTGCGTGGTCGAGCAACGGCGCAAAGACGACGAGCTAACGCCGCTGGCCCAGGCGAGCCACGCACTCGGGGCGGGATTGACCTGGGTGGGAAGTACCGGGTTGTTCCTGTACCTGGGGTGGCTGGCGGACAAGTGGCTGGGGACGCTGCCGCTGTTCGCGCTGCTCGGAGCGTTTGTGGGGGGCGGGGCCGGATTCTACTACATGTACCACGAGATGGTGATCGTTCCGCGCGAGCGGGCGAAGCGAGAGCGAGATGAACAGTCAGGCGACGGCGAATAAGGCAGGAGCACTGGTGCGCAGTTGGCGCGCCTATGCGGTCTGTGCATTCGCCGTTACGGCTGCGGTAGCGTTGTTGTTGGTGGGGGTGGGCGTTGGGACGGCATCGGCGGTCTGGTTTGGCGCCGGGCTCGCCTACGGCCTGCAGTTGATCGCATTCGGTGCATTGCTGGCCGTGCGCGATCGTGCGCAGTTGCTGCTGGCCGGGTGGTTGACCGGCATGGTGCTGCGCTTCGGTGCGGTCGGGCTGTCGATTTTCTGGCTGAGTCGGAACGCGGTGCTGCCGCGGGATCCGGCTGTACTCAGCCTTGCCGGTTTCATGTTTTTGTTGCTGCTTCTGGAACCTGTCTTTTTGCGCTGGGATCTGCGCAGATCATGATTGGACGTATTCTTCCGCTGTTTGGCGCCGCCGCACCTCAGGGTGGCGAATTCGACATCAAGGAAATGATCCTGCATCACCTGGCGGACTCCAATGAGTGGGAGTCTCCGTTTGGTGTAGTGCATCTGCCGCAGTTTGCGCCGGTGCAACTGGGTCCGATCACGCTGGATTTCTCGATCACCAAACACGTGCTGTTCATGATGATTGCAGCCGTGATGGTGATGATCCTGCTGGTCTGGGCCGGGCGCGACGCGAAGCGGCTGCATGAGGGAAATGTTCACCGCGCGCCGCGACGCACGCACAACATCGTGGAAGCGTTCATTCTCTTCCTGCGTGACGAGGTGGCGCTGAAAAACATCGGCCATGGCGGCGAGAGGTTCGTGCCGTACGTGGTGACGATCTTTTTCTTCATCCTCTTCTGCAATCTGCTGGGGCTGTTGCCGTGGGGCGCATCGCCGACCGGGAACATCTCGGTGACGGCGGCTCTGGCGATCATGACCTTCCTGCTCGTCGAGGTTTCGGGTCTGTTGGCGCTGGGGCCGGGCGGCTACGCGAAGACGATCTTCTTCATACCGCAGGGTCTGCCCGCGGTGATGAAGCCGATCATGCTGATCATCATGACGCCCGTCGAATTCATCGGGAAGCTGACCAAGCCGTTCGCGCTGGCGATCCGTCTGTACGCGAACATGACGGCCGGTCACGCGGTGGTGCTGGCCTTCACCGGCATGCTGGTGATGTCGGGGCTGGCGGGCACGGTGTGGATTGCGCCGGCGCCGGTTCTGATGGCGATCGGCATTCTGATTCTGGAGGTGTTCGTGGCGTTCCTGCAGGCCTACGTGTTCGCGCTGCTGACCAGCGTGTTCATCGGGCTGATCCGCCACGCGCACTGAAAGCGGGCGCGGGTTTCCGCGTGGAGTATACGGCGAGCGCACCCGTCGCAGGTGGTGCGCCTTTCGGACTGCGACTCCAGCGGGCCGATCGTAACGTAGCCTCGCGAGCGCGAGGCGAATCCGCGCGAAGCGGAACCGGGTCGGGTGTTGAGAGGACGACACGCGGCCGGCTGCGGAGAAGAACAAGAAAGTCCTCGAGACCATACAGGAGATAGAAGCAAATGGAGCTTCCGATGATTGCAGCGGTTCAGGTTGCGGCCGAGACGGTCAGCAATGGCGAAGGCATCGCGACGCTGGGCAAGGCTGTGGGCGCGGCCGTGGCCGTGATCGGCGCGGGTATCGGCATCGGCCGTATCGGTGGCCAGATGACGGAGAGCATGGCGCGTCAGCCCGAGATCGCGGGCCAGATCGGCACGCAGGCGCTGATTCTCGCAGCGCTGATCGAAGGCGCGGCGCTGTTCGGTCTGGTGATCGCACTGCTGGCGTAGTTGTCAGCGGGTGAAGAGTGGAGGCGGTGCGCACGGCTGTGCCGCACGCCTTCACTCTCGCCATAACCTCGAGTTGGTAGAGAAATGAACCTCGTCTGGTCATTCATACAGGAGCACGCGCCGGCAGCCGCGGAGCATGCCGAATCGCCGAACGTGTTCGCGTTCACGTGGAACGTGTCGTTCTGGACCGTTCTGATTTTCCTGGTCCTGCTGAGCGTGCTGATCAAGTTCGCCTTCCCGCCGATTCTGGGGTATGCGAATGCACGCGAGAAGCGGATTCAGGATACGCTCGACGAAACGCGCCGGCAGCAGGAAGAGGCGGCCCGCCTGCTCGAGGAACAGCGGAAGCAGTTGGCGCAGGCGCGCAACGACGCGCAGCAGATCATTGCCGAGGGCAAGAGCGCTGCGGAGAAGGTACGCCAGGATCTGTTGAATCGCGCGCGCGAAGAGCAGGAAGAGATCATTGCGCGGGCGAAGGCAGACATCGAGGCGGAGCGCGCCCGTGCGGTGGAGTCGGTGCGGCGTGAAGCGGTCGAAGTTGCGCTGGCGGCGGCGTCGCGGCTGATCGAGCAGCGGCTCGACCAGGAAGCGGACCGCAGGCTGGTGAACGAGTATCTGGCGAAGGTCACACCGACGGTGGGAGCCGGGCGGTGAGAGACACCACGATCGCGCGCAACTACGCCGAGGCGTTGTTCGAGATCGGCGAGCGGCATGGGCTGCACGATGCGTTCGTCTCCGCGTTTTCGGCGATTGATGCCGCGGCCACTGCGCCGCAGTTCAACGCGTTCCTGGAAAGCCCGAAGATCGACCTGGATGCGAAGCGCAAGGTGCTGCGCACCGCGCTCAGGGATGCGCATCCGCTGTTCCTGAACTTTGTGATGGTGCTGCTGCAGAAGCGTCGGCAGCGGTTGTTGGTCGAGATCGGGCACGAGTACCGTTCGCTGGTCGACGAGAAGTCGGGCCGCCTGCACGTGCAGGTTACACTCGCGCGGCAGCCCGACAGCGCGGACGAACAGCAGATTGCCGGGCAGCTTTCGCGCGTGCTGGGGAAGACGGTGATCCCGCACGTCAGCGTCAATCACGAGATTCTCGGCGGCATTATTGTGCGATACGGCGACCGCGTTCTGGATGGATCGTTGCGGCGCCGCCTGGTTTCACTCCGGAGCCGACTGCTTGAAGCCGGCCTTCCGGCCACCCGATAGAGAACGAACCCCATGGCAAGTACCGAGTCGCAGTTGCGCGCCAGTGAAATCAAGGAAGTACTGCTCCGCGAGATCGAGCACTACTCCGAAGAGTTGAAGGTCGAGGAAGTGGGCGAGGTCCTCGAGGTGAAGGACGGTGTCGCCCGCATTTACGGCCTTACCGGCGCAATGGCCAGCGAGATGCTGGAGATCACGTCGTCTGAGACCGGCGAAGTCGTGACCGCACTCGCGCTGAACCTCGAAGAGGACAACATCGGTGCGGTCGTCATGGGTGACTGGACGATGCTGCACGAAGGTGACGTCGTCCGCCGCACAGGTCGCGTTCTCGACATCGCCGTCGGTGCCGGTTATCTCGGCCGCGTCGTAGACGGCCTGGGCAATCCGATCGACGGCCGCGGCGAGATCAAGGCCGAGGCCCGCCGCTTCATCGACATCGTCGCGCCGGGTATCGTCGAGCGTCAGCCTGTGAAGGAGCCGATGCAGACGGGGATCAAGGCGATCGACTCGATGATCCCGATCGGCCGCGGCCAGCGCGAGCTGATCATCGGCGACCGCGGCACCGGCAAGTCCGCGGTCGCGCTCGACACGATCATCAACCAGAAGGGCGGCGACGTGATCTGCGTGTACTGCGCAGTCGGTCAGCGCGCCGGCAAGGTTGCCAGCGTGGTCGAGGTGTTGAAGGAGCACGGCGCGATGGACTACACGATCGTCGTGGCCGCCAACGCCTCCGATCCGGCGCCCATGCAGTACATCGCGCCGTACGCCGCGACCGCGCTCGCCGAACACTTCATGTGGCAGGGCAAGCACACGCTGGTGGTTTACGACGACCTCTCGAAGCAGGCGACTGCGTACCGCCAGATTTCGCTGGTGCTGCGCCGGCCTCCGGGCCGCGAAGCGTACCCCGGCGACGTGTTCTACCTGCACTCGCGTCTGCTCGAGCGCGCGGCCAAGCTGTCGAACGAAAACGGCGGCGGCTCGCTCACCGCGCTGCCGATCATCGAAACGCAGGCCGGTGACGTGTCGGCCTACATTCCGACCAACGTGATTTCGATCACCGACGGTCAGATCTTCCTCGAGTCGGACCTGTTCTACGCCGGTCAGCGTCCCGCGGTGAACGCCGGTATTTCGGTGTCGCGCGTGGGTGGTTCGGCGCAGATCAAGGCGATGCGCCAGGTTGCCGGTCGTCTGCGTCTCGACCTCGCCCAGTTCCGTGAGCTGGAAGCGTTCGCGCAGTTCGGCTCGGACCTCGACGCCGCTACGCAGAAGCAGCTCGCGCGCGGTCAGCGCACGGTCGAAGTGCTGAAGCAGCCGCAGTACGCGCCGATGCCGGTCGAGAACCAGATTCTGATCATCTGGGCGGTGACGAATGGTCACCTGGATGAGATCCCGGTCAACCGGGTCCGCACCTTCGAGGCGGGATTCCTCGACTACGTGCGCGCGCAGCGTGCGCAGTTGCTCGAGCATATCCGGACGCAGAAGACGTTGCCGGACGAGGCCGAGCTGGTCAGTGCGGTCGAGGCGTATAAGCAGTTGTTTGCAGACCAGCACGCGGCGCCTGCTGCGGGTGCGCCTGCGCAGGCTGCTTCGCAGCCGGTTCAGACGGAAACGACTGCTGCTAACCCTCTGGCGTAACGAGCAATGTCGAAGGCACGCGAACTCAAGCGCCGGATTCGGTCGGTCACCAAGACCCGACAGATCACGCGCACGATGGAGATGGTCTCGACTTCGAAGCTGAAGCGGGCCACGGATCGTGTGTACGCGGCGCGGCCCTACGCCGAGAGCCTCATGGGCGTCATCGGCAGGCTGATCGACCCGGAACTGCAGGAGCGGTATGCGCTGCTGCGCAAGCCGGAAACGGTTCGGCGTGCCGCGGTCGTGCTGATCACGTCGAATCGCGGCCTGGCCGGCGCGTTCAACGTGAACCTGATCCGCGAAGCGCGTCGGCTGATGGACCGCCTGCGCGGACAGAACGTCGAAGTCGAACTGCACGCGATCGGCCGTAAGGGCATCAGCTTCTTCCGCTTCCGTCGTGAATCAATGGCATCGACGCGTACCGATATCACCGACCGTCCTTCGGTCGAGGATGCGGATACGGTTATCGAACCGCTGCGCGAGCGCTTCGAGCGCGGTGAACTCGATGAGGTGTACGTCGTGTACGCGCAGTTCCGTTCAGCGCTGTCGACCCCACCGGGAGTGATGCGTTTGCTCCCGGTCCAGGCGGAAGTGAAGGAAGAGCAGCGCGAAGCGGAACGCCGGGGTGGCCGGGGGTACGTTGCGAATTACGAGCTGTCCCCTTCCGCAGACGAAATTCTCTCGAAGCTGCTGCCGCTCTACGTGCGCAACTCGATGTATCGCGCACTGGTCGAAACCGCGGCGGCCGAACACGGCGCGCGTCGGACCGCGATGAAGAACGCGACCGACAACGCAGGCGAGATGATCGATATCCTGAGCCGCACGTACAACCGTGCACGCCAGGCGCAGATCACGCAGGAGATCGCCGAAATCGTCAGCGGCGCCGCCGCTCTGGAATAAACGCCGGAGCAGCAGAGTCAGGTACTGGGGACAGCTTTGCAGCTAGAACTGATCGAAGATAAAGAAAGAGTGCGGGCAATGGCACAGAATGGCAGTGGAAGGATCGTCCAGGTGATCGGCCCCGTCGTGGACGTCGAGTTCGACGGCGAGCACATCCCGGAGATCTATAACGCGCTGGAGATCGTGGCCCAGCAGGATGGTCAGGACCTGCGCGTAGTGGCCGAAGTCCAGCAGCACATTGGTCGTAACCAGGTGCGCGCGGTGGCGATGAGCGCGACGGACGGTCTGACTCGCGGCATGCCCGTGCAGGACACCGGCCGCGCGATTGCAGTGCCGGTTGGCGAAGCGGCGCTCGGCCGCATTCTGAACGTGCTCGGCGAGCCCGTTGACCAGAAGGGCGACATTCCGAAAAACGTCGAGCGCTGGCCGATCCACCGCGAAGCTCCAAAGTTCACGCAGCTCGAGCCGAAGACGGAAATCTTCGAAACCGGCATCAAGGTCATCGACCTGATCGCGCCGTACGTGAAGGGCGGCAAGACCGGCTTGTTCGGTGGCGCCGGCGTCGGCAAGACCGTCGTGATCATGGAGCTGATCAACAACATCGCGATGGAGCACGGCGGTCGTTCGGTCTTCTGCGGTGTGGGTGAGCGCACGCGTGAAGGCAACGACCTGTTCCTCGAGATGAGCGAGTCGGGCGTTATCAACTCGACCGCACTCGTCTACGGCCAGATGAACGAGCCCCCGGGCGCACGCGCCCGCGTCGGTCTCTCGGGTCTGACCATCGCGGAATACTTCCGCGACGTCGAAAAGCAGGACGTGCTGCTCTTCATCGACAACATCTTCCGCTTCACGCAGGCGGGTTCGGAAGTCTCGGCGCTGCTCGGTCGCATGCCGTCCGCGGTCGGTTACCAGCCGACACTCGGCACCGAGATGGGTGAGCTGCAGGAGCGCATCACCTCGACCCGCGACGGTTCGATTACGTCGGTGCAGGCGATTTACGTTCCGGCCGACGACCTGACCGATCCCGCGCCGGCGACGGCGTTCGCGCACCTCGATGCCACCACCGTGTTGACGCGCGCACTCACCGAAATCGGCATTTACCCCGCGGTCGACCCGCTCGACTCGACGTCGCGCATTCTCGATCCGCAGTACATCGGCGAGCGCCACTACAAGGTCGCCACCGAAGTGCAGCGCATTCTGCAGCGCTACAAGGAGCTGCAGGACATCATCGCGATTCTCGGTATGGACGAACTGTCCGAAGACGACAAGATCCTGGTCGGCCGCGCACGGCGTATCCAGCGCTTCCTGTCGCAGCCGTTCCACGTTGCCGAGACGTTCACCGGCATCAAGGGCAAGTACGTCAAGCTCGAGGACACGATCGAGTCGTTCGAGCGCGTCGTCGCCGGTGAGTTCGACCACTTGCCGGAGCAGGCCTTCTACATGAAGGGCGGGATTGAAGACGTGATCGAAGCCGCCAAGTCCCTCGGCTCCTCGGTCTGACCATGGCCGGACGTCAACTGCGCGTCTCGGTGATCAGTCCCGAGCAGAAGATTTTCGAGGGGCCCGCCGATCAGGTGGTGGTTCCCGCATGGGATGGCGAACGCGGAATCCTGCGCGGCCACGCCCCCATGCTCGCCCTGCTCGGCGAGGGGCAGGTCCGGGTCAGACTCGGCGGAAGCGAGCAGACCTTCTCCGTTTCGGGAGGGTTCCTGCAGGTCGCCGACGATGTCGTAACGATCCTCAGCGAACGAGCGGTTTGATCAGCAGAAGGCCGGGTTTCATGACCCGGCCTTTTTCTTGCTGAGGCGCGGGCCGTCTTTGCTGAACCATGGAGGATGGATGCGCAAATCGTCATTGTTGTCAGTACTACTGCTGGGCTTCGCCTCATCGGCGAGTGCCCAGGTCTGGGATGCTCCGACGTTCTTCTCGCCCCGCCCGATGGATGACCTCGGCGTCTACTTCTTCAAGAGCGATGCCCCACGCCCGTTTGACGATCCGCTCGGGATC
>Ga0182737_1001233_pt1 | contig 26383 bp, 19 predicted proteins | sample eDN5th30CBELigOP_FD_128878 | JGI IMG/M metagenome (GOLD analysis project Ga0182737, IMG submission 128878) | Enriched Organic Plus compost microbial communities from Emeryville, California, USA - eDNA 5th pass 30_C BE-Lig OP (version 2) (version 2) ... | reverse complement strand
GTCGACGACGTAGAGGATGGCGTCGGGGTTCCAGGTTTCGACGCGGTACTGGATGGTGGCCAGGTCGGTGGTGGCGTAGAGGAACGCGCCGTCCTTCTTGCGGACGATCATTGGCGTCTCGAAGCCGGGGAGAAAGACGCACGTGGCGCCTTGGCTCTCCTGGGCGAGACCTTTTTGTTCGAGCAGCTCGACGACCTTGGCCAGCCGGTCGTGGTAGAAGCTTTCGCCATATTCATAGTCGAAGCGGACGTTCAGCCGGGCGTAGACTCGCTGGATTTCGTCGCGGCAGTTGGGCAGAAACTCGTGCCACAGACGCAGGTTCTCTTCGTCTCCGGCGTGCAGTTTGGCGGTTTCGGCCAGAACGAGTTGCTCGATGTCCGGATGGTTGCCGGCGAGCGTCATGAGCTGCGGGTTGTTGTCGACGGCTGCGACTTTCTCCCGGAGTTTTTCGATCGCTTCGCGTTGCTCTTTGATCTGGGCTTCGAGTTTGGCGATCGCCTGGTTGGTCTTTTTGTCGGCGGCCTTGTCGCCCGTTTTGGGTTGGGCTTTGAGGGTGACCAGTTCGCTTTCGCGGTCGGCGACGCGGCTTTCGAGTTCGGGGATGGTCCGCAGGGCGTCGCGATAGTCGGCCAATTGGCGGACGAGCTTGTAGAGCCGGCCGAGTTCGGCGACGGGGTTTGCCTTGTAGGCTTCTTGGTCGAGGAAGTGCTTGTAGCCGTAGAGGATCATCCCGAACTGGGTGCCCCAATCGCCCAGGTGGTTATCGCTGATCGTCTTGTGGCCGAGGAACTGAAGAATCTTGTAGAGGGCGTCGCCGATGACGGTCGAGCGGATGTGGCCGACGTGCATCGGCTTGGCGACATTGGGCGACGAATAGTCGACAACGATGGTTTTCGGCTCGGCGACCGGGGGAATGCCGAGGCGATCGTCGTGTGCGGCGGCGGTGACGGCGCGGGCCAGCCAGTCGTCCTTCAGACGCAAGTTGATAAAGCCAGGGCCGGCGATTTCCGGCGGCTGGCAGAGATCGTCGAGCTTCACTTCGGCCGCGATCTGCTGGGCAATCTCGCGCGGCGGCTTACCAAGCTGTTTGCCGAGCGACATGGCGAAGTTGGCCTGGTAGTCGCCGAACTTGGGGTCCTGGGCGACGCGGATCATGTCGAGCGAAGGGGCCGGATCGGCGACGAGGTTGCGCAGGACGGGTTCGAAGCGGGATTTCAGCTCGGCGAGGATGTTCATCGACGTGAAGGGGGTGAGAGAGATCGGCTGAGAGCCGGATTCAAAGCGTTGCCGCCGCAAGCTTTGAGTTTGAACACAGGAGGGGCGGATTGGCAACCGGTTGAAGCTGATTGAGGATGTGGTGAGGAAGTCTGTTGGAACTGGTGAAGTGCGACTGTGTTTGGAGAAGGAATTCTGGCGGGGTCCCGCAAGTTGCCCATCCTTCCCGCATTCCCATCACAGACGCTTTGATTGTTAAAATTCGGTAAATTTTGACCCTGTCAAGGCCAAATTTAAGGACTTGCGCGAAGCAGGGACTTGATCGGCTTTGTTGGCTCAACCATAGTCGGCCCCGCAAAGTCCGGGTAATTTGCCCGGATTCCCGCATGAACCGGGCCCTTGCCGGTTCGAATTTCCCCCAGTTCCCACGGAGGATGATGATGAAGAAATGCTTCACCCTGATCGCTCTCTGCGCCATGATGGCGGGAGTTGCCCGCGCCGAGGATTCGGCCGTTCAACCTGCCGCGGCGCAGTCGACGATCGTGCGGAAGCAGCGGCCACTCCATGAGCACCCCACGCTGTTGGGCATGCTCGGCCGGAACAACTTGATCCGTGGCCGCATGGGTCTTCGTCCGCATCGGATGAATCCCGCCCTCACCCGCGCCGCCCAGGATCACGCCAACTATATGGCAGCGACGGGCACCTTCAGCCACTACACCAACGGTGGCCCCCAATATCGGGCTCAGCGGTACGGTTTCCGCGGCTTCGTGCGAGAGAACATCGCTTACAACCAAGGAACGGTCGACGGCGCCTTCGCCACCTGGCAGGCGAGCGGGCCACACCTGGCCTCGATCATCAGCCACACGACCGACGCCGGCTTCGGCTATGCCGTCGCCCCGAACGGAGCGACCTACTGGGTAGCCGTTTACGGCACCGACCTGGATAATGTGGAGCCGCCGAAGGCTGAAGCCGCTCCGGCGACTCCGGCTGCGAAGCCCGCCGCTCCAGCCAACACTGCGGCCCCGGCGCAGCCGGCTCCGGCCCAGCAACCGGCTGGCAACACCGCTCCCGCGACCGCCCCGGCTGCTGCTCCTGCGCCTGCGGCTGCGAAGCCATCGGCTCCTGCGGACAAGCCGGCTCCGGCGAAGGACGCGCTGCGGGCGGATGACCTGTAAGCGAACGCTGGATCGGATGAATTCGCTCTGAAGCGGCGTCGCAATAAATGCGGCGCTGAGCTTCGGGGAACTTGAAACCCATGAGCGGCTTGATCGTTATTCGATCAGGCCGCTTTTTTTGCGCGCGGGCGGTTAAGTTGTTCCAAGGCCCGGCGGGTTTCGTCGAATACGAAGTTGCTTGAAAAACCGATGGGGTGTGGGACAATCGTCGCCATGATTCTGCCCAAGTTTTCGATCCGCACCATGCTTTTCGGCACGGCGATCTTTGCCGTGCTGTCGCTCGTGCTAGCGCAGGCGGTTCGAGGCGAGGCTACTGCGGCGATTGCTTTTCTGATTGGCATCAGCACGATCGCGGTCGCGTTCGTCTTGTACTTTTGGGCCTTTGCCGCAGCCTGGTTGTTTAATGCTGCGATTCGTCTGTTGAGCGGCGGGAAAAAGCCGACGGCTGGGTCGCCGTTTGCCGACGCTGGTTTGCCGCAGCAGATTGTTCCACCTGTCGAGCCGGAATAAGGAACGTCGTTCGAGCGACGTTTGCGGTGGCTTTTCATGATCGCGCAACGACGATCTGCCTCAGGTGGCGGCTGGCTGCGATGGATCGTCGTTCTCGTGGCGCTGGGCGTCATGGTCGGTTCGCTGCAGGCTGGCACGGGGGATGAGCAGCACCTGCCAGCGTTGCCGATGTCCAAACTGCGGAGCAAGCTTCGGCTGACAATCGATTTGCGGTGGGTTGACGGAACCGGCTATCGACCTGTCATCGTAGAAGCCATTCCTACGCCGGGGCCGGCTGCGGTCGACCGGCAGATTCGCGTCACATTCCAACCGATGGGAGACTCGCAGCGCGAGATTTCCACGCTCATCGACATTCCGCAGGGGAGTCGCAGCGTTCAAAAGGAAATGCTGCTGCCGCAGTACGAAATCTGGTACAACCTGCGCATTACGGTGAGCGAAAATGGAAAGGAAATTGAGGAGCTGTCGGGGCAGTATCTCAATTTCATGCGGACGAACTATTGGGAGTGGACGGAAGCGAGTCCTGCGCTGCTGTTTATTGATTCCGATGTTCCGGCGAAGGCGGTTCGCAGCACACGGGTGACTCAGTTTCTCGCCACGGCGACCGATCCCAACCTCACGTACAACTTGCCCGATTTTCGGAACCTCGTTCGCACCTTTCCGGAGTCCCCCTTTCCCGGCATCTGGGTGCCGGCTGACGGATCGCAAAAGGTTGGCGACACCGAGTTGCTCTCGCAACTGAGAGACACCGCTCGCGCGGAAATGCTTCCGCCGGCGGAGATTCCCGATCGTTGGTTAGCGCTGACGTCGTTTGACATCGCGTTTATCTCGATGGGGGACTTGGAGAAGTTCGCGGCGGAGCAGCCGGAGCGATTTCGCGCGCTGCTGCAATGGCTTCGGGCGGGGGCGGTGCTGTGCGTCTACGACGTCGGCGCGCAGTATGAGCGGCTGGCCGATTTGGAGACGCAATTGAAGCTAGCGCCGCGGCCACAGAGCCAGAAGGACAAAAAGTATCGCGGTTGGACGCCGCCAAATCTGAAGAAGCGTTTTGCCAGCCTGCCGCAGACGCTCTTCCAGCGGGACTATGCCGTCAACTCCGGGCAAGTCGATCCTGCGTCGGACGACTCCGACGACTTCAGCGCCGGCAAGCCGGCGCCAGAAACCTGGCCGTACATCGTGCGCGACGCCGGCTTGGGCTATGTCGTCGCCATGGAGGCTGAGAATCCGTTCCCAGGCGAGCCACAGTATTGGACCTGGCTGCTGCAGACGATTCCTAACGAACATTGGAAGTGGTATCGACGGCACGGCATGTCGTTGCATCGCGAAAACAGCGATTTTTGGAACTTCCTGATTCCCGGCGTCGGCGTCGCGCCTGTGTTTTCCTTCTTGCTACTGATCACGCTCTTCGCAGCCGTGATTGGGCCGGTCAACTACATCGTTTTGGGCCGCTGGCGGCGTCTCTACCTGTTGTTGATCACGGTGCCGCTGGGGGCGGCGGTCGTCACGGCGAGTCTGTTTCTCTATGCCCTCGCGACCGACGGCGTCGGCGTGCGATCGCGCATTCGGAGCTTTACCGAGCTCGATCCCCGCGCAGGCGAAGCGATCTCCTGGTCGCGCCAATCGTATTACGCGTCGATTGCCCCATCGGACGGCCTCAGGTTTCCTGACGATGCGGCCATTTATCCGCTCGCGCATCAACCGACTGGGCGCGGCGGGCCGCACTGGATGGGGCAACGGCTGAACTGGGACGACGGGCAGCATTTGGCAGCGGGCTACCTGCCATCGCGGTCTGCGACGCAGTTTCTCGTGGTGCGCGCCACGCCGAGCAAATCGCGGTTGGTGGTCCAGCCACGCACCGATGGCGGTCCGCCTCGCGTGACGAACGAATTGGGGTGCGCGGTACACTATCTGGTGATCGCCGATCAGCGCACCACAGACGCGGACAAGCCGCGGACCTATTGGTACCTTGAGAATCTTGCGCCCGGGGCAACCGCCCAAGCGAAGCCGATCGAACTGGGCGACGCGCAGGCGAGTCTGAACTCGATTTACCGCGAGAACGCTCTGGAGTTTCCGGAAAACTACGACCGGATGTCGCACAGCACGGCTGCCGAGTTTCTGTTCGGAGGGTATCACCGGTACGTCAGCGTCGATCCGGCCCATGATTCCGCATCGGTGGCGACGAGCGTGCTAGAACGCAATCTGCTCCGGCTCGCCCGGCGAGACGACGGCATGCTCGAACCGGGGGCATTTCTTGCCGTGACCGATTCGCCGCCGGAGATGCCGTTGGGAGTCGCCGGCGTGCGGCAGGAACGCAGCCTGCATGTCGTCCATGGACGATGGAGTGACAAGTGATCGCATCGCATCCGATGATCGAGCTGCGCCGGCTGCACCGCTACTTCGGCGCCACGCGAGCGGTGCACGACATTTCGTTTCACGTTGAGCGGGGGCAGGTGTTCGGCTACATCGGCCCGAACGGCGCTGGCAAGACGACCAGCATGCGGATTCTGGCGACGCTCGAGCTGCCATCGTTCGGCGACGCATATGTCGACGGCTTTTCGGTGGTGAACGATCCCGATCGGGTTCGACGGCGCTTGGGTTTCATGCCCGACTATTTCGGCACCTATGCCGATGTGAATTGCGTCGAATATCTCGACTTCTTTGCGCGTTCCTACGGCCTGGTCGGGCGCGAGCGGCATCAGGCCCTCAAGCACACGATGGCGTTCACCAAGCTCGATCAACTGGCGGAAAAGCCGATCCGCGGGTTGTCGAAAGGGATGAAGCAGCGGCTGTGCCTCGGCCGAGCGATGATTCACGATCCGGCGGTGCTGATTCTCGACGAGCCGGCAAACGGGCTCGATCCGCGGGCGCGCATCGAGCTGCGCGAGATGATCGGCGAACTTGCCGCAGCCGGCAAAGCGATTCTCGTCAGTTCGCACATCCTCACGGAACTTGGCGAAATGTGCGACCGGGTCGCGATTATCGAACGCGGCCGGCTGCTCGCGACCGGATCGGTCGAGGAGATCCACAACCAGCAGACGCCCCATCGCGAAGTGCAAGTGCGCATTCTCGGCGAGATGACGCCGGCGACGCAGTGGCTTGCGGCGCGCGAGGACGTCAAAGACATCGTCGTCGAGGGTCAGCTACTGCGGTTCTCGCATCAGGGAGATCGGGAGGCCGAGGTGGCGCTGCTCCGCGAGATGGTGCTTGCCGGGTTGAGCGTCGCCGAGTTCGGCAGCCATTCGAAATCGCTCGAAGACGTCTTCATGGCAGTCACCCGAGGAGCCGTGCAATGACGACTGCCGATTCCCCTTTTGCAGCCGACAGCTCGGCGCCGGCCGAAGCGCTTCCCGCCGGTCCTTGGGCGCAGCGCTGGGAGCGGATCGAGGCGTGGCTCGATCGGCTTGGCGACCGGATGAATCCGATTCTGGTCAAAGAAGCTCGCCAGGCGATGAAGAGCCGGCAGTTTGTCATCACCTTCTCGATGCTGCTGATCTTCGGCTGGCTGTACACGCTGGCGTTCATCGGCTTCTCGATGCCGGGGTTGTACTACGCGCCGCTGGGACCGGCGATGCTGCTGGGGTATTACCTGATTCTCACGATCCCGCTGCTCATTGTGGTTCCCTACGCAGCGTTTCGTTCGCTCGCGTCGGAGCGGGAAGACGGCACGTTCGAATTGCTGTCGATCACGACGCTTTCGGCCAGACAGATCGTCACGGGCAAGCTGGGGAGCGCGGTGCTCCAGATGCTCGTCTATTACTCTGCGTTGGCGCCGTGCATTGCGTTCACGTATTTGCTGCGCGGCATCGACGTCGTCACCATCGCGCTATTTCTGGCGTATACGTTCCTGGCTTCGTTCATGCTCTGCGTGCTGGGGCTGACGCTGGCGACGGTCACTCGAGCGCGCCACTGGCAGGTGGTGCTGTCGGTGGTCTATGTGGGGGCGCTGCTCGGCTTTGCCCTGATTTGGGACATGGCGATGCTCGGCATGTTGGCCAGAGGAGAGCCGATGCCGTATGACGATCCCGATTTTTGGGTCGCCAACGTGGCGCTCCTTTGTTTCTACGCTTCGTTCGTCGCGCTGTTCCTGCTCATCGCCGCCGGGCAGTTGACGTTCGCCAGCGAGAACCGTTCGACGAAGATTCGCATCGTCCTGCTGGTGCAGCAGGCCCTGCTGGTCGGTTGGTACAGTTTCCCTTTGCTGGAGTCTTGGCATCGCAACTCGATCTTCCGGGAAGAGTCGTTGATGTTCGGCTACGCCATGGTGGGCGCGTTCTGGGCGCTCGCCGGAGCGTTTCTTACCGGCGAAGGGGCGAAGCTGTCGCCGCGGGCGATGCGGCAACTGCCGCAGAGCTTGCTTGGCCGGATGGCGTTCACCTGGTTCAATCCCGGATCGGGCACCGGCTATGTGTTCACGATGCTGAATCTGGGCGCGGTCGGCCTGGTGCTGATCGGATTTACGGTCGCGAGCGACCTTTGGTACGGCGGCGGACTGAAGCCGGCGCCATGGGCTATGACGATCTGGGGATATGTCGCTTTTTACCTTGGTTTGACGCGGCTCGCCGTTCAGTGGATTCGTCGGTATACGACCGTCAGCCTGCTCGCCGTGTTCCTGTGCCACTTCAGCGTGGTCTGTCTGGCGGTGGCTGTGCCGCTGATCCTGCAGGCGTTCATCAGTTGGGGCGACATGAGCACGTTCGATTATTCCGTACTCCAAATGCCCAATTGGAGTTGGACGCTGTACGAACTCTCCGACAACAGCCCGGGGCCAGGGGCCCCAGTTGGACTGGCGGTGTTCGCAGCCGGGGTACTCATGTTCCTGGTCAATCTGGCAGTCGCTTCGCGCGAAGTGGAGAACGTTCGCCAGGCCACTCCGAAGCGGGTAATCGAGGACGAGCGGGAGCTGCACCCACAGCCGGAGGAGCGGAAAGTCGCTTTGAGCCCGTGGGATAAATAAGTGAGCGATTCGGTCCCGAATCGTTTCAACGCGGCCGAAATGCGGGTGTCCGTGTGCTGCAAAGCGGCGGGAAACGGCCGTTTTCCGCAGCCGAAGCGAACCGTCGTTGTCCCTTTTCGCCGATCGCGGTTATCATGCGGAAAGGAGCAAGCGACCCTCATGAAGATCATCTTGGCTGCCCCGCGCGGGTTCTGTGCGGGCGTGAACATGGCCATCGAGAGCCTCGATCTGGCCATCCGGGCATTCGGCACGCCGGTCTACGTTTATCACGAAATTGTTCACAACAAGTTCGTGGTCGATACGTTTCGCGCGAAGGGAGCCATCTTCGTCGACCATCTGACTGAGGTTCCGGTCGGCAGCACCCTGCTCTTCTCAGCCCACGGCGTGTCGCCTGAGGTGCGCCGCGTGGCTCGTGAGCGAAAGCTGCGAGCGATCGACGCCACCTGTCCGCTCGTGACCAAGGTGCATCTGGAGGCGATTCGCTACGCCCGCGACAAGTACACCATCCTGCTCATCGGCCACGAGGGGCACGACGAAGTCATCGGCACGATGGGGGAGGCCCCGGAAGCGATCATCTTGGTCGAGTCGGCTGAGCAGGCCGACAAGCTTGAGTTCCCGCCGGGGACGAAGCTCGCGTTTTTGACGCAGACGACGTTGTCGGTCGACGATGCAAACCGAATCATCAGCCGATTGCGGGCTCGCTTTCCGCACATCGAAAGCCCGGCGAAGGAAGACATCTGCTACGCAACGCAGAACCGGCAGGAGGCGGTGCGCCTCTTGGCTGCCGAAGCCGACCTGTTGCTCGTAATCGGCAGCCAAAACAGCTCCAACAGCCAGCGGCTGAAGGAAATTGGCCTCGAGTGCGGCGTGCAGGCCCGGCTGATCGACGGCGTTGCCGATATCGATCCCGAATGGTTCGACGGCGTGCAGACGGTGGTGATCACCGCCGGTGCAAGCGCTCCCGAATCGGTCGTTCAGGAAGTGGTTCAATATCTGGAGCGAACCTACGGCGCGACGGTCGAGAGTCGCGTAATTCGCAAGGAAGACGTCCACTTCCCGCTACCGCGCGAGCTGCGGCAATTGGCCGTGTCGTAGACCACCGGCTCGCCAAACGCGGCGCTCGCCCCAAGACTTAGTCCACCAGGGCGGCGCGCAGTGGTTTGAGATGGAAGGGGTTGTGGCCTCGCGGTCTTACAGAGGACGCATGGTGCGAACCTTCAGCCGCGACGACTCCCGACCCCGCAGACGCCAGCTCCAAGCCAAGAACTGACTACTGATAACTGATCACAGAGAACTGCTTTAGCTCTGAATGTAGTTCTTCAGGTAGTGATTCTCCCGCGAGAGCTCGTCGTGCTGGGCTTTCACGAGGTCGCCGATCGAGATGATCCCGGCGAGTTCTTCCCCTTCCAGCACGGGCAGGTGGCGAATGCGGCGGGCGGTCATTTCGCCCATCGCTTCGCCAATATCGTTGTTCGCGTCGGCAGTGATTGGGTTGGGAGTCATCCGGTCGCGGGTTCGCACTTCGTCGAGCGCGCAGCGCGTTTCGGCGACGGCTCGCAGGATGTCCCGTTCCGTAATGATGCCGACCATCTGCCCCCGATCACAAACTAGCAGCGAGCCGCAATTGTGCTGTACCAGCAGGTCGATCACCTCCGTGAGCGTGTGATCGGGGGTGCAGGTGTGAATCTGCCGTCCTTTTTCCACGAGAATGTCGCGTAAGAGCATCGGAACTCTCCGAGATTGCAGAGAAGACAATCCGGCTATCCTTGCCACGACGTGGCGCCGCTCGCCTGGCAGAGTAGCAACGAGAGAACCGGCCCACGCTGGCAGCCTAACGGGTGCTCGGTTTTTGAGTCAACAAAAATCTGACCGTTTGTAGAGGCTCCGCGTCGGCTTGTGAAATGATTCACAGCTCAAGCTGCGGGACGCTTCAGCTGCCAGCTGCTAGTCATGCTGTGGCGAGCAACTTCTCGAGGGCTGCGACGAGGCGGTCGATGTGTTCCGGTTCGTTGTAGAGATGGCACGACACCCGGATGAACCACTGTTCCTTCCAGTGGACCACCGGCACTTCGATACCGAATTGCTCCCACAGCGACCGCTGCAACGTTTCGTAGGCGCCGCCTGGCAGCGGAAAGTGGGCCATGCTCGTGTACCACTGCGGATCGTCGGCGACGAGCGGCGTGGTTCCGAAAAGCTCCGTCAGCCGATGGCGGGTCAGTTGCGCTAACGCATGGGATTGCTCGCGAAACCGTTCAAGTCCTATCGATTCGATCCATTCAATCGCCGTCGGCACGGTGAGCCCGGCGGACGGATCGCGCGTGCCGCTCCAGACGAACTCGTCGGACCACGATTCCGGCCGGCGCGGTTGCAGCCGGCCCCAGCTCATCGTCGAGGGTTGCACCTCGGCGTGATGCTGCGGCGCCACCCAGAGAAACCCCGAGCCGAACGGCGCGCTGAGCCACTTGTGGCAGCTCGCCGTGTAGAAATCGCAACCGAGCGATTCGAGGCGCAGCGGAACTTGTGCAATTGCATGAGGGCCGTCGATGCAGATCGCGACGCCACGTTCGCGCAAGGCTCGGCAGATTGCCGCTACTGGCAAGGTGATGGCGGTCGGCGACGTGATGTGACTGACGACGAAGATTCGAGTGCGCGGCGTGATTGCGGCGACGATCGCGTCGATCACCGCCTGCTCGTCCGCCATCGGCAGCGGCAGTTCCACCTCAGCGAGCGTCGCGCCCGCCTGCCGACATACGCGGTCCCAGGTCCTCCGCACTGCTCCATACTCGTGATCGGTGAGGAGCACTTCGTCCCCCGCGCGGAGCGGAAACGAGTCGGCGACGACATTCATGCCCGCCGTGGCGTTGTCGACAAAGATCAAGTTCGCGGGATTTGCTTCCACGAACCGCGCGAGGCCATCGCGGGCGGCGAACCAGGCCGGCTCGTATTGCCGAACGAAGAAATCCATCGGCTGTTCGTCGAGTCTCGCTTGCCATCTGGCCCGCGCTTCGCGGACGACGAGCGGCGGAGGACCGAACGAACCGTGATTGAGGTAGGTGGTGCCGGGGCGAAGGGACCAATGAGCATGAAACTGCCGCCAGGCGGCTTGATCGAATTGCATAAGAGGCTCTAGCGAGAAACGGTCCAGAAAGGCCGATAGACGACGCCCAGGATTCGGTGGATTGCGAGCCCGTGTTCGGCCTGTCGGCTGTCGATCGAGGCCGGCGAATTGTCTCCCAACACGGCGACAAAGCCCGGCGCGAGCGGTTCGGACGCCGTCCAAGCGAGCCCCGTTCCGAGCGGATCGAGGTAGTAGACATCGCGATAGATGCGCAGGTTCGTCACTTTCAGTCGGCCGCGGTTGCCGCCAATGGCGAACGGTTTTTGCGTTTCGCACGGCTCCAGCCGATCGTAGGTATACGAGATCAACGTTTGGCCCCCCTCGGCGACGAAGACCTGCTGGTCGCAAAGGGCGACGAGAATTTCTAGCCGCTGCGTATCGGCAAAGATGCGCTCCGGGCTGCGGGCGATTTCCTTATCCGATTCGAAGTCGACAAGAGAAACCGATTTCTTCGCCCGGTCGAAGACGATCTCGAACCGATGTGGCTCGTCGTGCGCGGCGATGGCGAACCGGCCGTCGGCTTCGCACTCGACGCTGCAGGTAAGCATGATGTCTGGAACCCAGTTGAGGTTGCGGTTTATCGCCGGGTTGTAGGCGTCGTTGTCGGTGATGGCTGTCGACTGCGTGCGTTCGCCCAGGTTGTCGGTGCAGGCCCAATGCGTGTAGCGAAGCCAATCGTAGTTGTTTTTGCCGGACGAATTGCCCGGCTCAAACGTGAAGCCGGTTCCGGATTCGCGCCAATGCGTTTCTTCGCCTTCCCCTTGCCAGCGCGGCGGCAGGTTGCGAGTGCGCTTGGGCAGATGGTTGTTGTCGTGCACGAGGATTCGCTGCTCGAGCAACTGGTGGAGCGTCTTGCGCTCGAGTTGATCGTTGATGTAGAGGTCGCCATTCCGAATGCCCCAGCGCTCGCCTGGGAGGGCCACAATGCGCTTGATCAGTAGCTGGCCGTCGTCGTTTTCGATGGCCACGGCTGCGCCTCTTCGCGGCTTGTTGACGCTGTACCAACGGTCGATCAGGACGCGGTCGCCGCGCTGCAGGTTCGCTTTGTCGAGCTGGTTTTGCCGATAGCCGCAATTAGGACAGGCGACGCGCGTGCTGTGCAGCGATTGCGACGCGTCGCATTCGAACGTCGCGCCGCAGTCGTCGCAGGTCACGTGAAAATGCGCGCCAAAATAGGTCGGCGCCATCGACGGCCCTTCGATCCGGACCGGAGTCCACCAACCGGTCACTTGCGAGAGCCGCACGACCGTAAGCAGCACGATTGCGACCATCGCCGCCGCTATGCTCCAGCGAATCTGCCGCATGCGTCGCCGGCGTTGGGAGATGAACTCCGGCAATCCGTTGGCCGGTGGCGGCGTCATATCAGCCGGCGCGGTCAGGGTGATCGACAAATCGTTCATGCCGTCATTGTATCAGCCGCGGGGAAGACGCTCGTCCGCCGCGAAGCGCCAGTGTCACGAGCCAGGCGTCGGCACGCCGCCGCGAAAGACGAAGAAAACCGCCCCGCCCATGCACGCCGCAGCGAGCACATAGTCGAGCTTCAGCGATTCCTTGAGGACCACATACGAGAAGGGAACGAAGACGCTGAGCGAGATTACCTCCTGCATGATCTTGAGCTGCCCAAAGCTGAAGTGGGCCTGCTGAGCGCCGATGCGATTGGCTGGCACTTGCAGCAGGTACTCGAACAGGGCGACGCCCCAACTCAGCAGCGCTGCCACGAGCCAGGGACGATGCTCCAAGTGCTTCAGGTGCCCGTACCAGGCATAGTTCATAAAGAAGTTGGAAGCGATGAGCAGCAGAACGGTCTGAACGGCGGGGGACATACCCACACAGAACTCCTTTGACTCGGATCAAAACAGCGATGGAGTACGATATCCGTCCCCCGGCGGCTGACAATGCCGGGCTGTGCAGAATCGGGACGCCCTGGCTAGCGGTCCGGACACCGGGAAAATGTTCAATACGGTCTTCTTGCAACGGCTCGGTGAGATTGGGCCGAGAAGCTGGCCCGCTGGCTGTTGACAGCTCGGTTCCGGCTGTTAGTCTATTGAGACGCTGTCTCAATTTGTTTGTGCTCAAAGAGGTTCCGATGAAACGGTTCGCATTGGCGCTGTCGCTGGCCCTGTTAGCTGCAACTCAGGTCCAGGCTCACTTTGTTTGGCTCGCCATCGAGGCGGGAGAGTCGGGCAAGCCGACCGCCAAGGTTTACTTCGCGGAACAGGCTGAAACAGATGACGCAGCCCTGCTCGACAAGATTACCCACGTCCAGGTCCGGACCCGCGGCGCCGATGGCAAGCTCTCGTCGGAGCCCCTCAAGCTGACCAAACAGGTCGACAAGGACGGAGGCGGCGCTTTGGTTGCTGAGGTTCCGGAAGGAACGACTGGCCTGTCGGGCACGATTGAGTACGGCGTGCTGGAACGTCGCGGCGAAGTCTTTCAACTGAACTACCACGGCAGCTACGCCGACAGCAGCACGCCTGATTTCGGCAAGAATGCGGTCGACGCCTCGCTGCCGATGCAGGTCGTGCCGCACCTGGCCGGCGAAAAGTCGCAAGTCGAAGTGCTCTGGAAGGGGAAGCCGCTCGCCGGGAGCGAAGTGGTCGTCGTCGACACGACTGGCAAGCAACACGAAGCGGTGAAGACCGATGACAGCGGCCGCGCGACCATCGACCTGAGCAAGCCAGGCCTGTATTCGATCCGCGCCAAGTGGGTCGAGGACAAGAAGGGGGAGCACGACGGCAAGACGTTCGAGAAGGCCAATCACTACAGCACGCTCACGCTCCGCGTGAAGTAGGGCGACGCTTCGCGTTTTCAGCTTTCAGTAGGCAGTTTTCAGTTTGTCTTCTTGCCGTGCTGGACGAAAATAGGATGGTGCGCGGATATTTACAGCCGAGCGCCGCATACAACCGGCAAGAACTGATCACTGAAAACTGACCACTGAAAACTCCTCCCCGTGAACAAGGCTTTTGTCCGCGAATCGGATTCGACCGAAGTGCGCTGTCCCCGGTGTGGGGCGATCGGCGAAGAAGCGCTTCGCGCGGCGGTGGAAAGCTTGACGACAGCGGAATCGAGGCGGTCGCTGGCTGCGACGGCCTTTTTCTGTCCCACTCCGGTGTGCGAAGTAGCTTACTTCGACACTATGGAAGCGACGGTGATGGTCGCTTCTCTTGTGCATCCGCTCTATCCGAAGGATCCCGACGCGCCACTGTGCCCCTGCTTCGGCCTGAGGTATGAGGACGTTGTCGAGGAGGCGTCGCAGAGCGTGCCGGTGAAGATTCGCGAGCTGAACCGGCGGTCGAAGACCGACGAAGCCCGCTGCCACGAACTCTCGCCGACGGGACGCTGTTGCCTGCCCGAAGTGCAACGACTCTACTTCAAGCTTAGAGGCGGCGTTTGAGCGACGAGCGCGCGGAGGGAGGAGCAGGTGAATTGGCTTACGTTGGCATTCGATCGGCCGCTTTGGCTACTGTTGCTCCTCACGTTGCCGCTCGTCGTGTGGATGTCGCGGCATAGTCTGGCTGCGATGGGGCGCGGGCGGCGGATTATGGCCGTCGCGCTGCGCTGCGGCGTGCTGACGCTGATGGTGTTCGCGCTGGCGGAAATCCAGTTGGTGCGAGTGACGCAGCGGATCGCAGCCTACTTTTTGCTCGACCAGTCCCTCAGTTTGACGACCGACCAGCGTCGCGAAGCGGTCGGTTATGTGGCGGCTGCGACGGCGGCCCATCAAAACCATTCGCTGGGTGACACGGCGGGGGTAATCGTCTTCGGCAGTGAAGCGCAAGTCGAACGGCCCCTTTCCCCACTGTCGCAACCGGCGATGGAGATGGAAGCCGCGATCGACGGCAATCGGACCAATCTGGCCGACGCCATGCGACTGGCGCGAGCGACAATGCCGAGCGACGTGGCAAGGCGGATCGTCGTCGTGAGCGACGGCAATCAAAACGTCGGGGACGCGTTGGCCGAAGCTCGCCGGCTGGCGGAGGCGGGGATCGGTATCGACGTCGCTCCCCTTCCCTTCCTCGCGCAAGCGGACGTGCGAATTGAGAAAATCAACGTCCCGGGCGTGGCTCGCGCCGGGGCTCCGTTTGACGTGTCGATCGTCCTCGAGCACGTTCAGCCGCCGCACGCCTCCTCCGATCAGCCGGTGAGCGGCCGGCTGGTGGTGCTGCGCAAAGCGGGTGGGCGCAGCTCGCTGGTGGCGGATGAAGCGGTCAGCTTGCCGCCGGGCAAGACGGTGCTGACTTTTCGCGAGGAGCTAAACGAGGCGGCGTTCTACTCGTACGAAGCCCGCTTCACCGCCGATCGTCCCGAGCAGGATCGCATCACACAGAACAATCAGGCCACCGCGTTCACCAACCTGCAAGGTCGCGGGCAGGTGCTGATGATCGTCAACTCCGAATCGCCAGCGGAGTTCGACGAGCTGGTCGCAACGCTGCGCAAGAACGACATGGAAGTAACGGTGCAAACCACCGACTCCTTGTTCACAAGCCTGGCGGAGCTGCAGCAGTACGATTCGATCGTGCTCGCCAACGTGCCTCGCGTCAGCGGCAATGCGGCGGACGCTCTGTCGATTTTTACCGACGAGCAGGTGCGGATGTTGGTGCAATGCGTCGAGAAGTTCGGCGCGGGGCTGGTGATGATCGGCGGGCCCGACAGCCTGGGCGCGGGAGGCTGGGCGAATACCGAACTGGAACGGGCGATGCCGGTCGATTTCAGCGTAAAGAACGCGAAAGTAGCCGCAGTCGGCGCGCTGATGCTGGTGATCGACAAATCGGGCTCGATGGATGGCGAGAAGCTGAAGATGAGCAAGGCGGCCGCCCAGGCGGCGGTCGACATGTTGGGCTCGCTCGACCAGATCGGCGTGATTGCGTTCGACGGCGACGCGGAAGAGGTCGTGCGCTTGCAGCGAGTCGGCGGACAGCCTCACCAGGTGAAGAGCCGCATCAGCCGACTGGCGTCGGGGGGCGGCACGAACATGGAGCCGGGCGTCCGGCGCGGTTATGCGGCGCTCGAGCGATCGGAAGCCTCTGTCAAGCACATGATCGTGCTCACCGACGGCCAAACGCAGGGTTCCGGATACGCCCAGCTCGCCGCCCAGATGCGCAAGAAGAACATCACGACCACGACCGTCGCCATTGGAACGGACGCGGCGCGCGGCCTGTTGCAAGACATCGCAACCCGCGGAGGCGGCAAGTACTACCAAGTGAACAACCCGCGCGTTTTGCCTCGCATCTTTAGCCGCGAAACGCGCCGCGTCGTTCGGCCGCTGATTTTTGAGGACGAAAAAGGATTTCAGCCGAGCATGGTCGGCAGCCACGAAGTGCTGCGCGGCATCGACGGACCATTGCCGCCCCTGACCGGGTTTGTTCTGACGACGACGAAAGACAGCCCGCTCGTCGAAACGCCCATCCTCGCGCCAAAGCCGGGGGCTACGAACAATTCGATTCTCGCCACCTGGACGTACGGCTTGGGACACACGGCCGTTTTTACGAGCGACGCCGGTCAGCGCTGGACGAAGGATTGGCCCGCGTGGCCGCAGCAGGAGCAACTGTTTGTGCAACTGGTGCGCTGGTCGATGCGGCCGCTCGGCGATCAAGGCTCGTTCAGCGTGGCGACCGACGTGAAGGATGGCCGGCTGCGTGCGGTGGTCACCGCCATGACCAAGGACGGCGAGTTTCTCAACAACCTGCCGATGCAGGCCGTCGTGGCCGGCGAAGGGGGGGAGCAATCGCAGCCGCTCGAGTTCAAGCAAGAGGCGCCTGGCCGCTACGTGGCCGAGACCACGCTCGCCGCCGCCGGAAGCTATTTGATCGGCATCTCGCCCGGTCGCGGGCACGGACTGCTCCGAACGGGCGTGAACGTGCCCTATTCGGCGGAGTTCAAGGATCATGCAGCCAACGAAGAGCTGATGCTGCAGCTCGCTTCGATCTCGCCGCCGGGGGGCAAGCCGGGCGAAATCATCCGCCTGCCGGACGATCCCAAACAGTGGCGGCGGTTTGCCGGGCCCGATGTGTTTCGCCGCGACCTGCCGCCGGGGCGAGCGCTGAGCGCGCTGTGGCCGCTGGCCGTGCTCCTTGGCGCTGGACTGTTTTTCTTGGATGTCGCCCATCGGCGAGTCGGGGTTGCGCTGCCGCCGCTGCGTACGATGGCGCAGCGGTTGTTCATGCGGAAGGCTGCGGAAGCGGAAAGCCAGGCCGATGCTCGATTGGCTCGGCTGCGATCGACGAAGTCGGCCACGCAGGCTCTGGCGGCCAGTCGCTATGCGTCGAACGAGCCGGAAGGCGAAGTCGAGCTGGCGTCGCTGACGGAAGTCGTCGAGACGCCGCCGCGGCCGGAGCGTTTTCCTCGCCCGCCAGCGCCTGAACGCGAGGAAACGCCTTCCGACGAATCGAGCTACTCGCAGCGGCTGCTCGATGTGAAGCGGAGCCTGCGAAACAAGTCGAAGTGAGTCCAGAAAAAAGAAAAAGCGTCCCGGCGGTCGCAACTCCGCCGGGACGCCTGGAGGACTCCTCGCGAGGCAATGAAAACCCGCGAATCGTCGTTCGAGAAAGCGATCCGTTGTGTGTTTGAATGCTCCCTGTACTGATTACTGAAAACTAAAGACGTGTGTTGTTGCTACTTGACCAGTTTCAGTGGCCGGTGGTTGGCGATTTCTCGGAAGACGTTCTTCAGGTTTTCCTCCACCTGGTTGATCGGTCGGCCGCCGGGCACGTTGAAGTGCCTGCTCTTGGTGATGTTGGCGACGTTCTGCATGATGTTGGTGTCGGCCCCGGCGCCGAGGCTGATTGCGACGACCGGATAACGTCGGTCGGCGCTGGCGGCTAGGGTCGCCTCGTTAATGACCGATTGGTTGGCGGCGTTCTGGTTGACCTGGCCGTTGTGGAAGTTGGCCTGACCGTCGGTCATCAGCACGATCATTTTGAAGGCGTTCGGCCGGCCGTACTGATCGAGGTGTTGCCGGGCCGTCTTCAGACCGGCGCCGATGTTCGTGTAGTTGTGATAGTGGCCCGCCTGGCGGTGATAGGCCACACTGACCACGTGATCGAGGTCTTCGGTCAGAGGCACTTCGAGCAGGCCGTTGCCGTCAGGCCCGTCGTAGATCGCCAGCCCAACGCGATCGCCGGTCGGCATTTCACGGATGTAGTCCATGAACACGTCGAGCGACTGCTTCAGGGCGTGCATCGGCTGGGCGCTGACCTTCCACAGGTCGGGCGTCATGTCGTAGCCGTACTGCTGGTCGAGCCAGTAGTTGATCAGGTTCTTGTAGCCGAACTTGTAGCGATAGCCGCCCGTGTTGTTCAGGCCGCTGCCGCTCTCGCAGAAGTCGATGTACGCATCCCAACTGCCTTTTGGATAGGGATACGGCACGTTGTTCAGGCCGAGGGCCTTCTTGGCGGTGGTGTTGAAGGCCCCGCTGCTGAAGTCGAACAGTTCCCCTTCGGTCGAGTTCGAACCCGATCGGACATAGACCTTGTTAATTTGCTTGTTGCTGTTGGAGAACGTGCCGCTCGTGCCGCTTAGGCCGCTGAATGTCTTGCTCGAGCCGTCGGTGAAGACCAGCTTCACATGCTGCAGCGTCTTCGTCGAAGTCACGTACACCGCCGTGCGCTGGTACTGCACGTGAATCTGCGGCTTGGAACTGCTCGTCGGCGGCGTGCCGGGCACCGTCAGCCAATCGGGCTCAAACTGCAGGTTTCCATAGACCGGCGAACCGAGTTCCTGATAGATCTGCCACAGATTGGCGTCGACGGCCGCTCGGCCGAGCGTGCTGTAGGCGGCGAACGTCGAGTCGTCGTTCATCGAGCCCGAGTAGTCGAGCACCACGACAATGTCGCGCGGCTGATACATGGCCACCGATTCGGCGTGAATCGTGAAGTCGTCGCGCCCCAGGAGCCGGCCGAAGAACAGCGGCTGATGCGGATAGGTGAGCGCCACCTGCATGGTCGAAGGAGTGGCGCCGCCCGGCTTGAAGCTACGAGTGGTCGGATCCCACTCGCCGGAGGCGAGCTTCAGGTGCTGGCCGTGTTCCGATAGGAACTGGGCCTTGGCGGCTTCGAGCCGTGCTTCGTCCACCGCCGTGATCGAACTGCCGACTGGGTTGCGCACGAGATACTCGAGCGCTTCGGCTTCGGCGGCCGACTGGCCATCGACCAGCACCCCCGCCCCGGCGAGCGCCGCGGCGTCGACGCTGCGAGAGAGCTGCGTTTGCAGCGTGTACATGTAGCCGACATCGACCGCGAAGGCGACCATGCCGAGCATGACCACCATGAGCACCGCGGTCAGGACCACGATGTTCCCCTTGCGGGCCGCTCGCAGACGTCGGCTGCTGCGGCTGACGCGCTTACGATCCGACACACAACTTGATAGCTGGGCGTACATGAACCCCTCCCTCTCCGCACGCGACCTGGCGTGTAAATGACGGCACCGAACGGTGAAAAGTGAGCTTGTTGGACTAGTGTTGGAGCGGAAGGGGACGCTCCAACAGCAACCATAGGTCAAAAATGGCGGAAGGGAAATTTTTCCGGCAAATTCGCCTTGCCGCCCCGGAAAAGTGAGCTATCGGCGACTGCTTATTGATGCTGGAGGGGATTCGCCGAGCAGCCCGCGCTGGCACTAGCGGAACGGCGCGAGCCGTCCGGTAAAAGAATGAATGCCGTGGGGCGGATTGGATTGGGACGCCATTTCTCGAGCGATTCACCGGGCGTTGATTGGGGACCCGCTGGGATTCACAGGGCGGCTTGCACCGCTCCGCTTTCTTCCTTTCTCCTACGTTTTCTGGCTTCTGGAGCGGGCGGTCCAGCTGATTTGGAGGGAGTAAGCTTTTTTCTGTAAAAAGTTTGACCCCCCAAGGGGGCTGTTGTACGCTGACGATTCTGCGGGTCTGTGCACGTTCGTGCTGCGCAGTTCGCAACTTATCTACCTGGTTGACCAGGAGCCTTTCGCTGCCTGCCAACCTGCCTGTCATCTTAGTTAGCGGAGGTCTTATCCATGGGGCAAAAACGGGGTGCTTTTACGCTAGTTGAATTGTTAGTTGTCATCGCAATCATCGGTGTGCTTGTTGCACTGTTGTTGCCCGCCGTACAAGCGGCGCGCGAAGCGGCCCGTCGCTCGAGTTGTACCAACAACTTGAAGCAGATCGGCTTGGGCATGCACAACCACCACGACACGCTCAACCAATTGCCGTCCGGGTACCTGTACCGCGGTGGCGCTGGCAAGGCCAACTACGGCTGGGCCGTGTTGATCTTGCCGTACATGGAACAGGGAAATTTCTACGAGCAGCTCAATCCGCTCGATATTCCGCTCTACGATCGCTACAAGAGCGGCGCTGCTGCCGCCGATCAGGCGCTGCTGCAGACCAAGCTGAAGGTCTACCGCTGCCCGTCGGACACCGGTGGCGACCTGGCTACCAGTGTGAACTTTGGCAGCACCAATCACTTCCGCGTCGCGCTGGCGAACTACGTCGGCTGTGCCGGCTGGAGCGCCACGCCGTCGTATCCGACCCACGATGGGGATTGCGGTGGCATGCTCTGGGGTAACAGCAAGCTCAACATGTCGGCCTGCACCGACGGGACGAGCAACACGCTGCTGGTCGCCGAACGGCGGTTCCGCCAGGACCACGCTGCGACGTGGGTGGGCGTGGGCCGGAACGACTCGTACGGCAATCAAGGCACGCTCCGCACGTTGTTCCGCGCGACGTTCACGATGAATTTCAACTATGCAGCCGCGGGCTCTCCCGAAAACGCGGGCAAGGGTTGGTCGAGCGAACATCCCGGCGGCATCAACGTCTGCTTGCTCGACGGCTCGGTCCGGTTCCTGAGCCAGAACACGAACGCCACGGCTGTGCTCCAACCGATGAGCCTGCGCAGCGACGGAATGACTTTCGAACTTCCGTAACGGCTGAGTCGGCGTCGAATTCATGGGGGCGGGATTTCGCGATCCCGCCCCTGTTCTGCTTCAGGACAGGGGAAACTATCTACGCATGAGAACCGCGATGATCTTTGCGCTAGCAGCCGTCTCGCTGCTGGCTTTGGGCTGCAACTCTCAACGATTGAACGAGGTTACTGGCAAGGTAACCGTCGACGGCAAGCCGGTGGCCGGGCTTGAGGTTCGCTTCGAACCCAAGGACCCAAGCATCGGGACTACCGCGATCGGCTATACCCAGGCCGACGGCAGCTACAAGCTGCATTATCCCGGCGACAACACGGGCGCCCCGGCGGGCGAATACTCCGTCAGCATCTCCGGTGGCGAAGGGGGAATCGACGGCGCGCCGTCGGTCCGAGTCGCGCCGAAGTACGCTTCGGGGACCGAACTCCCGGCCACGGTGAAGCCAGGGCCGAATACGATCGATTTCGAAGTGACGAGCAATTAGCTGTCGCGGATCGGCGCGAGCCGTCCGGCGAGTGTGCGTTTGCAGCGTGGGGCGTTTTGGTGGGGCCCGTTTGGGAGCCTCACCGGGCGGCTTGCGCCGCTCCGCTTTTCTTGTTCGCTCGTTGGTTTTTTGTTGACGAGTTGTTGATTATTTGTTAGCGTGTTAGCTGCGCTTTAGCCGCACCCTGTTGCCTGGTTGGTGACGAGGGGCGTTTTATGCTGCGCGGTGGTTGTTGCGAGGGTTTCGTGGGGCAAGCGAAGCGGCCGGTGGTGGAGGCGTTGTTGGCGGTTGAAGAAGTTCTGGTGAGTGGTGTGACGCAAGCATGGAAAAGGGGTTGTGAAAGTTGTCGGCCGAGCGGCGCGGCTGCGGGGACTTACGTCGCGAAGACGGGTGTTGTGAGAGGTCTTGTTAAGTGTTGTATTTTGGGCGGTGAAAAACGTGGTGATTTATTCCGAGTTTACGAAGAGCTGTGTCGTAAGACGTTGCTCGGAGGCCGGTTAGCGGAGAGGGTGGAGTGAGTTGCGGCGAATTTTTGCGAAGCGCACAGGGGTTGTATTTTTGCGGCGCCGTTGTGATGGGCGAATTGACGTAAGTTCGTGGTCGGCGGCGCTGCGCGTCCTTAGAATAGGGGTTGTGAAAACGTCGTCCGAGGACGCCTTGCGTAAGGAGGGACTCATCGTGTTGCCAACCTGGGTTATGGCGGTGTCGCTGGTGGTTGGACAGGCTGCGCCGGCTGAGCAGGCCGAGGCGGCTGCGTCGGCTCCCCTTCGGGCGGCCTCGGCTGCGCAAGGGGCCGAGGAGAAACTGTCGGGGGCGGCGCTGCAGGCCAAGGTGAAGGGGCTGATCCAGCAGCTCGACAGCAACCAGCAGGCCCGGCGCGAGGCTGCCGAGAAGGAGTTGGTCGCCCTCGGGCCCGATGTGCTGCCGCTGCTGCCGACGGTGAACGCCCGAACGCCGGCGGAGGTTCGTAACCGCATTTTGCGCGTGCGGGGAGCGCTGATGCAGTTGGCGATCGAGGCGTCCACCCGGCCAGCCCAGGTGAATCTGTCCGGGGAAATGAAGCTGTCCGAGGCGCTGGCCAAGATCAGCGAGCAGACGGGGAACCGGTTTATCGACTATCGGCAGCGGTTCGGGCAGGAGCGGACCGATCCGACGGTAAAGATCGAGATCGTCAACAAGCCGTTCTGGGAAGCGCTCGACACATTGCTCGATGCAGCCGGGATGACGATCTACAACTACGACGAGGACGCGACGGCGCTTGCGTACACGGCGCGGGACGCGATGACGGGGAACCGCGTGGGAAAAGCAGCCTACAGCGGGCTTTTCCGCCTGGAGCCGACGCGGGTGGACGCTTCTCGCGATTTGCGGACCGGCACACACTCGCTGCGGGTTACGGCGGACGTGGCTTGGGAGCCTCGCGTGCGGCCGATCGTGCTCGAGCAGCCCCTGGCGGAGGTGACCGCCGTGGATGAGGCGGGCAATGCGATTGAGGTGGATGGCTCGGAAGGAAATTTGGAGGTGCCGGTTGAGGGAACCAACGCGGCGGTGGAATTGGAAATTCCGCTGATGGCGCCCGAGCGGAGCGTAAAGCGGATTGCGTCGCTCAAGGGAAAGCTTAGCGCGGTGGTGCTTGGACGGACGGAGGAGTTTGAGTTCGACAATCTGGAAACCGCCAAGAATGTGGAGCAGGAACGGGGCGGCGTAGTGGTGACGCTCGAGCGTTTCCGGCGCAATGGCGAGATCTTTGAGGGGGAGATTCGAGTGCGGTTCGACAAGGCAGCCAATGCGCTCGAGTCGCACCGCGGTTGGATCTACAACAACGAGTGTTATCTGGTCGATCCGCAGGGACGGAAGATCGAGAACGCGGGGCTGGAGGCGTCGCTGTTGGCTGTGAATGAAGTAGGGCTGATTTACCGCTTCGACGTGCCCGATGTGCAGTCGATGAAGGGGTATCGGTTCGTGTACGCGACGCCGGCTGCGATTATTAAGACGCCGGTGGAGTTTGAGCTGAAAGACATTGATCTGCCGTAGGGTGTGGGCGGCGATGTATGGAAGCAATTGATGACGAGTTGAAAGTGCGGTCAGGGGCGCGAGACGCGATGGGAACCTTGAATGGCAAGCAGGAAAGGGCTGTTGTGGCTGGATAGATGGGAGCGTGACGTTTGCTGGCTAGTCGCGGCAATGTGCGTGTGCCTGGCGGGCACGTTTGCCGCGGCGCAGGACGAGCCGCCGGAACGCTCGGTGATTGCGCGGGTCGATGGCGAGCCTGTTCTTGCGGATGAAGTGGATCGCGAGCTGCGGGCTGCGTATGGCGTCGATTTTGAGGTGGCGTCGGCTGCGGAGGAGATTCGCCGGCAAGCGGCGGAGCAGGTAGTGCGGCGGCGATTGGTGCTGAAGTACTTGCAGCAATCGAAGCAGGGAGTAAGTGAGCAGGATGTGGCGCTCGCGCTGGAGCAGCTCAAGAGCGAGCTGAAGGCGCAGGGGACGACCTACGAGGAGTACCTGCGCCGTGGCGGGTGGCGGGAGGAAGATTTTCGGCGGCATCTGACTTGGATGCTGAGTTGGCGGAAGTTTTTGGAGCGGAACCTGACCGAAGCCAACCTGGAGAAGTATTTTGACAGCCATCGCGCCGACTTTGACGGGCGCGAGGTGCGCGTGGCTCATTTGCTGCTGAAGGTCGCCGGCGACGACTCCCGGCAGCGCGAGGAGCGAGTGGCGGAGGCCGCGCGGATTCGGAAGGAGATCGAAGCGGGGCGAATTACATTCGCAGAGGCCGTGAAGCGATATTCGGAATCGCCGACGGCGACACAAAACGGCGGGGATCTCGGGTTCATTCGCCGACATGAGCCGATGCCGGAGGCGTTTTCGCGAGTGGCGCTGGGGCTCGACGCGGGGGCGGTGAGCGAGCCGGTAGTGACGCCGTTTGGCGTGCATCTGATTCAGTGCTTGGAGGTTCGGCCGGGGAAGAAGGCCTGGCGCGATTCGGAAAGCGAAGTTCGCAAGGCGGTGACGCTCTATTTGTTCGAATGGGCGGCGGAGCGACAAAAGGCGAAGTCGAAGGTAGAGTGGACGAGCTCTGGCTTGGCGGAGTCGGTGGGGACTCGCTAGACGGCACGCTGTTAAACGGGCTGCGGGCGATTGCCGCGAGGAACTTGGTGGCTTGTGGAATGGATTGATCAGGGACGATGACGCTTCCGGCTCACTTCGACGATGCGGCGTGGCGACGCAAACTGGCGCAGCGGCTGCTTGAATGGTTCGATCGGCACGCGCGCGAATTGCCGTGGCGCGAGTCCCGAGATTTGTACCGCATCTGGGTCAGCGAGATCATGCTGCAGCAGACCCAGGTGGCGACGGTGATCGCGTATTTCAAGCGGTTCTTAGAGGACTTTCCCGATGTTCGCGCGCTTGCCGCCGCCGACGAAGAGCAGGTGATGCGACGGTGGGAGGGGCTCGGCTATTATCGTCGCGCCCGGCAGATGCACGCAGCAGCCAGGCGGATTGTCGCGGAGCATGGCGGCGAGTTTCCGCGGACGTATGAGGCGGTTCGCACCCTGCCGGGCATTGGCCGCTATACGGCCGGGGCGATTCTGTCGATTGGTCTCGACGCCCGGCTGCCAATCTTGGAGGCGAACAGCATTCGGGTGCTGGCGCGGCTGGCGGCGTATCGCGGCGATGTGATGTCGACGGCGGGGCAAAAGCTGCTGTGGCAGGCGGCCGAAAGCGTGTTGCCCGCCAAGCGATGCGGGGCGTTCAATCAAGCGCTCATGGAATTGGGAAGCGAGATCTGCACGCCTCGCAGCCCCAAGTGCGAACAGTGTCCCGTGGCTCGGCTGTGCGCAACTCGCGAGCTTGGGCTGCAAGAGGCGATCCCCGCGCCGAAGAAGCGGCCCGTGTTTGAGGAGGTGACGTACGTCGCCGTGGTCGTGCGTCGCGGTGAGGAAGTGCTGGTCCGCCGCTGTCAGCCGGGGGAGCGTTGGGCCGGGCTGTGGGATTTTGTGCGGTTCACGGTGAGCGATGCTGCGGGCGAAGCGTCAGCGGAATTGACCAGGCAAGTGCAGACGCTCACTGGCCTGTCGGTCCGCATGGGCTTGCAGTTTGCGACGCTCAAGCACGGCGTCACGCGGTTTAAGATCACGCTGAAGTGCTTCGAAGCCGTGCTGGCCGATCGCCGGCGGGCGAAGGCAGAAGAAGCCGAGGGCCTGCGCTGGGTGACCGTGGACCAACTCAGCGAATTGCCGCTCAGTACGACGGGCCGAAAGATCGCTCGGCTGCTCGCCGACGAAGTGGTTACAGGCTAAGCGGTTTACGCCTCGGGCGGGCGTGGTTTTTCGCCGCTGGGCGGTGGGCTGGTTGAGCTGTCTTCGGGCACAATCGACAGGCCGTCCGAGGCCCGCAGCTGAACCCGATACGCCTTGTCCTTCTGCAGCTTCATCGAAACCGCCTGCCCGTGGGCCGCGCGAATGCCAAGCTCCTTCGCTTTGGCTTCGTCGTTGGCGATGTTCCAGAAGTCGCCCCAGATCTTCTTTTCCAGATCCGTTTCCTTGCCGCCGCGAGCATAGGCTTGGGGTCGCTGGCCCGCTTCGTCGAGCGGAAAGCCGTCGATCGGCTGTTGCATTTCGCCAAAGATGCGGCGGAAGAGGACGAGCGACGTACTGCGGTCGATGTCGGCCTGCTCGACGTACTTGTCGTCGAACTTCACGATCCAGTTATCGATGTAGACGACATCGCCGCGAATCCGATATTGCCGCTCTTTGCCGATCGGCTGACCTTCGTCGTTGAGTTCGACGAACTTGACGACCGTGTACGGCTCGCCTTTCTCGTCGGTTCCTTGGTCAACGACGGTCAAACGCGCGAGGCGGTGATCGACCTTCAGCAGCGTTAGCCGAGCGTTGAGATTTTCGATGTCCTTGTTGAGTTGATCGATATGCTGGTTGGCGACGTTGAGCTGTTCAGTCGTCTCGGCGAGCTGCGATTGAGCCGCCGAAAGCTCGCGGCTGGCCTGATCGAGCTTCTCTTGGGCCTCGGCCAGCTCTTTGCTTTGGCGGCGG
>Ga0182737_1001232_pt1 | contig 26385 bp, 23 predicted proteins | sample eDN5th30CBELigOP_FD_128878 | JGI IMG/M metagenome (GOLD analysis project Ga0182737, IMG submission 128878) | Enriched Organic Plus compost microbial communities from Emeryville, California, USA - eDNA 5th pass 30_C BE-Lig OP (version 2) (version 2) ... | reverse complement strand
GCCGGCAAGACCGGCACGGCCGAGATCCCCGACGTGGACCGGTGCGACGGCCTGCCCAACCAGGCCTGGTTCGTGGGCTTCGCCCCGGCGGACGACCCCCAGATAGCGGTGGCCGCCACCGTCGAGTGCACGGACGGCCAGGGAGGAACGGTAGCCGCCCCCATCGCGGCCGCGGTGATGCAGTCCCTACTCGAGGAATAGAAACCAAGCCCGCCTATCCGGCCTGCATCAAGGCCATCGCCCGAAACCCTGTAGAAGCCCGTGGGGGTGGCTGCATTTTCGCCGGAATAGACGCGGTTATCGCAGCCACCCCGGGTTCAGCCACCACGCTCGCCCGGCCCTGAGACGGGAGAAGCCGGAGCCCCGCCCAACCATCCTTTGACGTGAATGGGTGGGGCGGGTTCGACTGGGAGGCCCGCCGAAGGCGGAGCCGACTCCCTGTTCTAGCTCGCCGACTCATTTATGAGACGCCGGCTCCACCGAGCTGCAACAGGCAGGCTGCAGCAGGCCGATCCGTACAGGAGAACCAGCGCCCGCATAGAAGGAATCGCGGATGAGACTCAGCGAGGGGATGGTCATCGACAATCGGTACCGGATCGAGTACCTGATCGGGTCCGGCGGGATGGCCGACGTGTGGCTGGCGGAGGACCTGGAGCTGCCGCGCCGGGTGGCCCTCAAGGTGCTGCACGAACGGTACGCCCGCGACCCGGAGTTCATCGCCCGGTTCCGTCGCGAGGCGGAGTCCGCCGCCTCGCTCCAGCACGTCAACATCGTCTCGATCTTCGACCGGGGACAGGTCGGCGACACGTACTACATCGCGATGGCATACATCGAGGGCCGGACCCTGCGCGAGCTGATCAGCCTCGGCCTGACCCCGTCGGAGTCGATCGCGATCGTGCGGCAGATCCTCGAGGCGGCGGGGTTCGCGCATCGGCACGGCGTCGTCCACCGGGACCTGAAGCCCCTGAACGTCCTCGTCGACTCGACCGGCCTGGCAACGGTCACCGACTTCGGGATCGCCCGCGCCGGGATCTCCGAGATCACCGAGGAGGGCTCGGTGATGGGCACCGTCCACTACCTCTCGCCGGAGCAGGCGCAGGGATACGAGGTGAGCCCGCAGTCGGACCTCTACTCGATCGGGGTGATCCTCTACGAGTGCCTGACCGGGCGGGTTCCGTTCGACGGGGATACGGCCGTCGCCGTGACGCTGCAGCAGCTGCGCGAGGAACCGGTGCCGCCGAGCGCCTGGAACCCGGCGGTCTCGCCCGCGCTCGACGCGGTGGTGCTGCGCGCACTCGCCCGCGAACCATACGAGCGCTTCCCGGATGCGGACAGCTTCATCGCCGCGCTAGACGCGGCCGAGGCCGATCCCGGCGTGCCCGAGCCGGAGACGAAGGGCTGGTGGAAGTGGGCGCTGGTCGGTCTCGCCGTGCTGGTCGGCCTGTTGATCGCGTTCCTCGCCACCCGGAGTCACACGGTCGACGTCCCGAACGTGGTCGGGGAGACGAGCGACGCCGCGGTGACCAGGCTGAACGACGAGGGCTTCAAGGTGAACCTCGACCGTGAGCACAACCCGTCCGTGCCGAACAACCAGGTCTTCCAGCAGGACCCGTCGGGCGAGTCCGACAAGGACTGCGACTTCCTCGGCCTCTCCTGCTCCAACCCGACGGTGACGCTGAAGGTGAGTGGCGGCCCCGGCCAGGCGGAGGTCCCGGACGTGACCGGCCTCGACCAGGATCAGGCGGAGAGCGAACTGGAGAAGGCCGGGTTCAAGGCCAGCATCGCGACGGAACCTTCCTCGGACGTCGACTCCGGGGTGGTGATCTCGACCGACCCGGCCGGTGGCGAGATGGCCAGGCGGGGATCCACGGTCACCGTGACCGTTTCCTCCGGGGTCGAGCAGGTGAAGGTGCCGCCCCTGGTCGGGCAGACCCTGAACGCCGCGAAGCAGCAGCTGAAGGCCGTCGGCCTCGACTTCTCGTCGAGCGAGGAGTCGAGCAACCGGCCCAAGGGCGAGGTCCTGACCCAGTCCCCGGACGCCGGCACGAGCGTCGATCCCGGCAGCACCGTGACCCTCACGGTCTCCTCCGGGCCCGACGAGGCCCAGACCTCGGTGCCGAGCCTCGTCGGCCTGACGCAGTCCGACGCCGAGTCGCAGCTGTCCTCGTCCGGCCTGGTCGCGAGCGTGCAGACCCAGAGCACCTCGATCCAACCGCAGGATGGGAGGGTCATCAACCAGAGTCCCTCCCAGGGGACCAAGGTCGCGGAGGGCTCGACCGTCGTGATCACGGTGGGAAGCTACGACCCCGATGCGAGCGGCAACGGGGACGGCGGCACGGGCGGCATCGGCATCGACTGACCGATCGGTCCACGGCCGGCCCGGACCGAATAACGTTCCGGCCGATGAGAGTCGCAGTCCTCAGCGGAGGCCGCTCCAGCGAACACGAGATCTCCCTGCTCTCCGGCGAGGCCGTGGCCGGTGGGCTAGAGGCGGCCGGCCACGACGTGCTCCGGATCAGGATCGAAAAGTCCGGTGCCTGGATCCTCGACGGCCGGCCGGTTGCGATCCGGCCCGGCGAGGGGCTGACCTGCGCCGGCGACCTCCTGAGCATCGACGTCGTGTTCCCGGTCCTCCACGGGCCGTTCGGCGAGGACGGGGTCACCCAAGGCGCGATCGACACCGCCGGTCTCCCGTACGCGGGCTCGGACGTCCTCGCCTCGGCCGCGTGCATGGACAAGCTCACCCTGAAGCGGCTGTGCGGCTTCCACGGGATCCCCCAGGTGGACTTCGTCCAGGCCTACGCCCCCGGGTGGGAGGAGGAAGCCGGTGAACTCGAGTTCCCGCTCTGGGTGAAGCCGTCGCGCCTCGGTTCGAGCGTCGGGATCTCCAAGGTAACGGACCCGTCCGAGCTCGTCGGCGCGGTCGAGGAGGCCGCCAGGTTCGATCCGCGGGTCATCATCGAGGCGAACTCCGGTGGGCGGGAGATCGAGTGCTCGGTCCTGGGCAACGGGGAGCCGGAGGCCTCGTTGCCAGGCGAGATCCTCACCGACGACGAGTGGTACGACTACGAGGCGAAGTACACGGAGGGCCGCACGAACATCGCCGCCCCGGCCGACCTGGACGGGCAGACCACCGCCCGCGTCCGCGAGCTGGCCACGCAGGTCTTCGCGCTCGCCGGCTGCTCGGGCCTCGCCCGCTGCGACTTCTTCGTCGAGGAGCGCGACGACGCCGAGCCCAGGATCCTCCTGAACGAGATCAACACCATCCCCGGCTTCACCCAGACCTCGGTCTACGCGAAGCTCTGGGAAGCGACGGACCTCCCCTACCCGGACCTCTGCGACCGCCTGGTCGAACTGGCCATCGAGCGTCACCGGTCCGAGTCCGAACACTCCTTCTGAACCGACCCGATCGGGGGCCGGGGCCGGGCCGTCTCCAGCGGCACGGGTGTTCCGCCGCGGGTCAGCCGAACAGGCGGATGTCGCTGATCGCCACCCCGTATCCCTTGTCGGTCTCGGCCGGGTCGGTGATCCAGAGCAGGTAGTAGCGGTACTTCACTCCGGCGGTGATCAGGTCGATCCGCTGCTGCTCCGAGACCTCGGGCACCTGGGCGAGCCGGGTCCAGCCGGAGACGTCGTCCGGGATCGGGTCGTTGGTGCCGTACACCTCGAGCGTCCAGCCCGGGGTGGGAGTGCGGATCTCCATCTCGGTCGCGGCCACCGGCTCGCCCGTGTCGACGTACATCCCGACCCCGGCCTTGTCGCCGAAGCTGTCCGTCTCGTAGGTCTCGGTGGTCCAGGCCGAGGCGCTGCGGTCGTCGTCGAGGGAGAGGCTCACCTCCGACGAATGCTCCTCGTCGTCGCCCTGCGGGTCGTAGTCGCTCGCCCCGACCAGGGAGATCTGCTTGCCGCTGGCCGGCGCGCCCCCGGCCCCGCCCCCGCCTCCGCCCCCCGTGTCTCCGCGGGAGATGAAGTACGCGGTCCCGGCGGCGATGAGCAACGCGACCAGGAGCATCGCCACCGCGGGCCAGGGCGAGGTGCGGGACGTCGGGATCTGCCGGCGCGGGGGCGCGACCGCGTCCAGGACCGAGGTCGCCTCCCCGGTGGTGCCGCCCCCGCGGATGGCCTCGACCTCGAGCGCGGCCTGTAGATCCCCGGCCATCTCGTCGATCGTCTGGTAGCGGTGATCCGGGTTCTTGGCGGTGGCCCGGTCGACCACGCGGCCCGACGCGGCGCTGATGTCCGGCCGGATGGCCTGCACGTCGGGAAGCTCCTCGTTGACGTGCTTCATGGCGACGCCGATCTGGTTGTCGGCCTCGAACGGGACGTCCCCCGTGAACATCTCGAAAAGCACGATGCCGAGCGAGTAGATGTCGGAGCGCGGATCGACCTCCTTGCCCATCGCCTGCTCCGGGGCCACGTAGTCCGTCGTCCCGATCACCCGTCCGGTCGCCGTGACCCCTTCGTCGTTCAGCTCGCGGGCGATGCCGAAGTCGGTGAGCTTCGCCCTGCCGGTCGAGTCGATGAGGACGTTCTGGGGCTTGACGTCGCGGTGGACCATGTTGCGCTCGTGGGCGACGCCGAGCCCCTGGGCGACCTCGAGGGCATAGGCCAGCGCCTCGGTGGCGTCGAGCGCCCCGACCCGGGCGATCCGCTGCTTCAGCGTCTCCCCCTGGACGTACTCGAGCACGATGTACGGTCGGCCCTGATCCTCGCCCGCGTCGATGACCGCCACAACGTTCGGGTTCGAGAGCTTGGCGACCGCGCGCGCCTCCTGGTTGAAGCGCTCGAGCTGGTCCGGCTGCTCGGTCATCTCCCGGTGCATCAGCTTCACCGCGACCGGACGGTCCAGCACCTCGTCGCGAGCCAGGTAGACGGTGGACATTCCTCCGCTGCCGAGCTTGGCTTCCAGTCGGTAGCGGTCCGAAAGGACCGTTCCGATCATCTGCGAACTGGCAGGCGGGTGGCTCACTTCACCGATTTTGCCCGCGACCGCTCATAGGCGCCGGAGGCTATCCGGAGACGCCGCATTCCGCAGCGGGGCTGCCGTTCTCGGGAAAAATTGCTCAAATGTCGTCACACCCAGTATGAACCCCCGGCGGGAGGGGGTGGAAACGCGTCCCCGAAGGGGTCGGGCGGTGGTCGATCGGACCGGTTCGGAGGCCGGTCGTACGCGTCAGCGCCCGGGGCGCGACCGACGGATGACCTGCCGGTCCCCGTCCCCGACGTCGCCGATGCGGCGGGCCTCCGGGTAATGGGCCCGGAGCGTCTCGAGCGCGACGGCCTCGTCCTCGGCGGGGACCACGACGCAGAAGCCGCAACCCATGTTGAAGACCTCGTACATCTCGTCCTCGGGCACGCGGCCTCGCTCCGCGATCAGCTCGAATACCGGCTGCGGGGGGAGCGGATCGGTGATCTCGTAGGTGACCTCGGCCTTCAGTCGGAGCAGGTTGTCGAGGCCCCCGGAGGTTATGTGGGCGAGGCCGTGCACCCGTGCGTCCGATCCGATCAGGTCCATGATCGCCCTGACGTAGATCTCGGTCGGCTCGAGCAGGACCTCGCCGAGCGGCCGGCCGAGGCGGTCGTCGTCCCAGCCGATCCCGGCCAGCGCGGATCGCGCCAGGGTGTACCCGTTCGAGTGGATGCCCGAGGAGGGCAGCCCGATCACCACGTCGCCCGGGGTCACGCCGGACCCGTCGATGATCGAGTCGAGCGCGACCGTCCCGAAGCAGGCGCCCGCGATGTCGAACCCCTTGACCAGATCGCCGATCTGGGCGAGCTCGCCGCCGGGGATCTCGATCCCCGCCAGCTCGGCGCCCCGGGCCAGGCCGACGCCGATCTGCTCACACTGATCCGGGTCGGCCTTCTCGACCGCGAGGTAGTCGAGCATCGCGATCGGCTCGGCCCCGACGCAGATGATGTCGTTCACGTTCATGGCGATGCAGTCGATGCCCACGGTGTCGAAGCGGCCCAGCTCCTCGGCGACGAGGAGCTTCGTCCCGACCCCGTCGGTGGAGAGAGCGATGCCCGTCCTGTTGTCGAGCCGCATCACGGCGGCGTAGTGCCCCTTCAGGTCGACCTGCCGGGTCGGACGCCCGATGTCGGCCCTGGCCAGCGCCGCGACCAGGCGACCCACCGCGAGGTCTGCATCGGACTGGCTAACTCCCGCCTTCGCGTACGCGTCTTCGCTCATCGCCGACGATTCAACAGGATCAGCAGGGCGAAAGCCATCCGGTAGGCGGAATACGGGGCCAGCGCGCGGTCCCGCTCCACCATCCGGATCAGGTCGGTCGCGGCGATCGTCGAGGCGAAAGAGGTGGCGGTGCCGATCGCGAGCCAGCGGGCCTGGCGGCGCGAGATGCCACGGCGGGCGAGCCTGACGCCCTTCAGTCCGACCGCCCCGAGGATCACCGGCAGCGCGACCGTGCGGGAGAGGAGGTTCGCCTGGTCCCGGGAGAAGCGGCGCATGCGGGCGGCGGTCAGGGTCGCGCCGTTGCGGGAAACGCCCGGGATCAGCGCCGCGGCCTGGGCGACCCCCAGGGCGAGCCCGTCCCGCCAATCGGCCTCGCCCCTGCCGCGGACCTGCGGCGCGCGATCGGCGAGCGCCATCGCGAGCGCGCCGAGGATCAGACCGACCGCGGTGGCGCGCGGCCCGCCGAATCGCGACTCGATGGTCCGTTCGAACGCGTACCCGAACGCCGCGGCGGGAAGGAAGGAGAGAACGAGGACCGAGGCGCGTCGCAGGTCGAACTCGCTCAGCTCGGTCCGGATCTCTCCGCGCCGCGTGATCAGCAGAGCGAGCGCCGCGCCGCCGTGCAGGGCGACCTCGAAGCTCTTGCGGAGCTCGGGGTCGAGCTCGTCGGGATCCCAGCCCAGGAGCCTCGGAAGCATCGCCAGGTGGGCGGAGCTGGAGATGGGCAGGAGCTCCGCCGGGCCCTGCACCAGGCCGAGGATCACCGCGTGGCCGGTTGCGCGTCGGCTGTCACCAGATCCCGAAATCAGGGCGGGGATGCTAGAGGCTGGGTAGAATTCGCGGCTTCAATGCGCCGCCCCGACTTCCATCTGCGCCGATACCAGCTCATGCAGATGGCTGGCGATGCGGTTCTCGTGGCGGTTGCCTACTTCCTCGCCTTCCAGCTCCGCTTCATCGACGACCCCGGGACGATCCCCGACCGATACATGACGCTGCTGGCGCAATCGATCGGCTTCGTGGTCGTCGGCAAGATCTTCGTCTTCTACCTCTTCGGGCTCTACCAGAAGTGGTGGCGGTTCGTGGGCGGGCGCGACATCGCCCGGATCATCCAGGCCGTCTCCGTCTCCAGCCTGTTGCTGGTCGTGCTCTTCACCGTCGTCCAGCCGTTCCCGCACGACCTGCCCCGGTCCGTCGCGGTCACCGACTTCCTGATCACCCTCTTCCTCGTCGCCGGGGCGCGGCTCGGCACCCGGCTCTTCAAGGAGCGCCCGAACAAGGGCAACCGGATCGCGCGCGGCCGCGAGGTGCTGGTGGTCGGCGCGGGCTCCGGCGGCCAGATGGTGGTGCGGGAGCTCCGGCTCAACCCGCACCTCGGCGAGACCGCGATCGGCTTCGTCGACGACAACAAGGACATGCGCGGCATGCGCATCCAGGGGATCTCGGTGCTCGGCACGACGGACGAGATCGAGACCATCCTCGACGAGACCGAACCGGACGAGGTGATGATCGCGATCCCCTCCGCGCCCGGCACGCTCCGGGCGAGGGTCGTCGCCGCCTGCCGCGAGCGGCAGATCCGGGTCCGCACCCTGCCGACCGTGTTCGAGCTGCTCCGAGGCGGCGTCCAACTGAGCCAGCAGCTGCGCGAGGTCCAGGTCGAGGACGTGCTCGGGCGCGAACCGGTGGTCGTGGAGCTCGCGCGGGTCGGGGCCTACCTGGAGGACCAGGTCGTGATGGTCACGGGCGCGGGCGGCTCGATCGGCAAGGAGCTCTGCCGGCAGATCGCCCTGGTCGGCCCGAAGCTCCTCGTCATGCTCGACCACGCCGAGGACAACCTCTTCCAGATCGAACGCGAGATGGTGGCGGAGCGTCACTTCAACCGGGTCGAGGCGGTGCTGGCCGACTGCAAGGAGACCGACCGGATGTTCGAGGTCATGCAGCGCGTCCGGCCGAACATCGTTTTCCACGCCGCCGCCTACAAGCACGTGCCGCTGATGGAATCGAACCCGCTCGAAGCGGTCCGCAACAACGCGATGGCGACGCGGATCACGGCCGACACCGCGGCGGCCGCGGGTGCCGAGCGCTTCGTGCTGATCTCCACCGACAAGGCGGTGAACCCGCAGACCGTGATGGGCGCCTCGAAGGCTTTGGCCGAGTGGGCCGTGTCGGCGGCCGACGTCCGCAACCCGAACACGCGGTTCGTCAGCGTGCGGTTCGGCAACGTGCTCGGTTCGTCCGGCAGCGTGGTCCCGATCTTCAAGCGCCAGATCGAGCAGGGCGGTCCGGTGACGGTGACCCACCCCGACATGACCCGCTTCTTCATGACCATCCCCGAGGCGGTCCAGCTCGTGATCCGCGCCGGAGACACGGGGGTGAGCCGCGGCGACGTCTTCGTGCTCGACATGGGCGAGCCCGTGAAGATCACCGAGCTGGCCGAGAACATGATCAAGCTGGCCGGGCGGGAGCCGGAGACGGACATCGCGATCGAGTTCACGGGGCCGCGGCCGGGCGAGAAGCTCCACGAGGAACTTTTCGGGGCGGACGAGCGTCCCCAGCCGACCGCGTCGAAGCGGATCATGCGGGCGGTCCGCGAGCACCCGATCGACCCCGACTGGATCGTCCAGACCCTCGACCGGCTCGAGACGATCGTCCAGACCGGCGACGAATCGGACCTCGCCGAGATCGTGGTGAGGATCGCGGCGAACCCGGGCAGCGACCCGATCAGGGTCACCTGAGCCGCCATTCATCCGCCATTCCTCTCTAACATGCCCCGGTCGGCATTTCCGGACGTAGGCCCTCCCGTCCCGGAACGGACGCCATGACCAAAAGAAGAGTGGAGAACAGTTGACCGACGTAATCCAGACCGTAGGCGCCTACGCGGGAATCGTCGCCCTCCTCGCGCTGGGCGTTCTCTCGTTCCTGGTCTTCTCCCAGGCCCGCGACATCCGTCGCCTGCGGGACTGGGCCGGTGGTGCGCCGGAACGCGACGCCGAGGTCAGGGAGGTCAGCGAGATCGTCGCCGAGGAACGCTCCGCCGAGCTCCGCGTGCTGGCCGACCGCGAGGAGCGGCGCCTGGAACGCGCCGGCCTGATCGAGGGATCGTTCTGGGACCGGCTCGGGCGAAGCGGCCGGATCATCGCGGTCGTCGCGGTCGTCCTGATCCTGGGTGCCGCCGCGGCCTGGGCCGCGACCAGCCTGCTCGACTCGGACTCGACCGAGAATCCGCGCCAGCAGCGTCGGCAGAAGGTCGCCAAGCAGGCCAAGGCGCTCAATCCCGGCGACATCAAGGTGGCCGTGCTTAACGGGACCGGCGGCGCCGAGACCGGCGTCGCGAGCGAGTACGCGGACGTGCTCGAGTCCGACGGCTACGACATGGGCGTGGTCACCGACGCGACGGACACGTTCGAGAGCGTGGTGATGTACAAGAAGGGCAACGAAGCCGCCGCGAAGAAGGTCGGGAAGGCGGTCGGGATCACCGGGACGGAGTTGATGACCAGCGACATCGCCGACCTCACCACCGGGGCGGACGTGACCGTGATCATCGGCACCGACCACGGCCCGCTGCCCGGGGAGTAGATGGCAAACCCGGCCGGCTCCGCTCGCCTGGGCTGGCTGGCGCCGCTCACGATCGTCCTGCTCCTCGTCGCGACCCTCGCTGCCTTCGTCTGGTCGCAGCGGCTGAAGCGCGAGCCGCTGGTGATCGACCGGGTCGAGTACGCCGTGCTTGGGTTGGAAGAGGGAGGCCCGCTGCCCTCCGTGTTCAGCCCCAACGGGGACTGCCGCCGGGATCGCATGGCGATCCACTTCCGCACGACCAAGTCCGACACCGCCGACGTCGAGATCATCGGTCTCGGCGGGAACCCGATCCGCACCCTCGCCAAGGACAGGTTCTTCAAGCGCTACCGCGAGCACACCCTGGTCTGGGACGGAAGAAAGGATGACGGCAAGATCCCCCGCACCGGCAAGTTCCGGGTCCGGGTGACCATGCATGACAACGACCGGGTCCTCTACCTCCCGGGCCGGATCCGCCTGCACCGCTACGCGCCCCGCGGTGCCTCGGCCTGTGTCGAGGATCCGGCCGCGAAGCGCGACGCGACGGGCGAGCGGGGCGATCCCGGCCCGTCCGACCCCGGGGAGGTGAACCCGTGATCGAGGCCCTGGTGGCGCTCATCGCGGCGCTCGCCGCCGCCGTCGCGATCCTCGACCGGCCCGGCATGCGGCGCTCGGTCGCGATGGCCCTCGCGGGCATCCTGGTCCCGGCCCTGATCGCCGGGGACCAGTGGCACTCCGGGCCGATCACCGAGCTTCGGGACAGCCCGGCCCTGCTCGGCGCGAGCCTCCTCTGCGGCGCGGCGCTCGTGGCTCTACTCGCCTGGGCCTTCGATCGCTGGCCGGTCCTGGTCCCGGTCCTGGTCCTGGTCGCCCTGCCCTTCCGGGTGCCCCTGAACGTCGGTGGCGAGGACGCGAACCTGCTGGTTCCGCTCTACCTGGTCATGGCGGGCGGGATCGTCGCCTCGCTCGTCCGCGCGCGACGGGGCGAGCTCCTGCCGGAGTCGCCGACGGTGGCGCCGGAGGGGTTTGCCCGCTGGCTGAAGCCCCTGCTCGCCGCGTCGGTCGTCCTCTATGCGCTCGGGTTGTTCTACTCGGACGACCGCTCCACCGGTCTCCAGAACCTGTGCTTCTTCTTCGTCCCGTTCGCCGTGATCTTCGCGCTCATGATCGAGGTCGAGTGGACCCGCAAGCGGCTTCGCACGCTGCTCGGGGTGGTGATCGGGTTGGCCCTGATCTGCGCGTTCGTCGGGTTCGTCGAGTTCGCCACGCGGGATCTCCTCTGGAACCAGGTGGTGATCCGCTCCAACGACTTCCACGTCTACTTCCGGGTCAACTCGCTCTTCTGGGACCCCAACGTGTACGGCAGGTACCTCGCCCTGGCGATCACCCTGGCCGCCGCCGCGCTGCTGTGGGCGAAGCGGGATCGCGACTCGGTGATCCTCGCCGGGGTGGCGTGCATCCTGTGGCTGGCCCTGATGACCACCTACTCGCAGTCGAGCTTCATCGCCCTGGTGGCCGGCTTGGGCGTGTTGATCGCGCTGCGTTGGAGCCTCAGGGCCGTGCTCGCGGGCCTCGTGGCGCTGGCCATCGGCGTGGTTCTCTTCGGCACCTTCGCCGGGGGCGTGATCAAGCTCGACCTGGGAGCGATAAACAAGCAGACCAGCGGCCGCGCGAACCTGGTGGAGGGAGGCATGGACCTCTTCGAGGCCCGACCGGTCCAGGGCTACGGTCCCGGTTCGTTCTCGGTTGCCTTCAAGCGCGAGGTCGCGGGTCCGAACGCACCGGTGACCGAGTCACACACCGAGCCGATCACCGTCGCCGCCGAGCAGGGCCTGGTCGGGCTGGTCGTCTACGTCGCCCTGATCGTCGCCGCGATCGCCGCCCTGGCGGCCGGCATGCGGAGGGTGATGCCCGGGCTCGGGGCTCCGGCCCGTTCCTACGATCCGGACCGCGGGCCGCCGGCCGCCAGGGCCGCGATCATGGCCGCCTTCGTCGCCGTGCTCGTCCACACCCTCACGTACGCGGGATTTCTGGACGACCCCGTCACCTGGGTCCTGATCGCGATCGGCTATAGCCTCGCCTTCCCATGTCGGGCTTCCTCCGCCGCCTAGCGACAACCGGCGCCGCCTACACGGCGGCAAGCATCATCTCGAAGCTGTTCGCGGTGGCGCTACTGCCGCTCTACACGCGGTACCTCACGACCGCGGACTACGGCGCGGCGGAGCTCCTCTTCTCCCTGGTCGTCGCGGCATCGATCGTGATCCGGCTCGGCGTGATCGAGGCGCTGCTCCGCTTCTACTACAAGGCCGACGAGGACCCGGCGCGGGTGGTCGCCACCTCGTTTTCGGTGCTCTTCTGGGGCGGGCTCGTCTCGGTCCTGGTGCTCTTTCCGCTGGCCGGCCCGATCGCCGACCTGCTGCTGCCCGATCAGGCCGACCCGGAGAAGGCGATCCCGCCCGACACCTTCCGGACCCTCGTCCAGATCGCGATCCCCGGTTTGTTCGTGCTGACCCTCTCCGAGTATCTGCTCACCATCTTCCGGCTCGACGAGCGCGCCCGCGCGTTCTTCACCGTCACCGTGCTCTCGGTCCTGGTCACGATCCCGGTCACCGTGGTCCTGGTCGTCCCGCTGGATCTCGGTGCGGAGGGCCTCCTGCTCGGCAGCTACGGCACGGGCCTTGCCGTGGTCCTCGCCCTGATCGCCTACCACCGGCGCCGCCTGTCGCTGGTGCCCGACCGGCCCCTGTTGGGGAGGATGCTGCGCTTCGGCCTGCCGACCATGCCGGCCGAGCTCTCGCTCTACGCGCTCAGCTTCGTCGACCGCCTGCTGATCGCCTACAAGCTCGGCCTCGAGGCGGTCGGCATCTACGCGATCGCGGTGAAGGCCTCGCAGGGGATCGCGGTCCTGGTGCGCGGCTTCCAGCTCGCCTTCCCGCCGCTCGCCTACTCGATCCAGGACGACGACGAGGCCCGCCGCGCCTACGCCGCAGTGGTGACCTGGTTCGTGGCGTTCATGAGCCTCGTGGTCAGCTTCCTCTGGCTGATCGCCCCCTGGTTCATCGGCGTGCTCGACTCGGAATTCGCGGAGTCGGCCGACGTGGTCGGGCTCGTCTCCGCGGGCGCGGCCATTTACGCGCTCTACATGGTGCTGCTCGTGGTCCTGGGGCGGACGGGCCAGACGAAGTACAACCTGCCCGCCACGATCGCGGGCCTGCTCGCCAACGTCGCGCTCAACCTGCTGCTGCTCCCGGCCATGGGGATCGTCGGGGCGGGGGTGGCGTTGGTCGCCTCCTACCTCGTGGTCGTGGGGCTCATGTACTTCTACACGCAGCGCCTCTTCCCGGTCCCGTACCAGTGGGCGCGGCTCGCCAAGGCGATCCTCGCGGTGGCCGCGCTGATCGCGATCGGAGAGGCGCTCACCCCGGACGGGGGGATCGCCTGGCTCGCGGTGAGGCTGCTTCTGGTCGCCGCCTACCCCGCGCTGCTCCTGGCCACGGGCTTCTTCACGGCGCAGGAGCGGGAGTGGCTCCTCTTGCTGACGCGGCCCGGCGAGCTGAAGCGAAGGGTCCTCGAGGCCCGGAGCGCGGGCCGGCGGGCGGGCGAGGAAAGCGACAGCCGAGGCATCCCGGAGGCGGTGGAGGTGGAGCAGTGGGACGAGGACCTAAGAAGCTGACCCAAACCACGACCCGCCAAACCACGACGAACTGAAACTCCGAAACCAGATTCCACAGAACTGAAACTCCGGAGCCGGAGATTCTCGGGCTGTCGAGTTTCAGTTGGGAGGAGGGCCGGGTCGGGTTCTCGGCTCCGAGTTTCAGTTCCGCTGGGCGCGGTCCGCGAGGCTCTCTCCCGCGTAGGGGAAGAGGGCCTGACGGGTGTGAGCCCCGTAGACGCCGGTCGGCGCGCCCGGGATGAAGACCGACGCGATCGTCCTGAGGCCGTAGGCCCAGGCGGTCAGGACGCGGACCGCGAGCGCCGCGGCTCTGCTCGAGTGCTTGCGCATGTAGAGGTCCCGGTTGCGATGGAACTCAACGATCCGCGGGAGGCCCGAGGAGAGGTCGGTCGAGAGTTGGTTGTGGTGGACCGCCTCGGCCGAGGGCACGTACAGGGTCGTCCACCCAGCCTCGGCCAGCCGCTTGCAGAAGTCGCACTCGTCGTAATAGACGAAGAAGCGCGGATCGAGGTAACCAACCTCGGCCGCCGCCTGGCGCCGGACCATCAGGGCCGAGGACTGGGCCCAATCGACGCGGCGGGTTTCGGAGCCGCCACTTTGCACGGTGAGTCGCGAGTGGAGGAACAGGGCGCCGATCAGGGCGGTCGCCACCCCGGGAAACTTCCAGGCGCAGGCGTACGGCGCCCCATCGCCGTCGAAGAGTTGTGCCCCCGCGGCGCCGGCCTCCGGGTCGGCGTCCAGTGCTCCGACCAGGGCCGCGGCCGCCCCATCCCTGAGCTCCGAGTCCTCGTTCAGGAGCAGGCAGTAGCGACCGGAGGCGGTGCGGAGCAGGAGGCTGTCGTTCGCCGCCTTGCCCTGCTTCGCCTCCAGCGCGATCACCTCCGCCTCGGGGAACCGCTCCCGCACCGCCTCGACCGAACCGTCGCTGGAGGCGTTGTCGAGGACGAGGACCTGCCGGCTCAGGCCCTCGGGGTGGAAGCGATCGATCGCCGCCAGGCAGTCGAGCAGGTAGTCGCGCCCGTCGTTGTTCACGACGCAGTAGCTGATGTCGATTTCCGTGGGAGAGGAGTCGTTCACCGAAGCCCACGATAATCAGGGAAGTGCGCGTGAAGCTCATCGACCCGTCCGCATTCACCCCGCCGTACGACCGGGCGCTCGCCGCTGCCCTGGCGGCCGAGGGAGCCGACGTCGAGCTGATCACCTCGAAGTTCTCCTACGGACCGGTGCCCGAACCGCGCGGATACGACGTTTCCTTCGACTTCTACCGTCACACCGGGAAGCGGGCCCGCCGGCTCACCAAGGCGATCTCGCACGTACCGGACATGCGTCGCCTGAGCCGGAGGCTGGCCGCCGAGCCGGAGGGCACGATCTCCCACTACCAGTGGCTGACCTTGCCGCGGCTGGACCGGCGGCTCATCGCCGGCAGGAGGCCGCGGGTGATGACGGCGCACTACATCCTCCCGCCGGTCCCGACCGCCGGGCAGGTGTCCGAGGCCCGGCGCACCTTCGGCGCGATGGACGCGGTGATCGCCCACTCGCGCCGGGGGGCCGAACGGCTGGTGGGCGAGGTGGGTCTGCCGGCGGAGCGGGTCCGGGTGATCCCCCACGGCGCCTTCGACTACCTCGCCGAGCTCCCCGACCGGGGCCTGCCTCCCGAGCTCGCCGAGGAACCCGGCGAGAAGGGGCCGGTGATCCTCTTCTTCGGGCTGCTTCGCCCGTACAAGGGCATCGACGTGCTCCTCGAGGCGGTCCGCGGCATGGAGCCGGGCCCGGTGGCGCCCGAGCTCTGGATCGTCGGCAACCCGCGCATGGACCTCGGCGCCCTGCGGTCCCTCGCCGAGCGAAGCCCGATCAGGGTCCGGTGGCTCACGCGGTTCATCGAGGACCCGGAGATCCCGGCGCTCATGAACCGGGCCGACCTGCTCGTCCTGCCCTACACCGACGGCGAACAGTCCGGCGTGCTCTATACCGGGATCGCGTTCGGCAAGGCGATGGTCGTCTCCGAGGTGGGCGGGATCGGCGAGGTGGCGGCCGAGCACGGGCTCGCCCGGCTGGTTCCGCCCGGGGACCCCGATGCCCTCCGCCACGAGCTCGAGGTTCTCACTGGCCCGGAGGGACCGACGGCGAGGGAGGAGCTGGCCACCAGGTCCCGGCAGGCCGCGGCGGGCCCGTTCGCCTGGGGCACGATCGCCGGGCAGACGATGGACCTGTACGAGGAGGTCTCCTCATGATCGTCGTCTTCGTCCTCTTCTGGCTCAGCGTCGGGCTGCTGTTCTTCACCCACCTGGGCTACCCGGTGGCGCTCTGGCTGCTCGACTTCCTCGGGCTCGGCGGACGGGCCGGACAGGTCCGGGGCCCCAAGCTCAGCGAGATCCCACCCCCGATCGACCCGGACACCGAGGAGGAGATCCTGCCCACGGTCTCCCTGATCGTCGCCGCCTACAACGAGGAGGTCGTGATCGAATCCAAGGTGAGGAACGCCCTGGAGCTCGACCATCCCCGGGAGCTGCTCCAGATAATCGTCGCCTCGGACGGATCGACGGACCGCACGGTGGAGATCGCGCGCGAGGCGGGCGCGGACCTCGTGCTCGACCTTCCTCGGGGCGGCAAGATCGCCGCCCAGAACGCCGCCGCCGAGGCCGCGACCGGCTCGATACTCGCGTTCTCCGACGCCAACTCCACCTGGGAGCCGGGTGCCCTCGCCGAGCTGATCGAGCCGTTCCGCGACGACCGGGTCGGCTACGTCTGCGGTCAGGTGCGCTTCACCGGGCCGGACGGCGGCAACCTCGAGGGCGCGTACTGGCGCTACGAGATGAAGGTGAGGGAGCTGGAGTCGGAGCTGGCCGGGGTGACCGCCGGCAACGGTGCGATCTATGCGGTGCGGGCGTCGGCCTACATCCCGCTCGCCCCCTCGGGTAGCCACGACCTCTCGTTCCCGTTCGCGCTCGCGAAGGAGGGGTTGACCTCCCTCTACCGCCCCCGGGCCCGGGCGACCGAGAAGTTGGTGCCGAGCCTCGAGGGCGAGTTGACCCGGAAGCGCCGGATGATGATCGGGCTCTGGGACATCGTCGTCGGCGAGGGGATGCTCGACCCGCGGGGCTACACGCCGCTCTACCTCTTCGAGTTGATCTCCCACCGGCTGCTCCGCTACCTGAGCCCGGCCCTCCACCTGATCGCCCTGCTGACCAACGTCGCCCTGCTGGGACACGGCTGGTTCTACGGCCTTACGCTGCTGGTCCAGGGCGGTCTCCTGGCCGCCGCGGTCGTCGGCCGCTGGGTTCCAATCCTTCCGTTCCGGGTGGCCCGTTACTACGTTGAGGTGACCCTCTCGATCGCGCTCGGGCTCTGGGACCGGTGGCGACAAGGTCCACCGGCGGCCTGGGAGAAGGCGGAGGGCACGAGGTGAGCCGTCCGCTCGAGCTGGTGCTGACCCTGGTTCTCCTGGTCGTCACCGCCCCCTTGACCGCGCTCGCCGCGCTGCTCGTCCGCCTCGAGGGCGGCGGCTCCGCGCTCTATCGCCAGGTCCGGGTCGGCAAGGACGGCGAGGAGTTCGAGATGCTCAAGCTGCGGACCATGGTGCCCGGGTCCGACCCGGTCGGCGTCGGCACGGTGGTGGGCCGCGACGACCCGCGGGTGACGAAGGTCGGCAGGGTGCTCCGCCGGACCTCCCTGGACGAGCTGCCGAACCTGATCAACGTGCTCCGCGGCGAGATGGCGCTGGTCGGTCCCCGCCCGACCATCCCCGCCCAGGTCGCGGACTACACCCCGCGCCAGCACCGGCGCCACGAGGTCCGACCGGGCATCACCGGCTGGGCGCAGGTCCAGGGACGCGCCGGCATCCCCTGGGAGGAACGGATCGAACTCGACATCGAGTACGTGGACAACCGTTCCCTGAGGCTGGACCTCGAGATCCTGCGCCGTACCGTCTGGCTGGCGGCGACCGGCCAGGGCCTCGCGCCGGATTGATCCCGGCCCTTTGGCTAGGCTTTCCCGATGCGCATCGGCCAGAAAATCGCGGCGAGGACGCCGGTCTTTTCGGTGGAGTTCTTTCCCCCGAAGACCGAAGAGGGCCGGGATCAGCTCTTCGACACCGCCCGGACGCTCTCGGAGCTGGAGCTGGACTTCGTCTCGGTGACCTACGGTGCCGGCGGCTCGACGCGCGAGGGGACGGTCGACATCACTACCGCCCTCAAGGAGGACGTCGGCCTCGAGGTGATGGCCCACCTGAGTTGCGTCGGCGAGACGATCGAGGGGCTCGACGCGACCCTGGACCGCCTCCGGGAGGCCGGGATCGACAACGTCTTCGCCCTGCGGGGCGATCCACCGCGCGGCGAGACCGACTTCGTCCAGCCCGAGGGCGGGCTGGGCAGCGCGGCCGAGCTGACCGCCCACATCACCGCGGAGTACGACTTCTGCGTCGGCGGAGCCTGCTTCCCGGAGGTCCACCCCGAAGCGCCCGACCTCGACACGGATCTCACCTACCTGAAGACGAAGGTCGATGCCGGGGCCGAGTTCCTGATCACGCAGCTCTTCTTCGACAACCGCGCCTACTTCGACTTCGTCGAGGCGGCCAGGGCGAAGGGCATCGACGTGCCGATCCTGGCCGGCATCATCCCCGTCACCGGGTACGCCCACACGAAGCGCATATGCGACCTGTGCGACGCGACGATCCCGGTCGCGTTGGAGAGCGCGATGCTCGCCGCCGAGGGGGACCCGGAGGCCGAGTTCAACCTGGGCGTCGCCTATGCCGCCCAGCAGTGCGCAGAGCTGCTCGCGGCCGGTGCGCCCGGCATCCATTTCTACGCCCTGAACAAGGCGCCGGCCACCCGGGCGGTCCTCGGCGCGCTCCGCGCCGCGCAGCCCTGGCGCGGCGCCCAGGGTCAGAGACTCGCCCGGTAGGGCGGAAAGAAGGACGGGTCGCCGTCCGGGGAGAGGCTGGCGGTGAGCTCGCGGCTCGCCGCGGGGTCGCACACGATCTCGGAGGTGAACCACTGCTCCTCGCGGTTCGCGAAGCCGCGCTTGAACTCCTCGAGGGCGTCGCCGGGCCTGATGCCGCCGCCGAAGTTCACGCTCAGTTCGCGCTCGGCCGCGAACCCGATCATCTCCTCCAACAGGTTCTTCATCGGAGCCCCGCGCAGGTAGTCGTCGGCGGTGCCGGAGAGGTAGTAGTGGAGGAGGCCGTCGCTCAGGACCGCGATCGAGGCCGCCGCCGCGGCCCCGTCGGGGGCGCGACAGACGAACAGCCAGGTGCCGTCGGCGGCGAGGATCGTCTCGAAGTAGTCCTCGCCGAAGAAATAGCGCTCGGCGGCACCGGTCCGGACCATCGTTTCGGTGTACGCCGTGAAGAATCCCGCCCTCTGGCCGGGCGAGGTCTCGGGCCCGGCGGTGATCTCGACCTCGTACCCGGCCCTCAGGTTCTTGCGGATCTGCTGCCGGTCGGAGGCCCGGCTCTTGCGGGGGAGCCGCGGGTCCGAGAGAAGGCAGACGTTCCGCGGGGTCGCGGCCGCGAGCGGCGGCTCCCCGTCCAGGGCGTGCCGCAGGAAGATGGTGACGAGGCCGGTGGCCGAGAAGTCGACGGTTCCGGGGTCGACCGGGAAGTCGATTCGGAGCTGGGGGCCGTCGGAGATCGCCAGCCCGGGATAGCCGTAGGGGGAGATGGCGTCGCGCCGCTCGGACCCGGGGACGTCACGCACGAGCAAGGGAGCCGACGCGATCAGCTCGGTCCCGTCGCCCCCCTCCAGGATCAGGAGCGAATGGGTCACTTCCTCCGCCCGCAGGAACTCGGGCGACCGGAAGAAGTCCGGGCCGCTGGCGGCCCGGCCGCCGTCCTCGACCAGCCGGGCGGTGAGCTTCACCACTCGGCGACGGCCGCGAAGAACTGCTCTGGCGTCGCCCCCCAGATCTCGCAGTCGAGCAGCTCGCCGTCCGGTCGCCGGATGTGGCCGGGCATCTTCCCCTCGAACGTCCAGCCCTGAGCGGTGACGACCTTCTTGGCGGCCTCGTTGAAGGACGGGATCCGGCCGTAGATTCGGTGCGCTCCGAACTCCTCGAAGGCCTTGGTCACGGTGAGGCGCTCCGCCCAGCGGCCGACGCCGCGGCCGCGGACGTCGTCGCCGATCAGGCACCCCAGCTCCGGCGCCGTCTGTCGGAAGAGCCCGTAAAGCGCGGTGAAGCCCACCGGTTCCTCGATCCCCGGCACCTCGATCGCGTACTTGCGGTCCTCGCCCTCCTGTCTCATCGCGGCGCGGGTCCAGCCCTCGGCGTTCTCCAGCTCGAAGGTCTCGCGCTGCTCCATCAGCGTCCGCGTGGCTTCCTTGTTGTTGAACCAGCGGTGTACGGCGGGGGCGTCCTCCATCCGGAAGTCGCGGATGGAGCAAGGAGGAGTCTGGGCCATGGCCGCATTTAACTGAATGCATCCCGGTTTGGGCCGAAATGCCACGAACGGACCCCGACGACCGGAGCCGATGGGGGCCGACGGCCCCGCTAACGCCCGGCGCGGCGCTCGAAGATCGCGTCGATCTGCTCGAGGCTGCGGCCCTTGGTCTCCGGCACGTACTTCCAGCAGAACCAGAGCGTCACGAGCCCGATCGCGCCGTAGAACCAGAAGGCCCCGGTCTGGGAGAGCAGGTCGACCAGAGGCAGGAAGGTCAGTGACACGACGAAGTTGAAGAACCAGTTGGTCATGGTGCCGGCCGAGGCGGCCTTGCTGCGGACGGAGAGCGGGTAGATCTCGGCGTTCAGCAGCCAGAAGATCGGACCGAGCGAGATCGCGAACGAAGAGACGAAGAGCATCAGGCTCACGATCGCCACGATCGAGCACAGGGTCTCCGGCATGCCGCTCATGAAGGCGCAGCCGAGCAGGAAAAGGGATCCCGCGATCCCGCTGACGCCGACGAACAGGAGGGTGCGGCGGCCGGCCCGGTCGAGGAGCCGCAGGGCGAGCACGGTCATGACCACGTTGATGACCCCCACCCCGAGCGAAGCCAGGATGGCCGAGGAGGCCGAGTCGATGCCGGTGTGCTGGATGATCGTCGGCGCGTAGTAGATGACGGTGTTGATGCCCGTGATCTGCTGCAGGATGGCCAGCCCGATGCCGACGACGAGCGCCGCCTTCACGGCGGGCTTGAGGAGATCCCGCCAGGTGCCCTCGTGCGTGTCCATGCTCGCCTCGATCTCCTTGATCTCGAGCTCGATCGCGTCCCCGCCCTCGGTGCGGACGCGCCGCAGGGCCGCCCGAGCCTCCTCCTCGCGGCCCATCATCAGGAGCCAACGCGGGCTGGCGGGGAGCCGGACGATCCCCAGGACCAGGGCGAGCGCCGGGACGGCGCCGATCCCCAGCATCCAGCGCCATCCCTCGTTCGCGTCGGCGAAAGCCAGGCCGACGAGGTAGGCGACGAGGATGCCGATCGTGACCGCGAGCTGGAAGAACGTGACGAGGCGGCCGCGGATGTCGGGCGGCGCGACCTCGCTGATGTAGACGGGCGCGACCGCCGAGGCGACCCCGATCGCGACGCCGATCACGACGCGGGATGCGACGAGCATCGTCGTGTCCGGCGAGATGGCGGAGACGATCGCCCCGGCCACGAACACGATCCCGGCGATCAGGATGAGGGCCCTTCGTCCGTGCCTGTCCGCGCCCCGGCTCGCGAGCCAGGCGCCGAACACGGCACCGATCGGGACGGACGAGACGACCATGCCCGACTCGAAGCTGTTGAGCCCGAAGTCGGGACCGATCTGCAGCAAGGCGCCGGCGATCACCCCGGTGTCGTAGCCGAACAGGAGACCAGCGAGGCCCGCGGTGGCCGCGGTGATGATCACGTTCCGGTAGGCGTGCGCGCTCGCCTGGGCACTCATTGGATGCTCCCCCGACTCGGTGACATGGCTGGGTAATTATGTGCGGGTGAGCGGACGAGTGCCAAGCAGCCCGATTCGGCTTTCCGCGCCGGCCGCGCGCCGGATCGCGCTCGCCGCGCAGGGCTTCGGCCGCGAGCGTCCCGTCCGGCGAGTGACGATGCGCCAGGTGCAAGCCACGATCGACCGGATCGGCCTCCTGCAGATCGATTCCGTGAACGTTCTGGCCCGGGCCCACCTCCTGCCGCTCTACTCGCGCCTGGGGCCCTACGACGTCGACCTCCTCGAGCGCGCCTCCTCGCGCCGGCCGCGGCGCCTCGTCGAGTACTGGGCGCACGAGGCGTCGCTGATCCCGCCGGTCACGCACCGGCTCCTCCGCTGGCGGATGGAGCGGGCCGACCGGGAGGCGTGGCGGACGGTGCGCGCCGCGGCCGAGCGACCCGAGCTGCTCGAGGACGTCCTCACCGAGGTGAGACGCTCCGGCCCGGTGACCGCCGGGGAGGTGGCGGCGAGCGTGGATCCCGGCCACGTGCCGGACCGCAAGAACTGGGGTTGGAACTGGCCCCCGGTCAAGAGCGCGCTCGAGTACCTGTTCTGGTCGGGACGGATCACGGCGGCCGGCCGGACCTCCCAGTTCGAGCGTCTCTACGACCTGCCCGAGCGCGTGCTCCCGGACGGGCTCCACGAGGTCGAGGCCCCGACCGCGGAGGAGGCGATGGAGGGGCTGCTCGAGATCTCGGCCCGGGCGCACGGGGTCGGCACCGCCCGGTGCCTTCGCGACTACTTCCGGCTGCCGGCCCGGGAGGCGAACGCCGCGCTGGGGCGCCTGGCCGAGAGTGGACGGCTGATCCCCGCCGAGGTGGAGGGCTTCTCGGCAACGGCGTGGCTCCACCCGGAGGCGAGGCGGCCCCGCAAGATGGAGGCCCGCGCCCTGCTGGCGCCGTTCGACCCGCTGATCTTCGAGCGTCGGAGGTTGGAGGAGCTGTTCGGGTTCCACTACCGCATCGAGATCTACACCCCGAAGGCGAAGCGCCGGCACGGGTACTACGTGTTGCCCTTCCTGCTCGGGCAGGCGTTGGTCGGTCGGGTCGACCTCAAGTCGGACCGCGAGGGCTCGAACCTGATCGTCCAGTCGGCCTGGGTCGAGCCCGACGCACCCCCGGAGGCCCCGGTCGAGCTCGCGGCGGAACTCAGGCTGATGGCGGACTGGCTCGGGTTGAACGAGGTGGTCGTCCGTCCCCGCGGCGACCTGGCCGGCGAGCTGGCCGGGGCGGTCTCGTGAGCGAACCGGACCTGACCCATCGGGACGGGGACCCGGGCGAGGCCCCCGGCCGATACGCGCCGAGCCCGACCGGTCGCCTCCACCTGGGAAACCTGCGGACGGCACTCCTGGCCTGGCGCTCGGCGCGGGATCGTGGCGCCCCGTTCCTGGTGCGGATCGAGGACGTCGACTCGGGCCGTTCCCGCGACGAGTGGGTCGAGGTCCAGCTCGAGGAGCTTCGTTCGATCGGGATCGACTGGGACGGGGAACCCGTCCGTCAGAGCGACCGTCACGAGCTGTACCGCGAGGCGCTCGCGGAGCTGGAGGGGCAGGGCCTCCTCTACGAATGCTTCTGCACCAGGGCCGAGATCCGCGAGGCGGCGTCGGCCCCGCACGGGGACCTGCCCGGCGGCGCCTACCCCGGGACGTGCCGCGACCTCTCGGAGGCCGAACGGGCCGAGCGCCGGGCGGGCGGCCGGCCTCCCGCGCTGAGGGTTCGCGCGGGTGGGGCCCGGGTGCTCTTCGAGGATCACGTGCGCGGGCCGGTGGAACGGGTGCTCGACGACTTCGTGGTCCGCCGCAACGACGGCGACTTCGCGTACAACCTGGCGGTCACGGTCGACGACGCCGAGCAGGGTGTCGGCGAGGTCGTCCGCGGCGCCGACCTCGTCGACACGACGCCCCGCCAACTCTGGCTCTACGACCGCCTCGGCCTCCGGCCCCCGTCCCGGTTCGCCCACGTGCCGCTGATGCTGGGAGAGGACGGGGCGAGGCTGGCCAAGCGGCACGGCGCGATCACCCTGGAGGAGCGGATCGCGGCCGGATCGCACCCGGCCTCCGTCCGCGAGGAACTTCTTCGGTCCGCGGATGTCGATTCCCGGCGGGGGCGTTCGTCACATGGGTGAAAATCCCACCAAGGAGGACTCATGAAGTTCATGTTGCTGATCCATCAAGGAACCACCCCGCTGCCGGGCACCCCGGAGTGGGACCGCCTCTCGGGCGAGGAACAGGGAGAGGTGTATGCCGGCTACCAGGCGGTGAACGAGACCCCGGGCGTGACGGCGGGCGAGCGGATGGCCGAACCGGCCGACGCCAAGACGGTTCGCGTCGAGAACGGGCGGCCGATCATGGTCGACGGGCCGTTCGCCGAGGTGAAGGAGGCGGTCGGCGGCTACCTCTTCCTCGAGGCGGACGACCTCGACGCGGCGGTCGAACTCGCGTCGAAGATCCCGGCGGCCCGCATGGGCGGGGCCGTCGAGATCCGCCCGCTGCTGTAGGGACCGCGCGGGCCCGGCCGCAACCGGCCGGGCCTGCCGCCCTCCCCGGCTTTCATCCCGGATAGCCTCCGGCGGGATGGCGAAGAAGGCGAAGAAGGCCGGCCGGGTCAGCGCGGGGCTCATCCTGTACCGCACCGGACCGCGGGGCGTCGAGGTGCTGATCGCCCACATGGGCGGTCCGCTCTGGGCGAAGAAGGAGCGCGGCTGGTCGATCCCCAAGGGGGAGATCGACCCGGGCGAGGAGCCGCTCGAGGCGGCGCGCCGCGAGTTCCGCGAGGAGGTCGGCGCCGAGCCGCCGGACGGCGAGCCGATCGAGCTTGGCGAGATAACCCAGAAGTCGGGCAAGCGCGTGGTGGCCTGGGCGATCGAGGGTGACCTGGACCCGGCCGACCAGGTCAGCGTCACCTGCGAGATCGAGTGGCCCCCGAGGTCGGGCCGGCGCATCGAGATCCCCGAGGTGGACCGGGTCGAGTGGGTCGCGCCCGAAGAAGCCAAGCGACTGGTAATCGCCGCCCAGGCGGAGCTGTTCGACCGCCTCCTGGAGAGCCTCGCCTGAGAGCGACGCCGAACCGTTCGGTGTCTAGCGGCGCTTGGGGCGGACCAGGCGGATCTTCTTCTTGCCGACGCCTCCGGATCCGTCCGCGCCGCTCATCGAGACCGTGACCTTGGCGGTGACGCGGCTGCCGTTGCGGGCGGCCTTCCTCATGGCCTTCACCCGTTTCTTCGGGACCGCCAGGACCAGGGTGCCGCGCCGGCCGCTCGGAAGGGTCATCCCGGTCTGCTTCAGGCGGAACCTGGCGGGTCTCTTGCGGAACCGGTTGCGGCTGATCTTCACGGTGGCGTCCGCGCGGGCCGAGCAGGAGATCGAACACCTGGCGCCGACCCTCAGGCGCTTGGCCATGACCGCCCGGTTCGGGATGAAGGATGTGTACGTGACGGGATCGGGTGGCGGCGGCGGGATCGGGCACCCGGCCGGATCGCCGGCCTCTCCCACGATCCGGAACACGTCGTCCTGCGTCAGGACGTAGGAGCAGCCGAGCGAGTCCTGGCCGAAGGCGACCACGTTGCCGAACGTGAAGAGGTCCGTGAGCGCGAAGTCGCCGCCGGGGACATCCAGGTTCAGGCTGCGGATCGGGTCGCCGGAACGGCAGTAGTCGGCGAAGAGGTACCGGCCGGTGAGCCCCGTCAGCCCCGGGTCCTCGACCACGTGGCCACCGGTGATCGCGCAACCGCCGCCGTAGCCGTCCGAGTCGTCATGGCGATAGGCGAACACCGGGTCGGTCATCGCGGGGTTCGCCGGCACGCACCTGCCCTCGCAGACGGGCCAGCCCAGGTTCCTCCCGGCGAGGTTTCCCGCGTTCACCTCTTCCCACGTCCCCTCGCCGACATCGGCGATCGTGAGCCGGCCGTCCGGGGCGAACGATCCGCGGTAGGGATTCCGCAGGCCGTACGCGTAGATCTCGCCGCGGGCGCCCGGGGTGCCGACGAAGGGGTTGTCGGCGGGCACCGTGTATGCGGCGGGGCCAGACGGGTCCGCCGGGTCGATCCGCATCACCTTCCCCAGGAGGTTCGAGAGGTTCTGCGCGTTGGCCGAGCTCGCGTTGTCGCCCACCGAGAAGTAGAGCCGGCCGTCCGGTCCGAACTCCATCCACCCTCCGTTGTGGTTGCCGGCGCCGTGGGCGATCTTCAGGACGATCCGGGCGGAGGCCGGGTCGGCGAGGTTCGGGTTCGCTCCCGAGACCCGGTACTCGACGATCCTGATGTCGCCCTCCTGTCCGCCGGGGTCGAGCGGATCGGGCCCGTCCGCGACGTAGAAGACGTAGAAGAGGCCGCTCGAAGCGAAGTCCGGGGGGAACGCGACCGACATCAACCCGCGCTCCCCGAACACGTCGACGTTGCCGACGGTCAGGAAGGGCGTCGGGACGGGGCTGCCACCGTCGAGGAGCATGATGCGGGCCGTGTGGTCCGAGTTCCGTCCGCGCTCGGCGACGAAGACGCGGTGGTCCTGCGGGTCGGGCGGGCCGGCGAGGAAGCTCGGGTCGGTCTGCAGGAAGCCGGGCGGGTTGATCCGCGCCAGCTCCGCGGCGAACGCGGAACCCGCGGTGCCGAGCACACCCACCAAGACCATCCCTGCCAGAGCCAACCGCCTCATGCCGAGAAACTACCTCGCCCCGTCCTTCCGCAATCAGCGATCCGCGACGGGGAGGCCGACGCGACGGGCGGGTGCCCGCCCTACGGCGCGGGCGTCGGCTCCGGTTCCGCCTGGCCGAGCACGTCGAGCATCGTGAGGCGGCCCGCCTCGAGCCCCGCCCGCACGATCCCGGTATCGCTCTCGAGACGGGAGGGCACCGGAGAATCCGGATGGGGCCTCACCGAGAGGATGTGCGGCCGCAGGTCCGGATCGGTGTCGTACCGGGCGAGGAACTCCTCGTCCTCGCCTTCCCGCCGACCCCGTGTCATGTAGCTCTGCCGGACGGCCGGGCTGATCCGCCCGAGCATCCGGGAGGTGACGCGGCCACCGAAGCCGGCCGGGTCGGTCGCGACGTGCCCGGCCTTCCGGGAGCGGAGCACGAGTACGTGCGTG